>Ga0105245_10002334_pt1 | contig 17160 bp, 16 predicted proteins | sample KBSM54metaG_FD_81523 | JGI IMG/M metagenome (GOLD analysis project Ga0105245, IMG submission 81523) | Miscanthus rhizosphere microbial communities from Kellogg Biological Station, Michigan, USA - KBS M5-4 metaG | ecosystem: Host-associated > Plants > Roots > Rhizosphere > Soil | place...
TCGATGCGAGGGCAAGCTCGGCGGCCTTACGGACCGCGGACAGGCGCGCACCCCCATTCAAATCATTCACGGCTTGCCCGCCGTAATACTTCGGGTCGTCGGGCCCGATCACGGCGGCAGCGCGCGCCGCGGCCAGCGCGGCGTGTTTGACGAGAATGACTCCGCAGAAGTAGTCAGTGAGCTGCATCGTGACCATCGTGAAATAGAAGACGACGGGCAGCGCAATGAGGGTTTCGACGTACACCATGCCCCGGGCGCGGCGTCGCCGGATGCGCGATGCGACGAGCGCGCGAGCGTTCATGGTGCTTTCTCCACGACGACTTTGATGGCGTCCCGGAAGTTACCCACGACCCGCGGCCCCATTTTGTAGAACGTGACCATCACCACGAAGAACACGAACCCGGTCACGATCAGGTATTCGACGTACACGAGGCCACGGCTCCGTGCGCGTTGCCGCACCCGTTTCGTCGCAGCCTGGATGTTGGGTGCTCGCCTCATGATCTATTCAACCGCCGCTCACTAAGGAGCACACGCCGTGCCAACTGCGGATCTGAGAACTAAGGGCTAAAGCAGAATCTCAGGCATTTACTGGTCTCGCTGAGGCAACCCGAATCGACAAGCACCGGTTGCTTCGAGCGAACTAGCGACCAGCCTGCGCCGCGCTCGACTTGCGAGCGAGGATGTCCCGCGCGACGACGAACGCGTGCACGTCAGGCCGGGCCTGCGCGAGTTTCGTATACGCCGCGAGGGCCAAGTCACTTTCGCCGTGCGCTACGGCCTCGGCAGCGGCGCGTTCGTCGACTCCCCCGCTGAGCTCACCACTTTCGGCTAGTGCCTCTTTAGCAACCGGTGCATCGCTCGGCACCGTGCTCGAGCCTGAAGCAGACGTCGGCCCGAGCGCGGCTGCAACGTTCGACCGGGGGGCGGCCGCGCCGGGCTGGTTCTGCGGCGCCGATCGAGCGTGCGCAGCGGTGAGGTCACGCCCGTAGGAAAAGGCCAGCAGCAGGACCAACCCGAGCGCCGTTACGCCCAGAGCGATGCGGCGGATCCGAGCTTGCCTGGCTTTGTTCTTGGAGGTCAGCGTCGGCACTTCATGTGCAGGCGCCTCCACTTTCAGCACCGGAACGGGAGCATCTTGCACGATCACCGTCGGGCTGGGCGGCCGCGGAGGCACCGGCACCTTGGCGCGAAACATCGGGCCGCTACTCGGGCGCGGTCCCAGCCGTTGTGTTTCGGTCGACGCGAGAGCCAGCAGCGGGTTCAGCGCCACCTCGCTCTTTTGAAGCGTGATCAGGTGTGTGACGGGCTCGTCGGAAGTGGCGCCGACCATGATGCTCGCGCTTCCCAATGTGACGACGGATGGGATCGGCACGCGTGTCCACTTACGGGGGACCGCGACGTTGTTCAATCGTGCTGGCTGGTCGTCGTCGGCACTCAAGATACAGATCGCCTCGCCGTCGAAGTGCAGAAAGGCGTGAATCGGCCGAACCCCCGCGCCAGAGATTTGCCAATGGCCGGCGCTACCGAGTGAAAAGGGATCACTCGGTTTGCCGAACGAGAACTTCATTTCGCGCCGCGGCGAGCCACCCGTCGCGATGCGCGCCAGAAGGTCGGAGTTCATGACGGCTGCAACACTTCTTGGAAACCGGCTCGCCGTGCTGCGTCGAACACCGCGGCCGGCAAGTCATAGCCTTGCTCGCGAATGTGCCCCAGGCAGCGCGGAATTTCACCGCTGGGCAAGAGCACGGACAGCGGCGAACCATCGGGCGCGTTGCCGCTGTACTCGCGACGAAAGATGTCTCGAAGCTGATAACTCGAGCTTGCCAAATCGTAGCCCAACACCTCCGTGATGTGCGTTACTTTGCGAGAGCCATCGGGAAAGCGGCCGACCTGCACGACCACGTTCACGCCCGAAGCGATTTGCAACCGAAGCGCGGCGAACGGCAACTCGACGTCACTCATCATTGCCATGGTCTCGAGCCGCGTCAGCGTGTCTCGAGGGTAGGTCGCGTGGAGCGTGCCCAGGCAGCCGCCGTGTCCACTGACCATGGCTTGAACGATGTCGAGCGCTTCGCCGCCGCGAATTTCACCGATCACGATGCGATCCGGACGCAGACGCAACGTGGAGCGAAATAGCTCACGAATGGTGATCGCGCCTCGACCGGCCGGGTCTGGCGGCCTGGCCTCCAGATAGATGACATGCTTCTGCGACAGCTGGAGCTCTTTCGTGTCTTCGATCACGACGATGCGATCGGTCGTCGGAATACGTTGGGAAAGCGTATTCAACAGCAAGGTCTTCCCGCTGCCTGTGCCGCCCGCGATGATCACGTTGAGCTTCGAGCCCACGATGGCTCCGAGCGCCTGCTCCGCGTCGGGGGTGAGGGCGCCCAGCTTCACCAACTGTTCGAGCGTGAAGGCGCTCTTCGAAAAACGCCGAATCGTCATCGTGACGCCGCCGTAAGACGCGGGCGGGATCAAGGCCTGCACGCGCGATCCGTCCGGCAAGCGCCCCTCCAGAATCGGATGCTGCTCATCCAAGACTTTGCCGGTAAACTGGGCCACGCTGCGCAGCGCAGACAGCAACGCATCCTCGTTCGGGAAGCGGGCGTCCGTCTCGACTAGCCTGCCCTGCCGTTCCACGTAAATCTCGTTGGGCCCATTGACCATGATCTCGGTCACGCTCGGATCGTCCAGAAACTGCCGCACTGGAGCGAGCAGACCGCGCAGGTTCTGGACGAATATTTCCCGCGGAATCATCGCACGGCCTCGAGTAGCGAGCTCCTCGCTTCTTCGGCGTGCGGCCCGCGCGGCTCGAGCTCGAGATAGGCTCGAAATGCCAAATCTGCGCCCACGGGGTTCTTTTCGTGATCGCGTGACAACACGCCGAGCGCGTAGCGAAGCTCCGCGTTCTTCGGATCTTGGAGCACGGCGGTCTCGTATTCCGAGCGCGCGAGCTTGGCCTCGCCGACGCTGGCGTACAGACTGCCTGCGAGAAAGCGAAGGCGCGAGTTCTCCGGGTGTTTACGTAGGTAGTTCTCCACGTAGTAGAGCGCCGCGCGAAACTGGCGATCGTGAATACAAATCTCGAGCAAACGAGGGAAAATGGCTTTCTCGTCGCCTCCATTGTCGATCGCGAGTGCGTAGTATTGCGCGGCCCGCACCGAATCACCGAGAGAAGCGTACGCATCGCCGATCGCCACCATTTTTTTCGGCTCGCGCTCCTCTTGCGCATGCTGGACGGACGCCTGCAAGGCGACACCATCACGTGACGCGCAGCCCAATCCGCAAACCATCCCAAGAACGACAATCGTGAGAGCTTTTGTCATGATTTGACTCCGAAGCTAACGAGCAGGCGTCGCTCGAGGTTGTTGAGGGCCGCCGTGTATTCCCCCGGCTGTTTTTCCAGCATCGATTTGAGCGCGCTGATCTGAGCCAACGCAGTGTCGCCATCGCCGGAGACGAGCGCCCGCTCGAGACGCAAACGAGCCAGGTGGTAGCTCTGGGTCATCGTCGCCTCGAGCTGCGTCGAATCACGCTGAGCTTCGCGAGCCTGGTCGCCGAGGTTGGCAGAGCGAAAGCAAGCAGCGGCTTGCCTGTACAGGGAGACCGCAAGCACACCGTCCCGAGGTACGAAAGGCGAGCGCTCGCGCTTGTCGTCAGCCGAGCTCTCGAGCTCGTAGGCTCGAGCCGCTGCCAGCGCAGGGTCGGCTTCAGGACACGCCGCGGCCGTCGCTGGCCACAGTGCCGGCACTGCCTCGGGTAGGCCATAGCCGCCGCCATCGTCATCCGTGCGCGTCGCGGCGTAGCCTGCCAACGCGACGAAGAGCGCCGCCAGCACGAATACTCTCGGGTTCGTGCCGCGTTTCTTCACCACTCCGCCCGTCGGGTCGAACACGGTGACGGTCAGCGTGCATGCTCCGGCCTGCAGCGTTGCACCCGATCGCAGTGGGCCGCGCACGAGCGGTCGCCCCTCGAACGTCGGCACCGGAGACGTGGAAAGCGGCTCGACCAGCAATTCGTTGTCGCGAAGCTCGAAGATCAGCCATTCCGGGGCACAATCTTCCGGGGCCAAGCGGATCTCGCAGTGTGCCGCGCTGCCGACCAAAGCTCGCTGATGGTCGACGGTGAGGCGTTCGGCCGGGCGATAGCGATGTTGAATTTCGAACTGGAGTGAGCTCATGACAAACTTTCCAGAGCCGGCCCAAGAGTCATGAACAGCGGCCCCATGATCAGCAGCAACACAGCGACGAAGATGAGCAGGCACGGCACCAAGATCTTGAGGCCCGCCTTTGCGGCGGTCTCTTCCGCGCGCACGGAACGCCGCGCGCGGGACGACGTCGCTTGCACGCTGAGGACGTGCGCGAGTGGATTGCCCCGCTCTTCCGCTTGAATGACGGCGCCGACGAACTCGGTCACCGCTTCGTACGGGCAACGAAAATTGAACTCCTGAAGCGCTTCACGACGAGTCTTGCCGATGAGCAGCTCCTGGAGAATGAACCCGACCTCTTCCAACATCGGGTCAGTGGGGTCACTCGACTTGTCGAGGACTTGCCTCAGCGCGCCGGGAAAGTCGAGCCCAGCGCTGAGCGACAACGAGACCAAATCGACGACATGGGGCAGGCTGTTCTGGATGCGATGCGCTCGCGTTTGAGCTTCTCCCGAGTACTGCAGCCAGGGGATCAAACCGCCAACCAAAGCCGCGAGCGCCGCCCAAACCGCGTCGAGTTTGAAGGCGACACAGACGAACGCGCCCAACCCACCACCAAGGCCGGCCCCGAGCGCGCACAGAGCCACGTACTCCTCCGGGATGACGCCGAGTAGGTCCCCGGAGAGCACGATATGGCGATCCAAGCGCTGCCGAAATCTCAGGCTGAGCAGCGGCGCCACGCGACCGGCTACCCAGCGCACGAATGGCTCGACCTGCACCCAAAGGGTTTGACCTTGGAGGGAGCGCGCCCGCTTCAAGCCACGAATGCCCAAGCGACTCGCCAGCGGCGTCGGCGCGATCGCCATGACGACCACCACCGCGAACAAGGCAGCGAACAAGCAGGAGAACGCCCCGGCCAATAGAACGGTTGGATGAACTTTCATAGCGCTGTCTTCAACACTTTCCGGGCCATGCCGATGGCCACCAGCCACATTGCCGCCGCCGAAAGCAAAACGATGGCCCCGGTCACGCCCTTCAGCAGCGGGTTGAAGTAACCCGGGCTCGCGTATTGAAAGGTCCCCACGATCACGACCGGCGCTATGGCCAGCACGATGAACTGCACTCGGCCCGAGTTCGTCTTACTCTTCAAGACGGCAATCAGGCGCGACATTTCACGCAGGGTTTTGGCGGTAGTCTCCAGGATCTCGGTCAGATTTCCGCCGACTTGGCGACCAATCAGCACGCTCGAAAGCGCGGCATCCAGATCACTGAGATGCGTACGGGCCGCCATCGCCAGCAGGGCTTGGTCAATGGTGCTGCCGACGCGCAACTCCTTCAGCACCAAACCCAACTCTTCACGCATGGGGTTGGCCATGATCTGTTCGACTGCCGAAAGCGCGCTCGCGATGCTCGATGTCGTTCGAAGCGCGTTGGTGAGCGCCAACAGAAAGGGCTCGATCTGCGCTTCCAACGCCAGCAAGCGCTTCTTCTTGCGCCGCATGAGGTACAGCACCGGCCCGAAACAGGCCGTCAAGAGCAGCGCGAGTGTGGAGCGGAGTCCGAGCCATGGGTAAAGCGTCAGCACCGCAAGCACGGACAGGGCCTGAGTGACCGCGATCGGCAGCGGTTTTGCCGGCAAGAACAGCTCGCGCAGTTTCTTGTCGAGCAGCTGCAAATAGCCGTTCCACCAGATGTTGATCGGTGAATCAGGACGCACCGCGGCGACTCCACCGACGATCGCCAAGGCCAACAGAATGCCGGCCACGCCGCCGTATTTGAGCACTTCGCTGCTCGGTCGGAAGCCGAAGGCGCCCAGGCGAATCACAGGCACGGGTCGCCCTCGCGGATCAGGTCCGCAATCAGAAAATCATTGATGAAGTTGGGTAGGTAGCCGGTCTGTTGAAACTCACCCAGCACGGCCGCCTTCTTTCCGGTCCCCGTGCGCCGAAAACGAAAGATGGGCTGCAAGACCACTTCACCGTGGTCGTCGAGCCCGACCACCTCGGCGATCTCGACGACTTTGCGAGTTCCATCTGGCAAGCGGGACTGTTGGACGATCAAGTCGACGCTAGTAGCGAGCTGCTCGCGAATGGCCTTTTGCGGCAGGTCGAGGCCGGCCATCAACGCCATGACTTCCAACCGTGCGACCGCCTCGATCGGCGAGTTGGCGTGAGTGGTGGTGAGCGACCCCTCGTGCCCGGTATTCATCGCCTGAAGCATGTCGAGTGCTTCCCCACCGCGGCACTCACCGACGACGATTCGATCAGGGCGCATGCGGAGCGCATTTTTTACGAGATCTCGAATCGTGTATTGTCCTTTGCCCTCCATGTTCGGAGGCTTGGTTTCGAGGGACACCACGTGTGGCTGATTGAGCTGTAGCTCGGCAGCATCTTCGATGGTCACGATGCGTTCATTGTCCGGAATGGCTTGGGACAAGACATTGAGCAGAGTGGTTTTGCCGCTACCGGTGCCGCCGGAGATGATGATGTTCTTGCGAACGGTCACGCTGCGCGCCAAGAAAAGCGCCATTGGCGCAGTCAGCGTGCCAAGCTCGATCAACCGCTCCGCGGTCATCGGTTTCTTACTGAATTTCCGAATCGTGATACACGAGCCCTTGAGCGCGAGCGGCTTGATGATCGCGTTGACGCGCGAACCGTCCTTCAAACGCGCGTCGACGATCGGCGAAGACTCGTCGATGCGGCGTCCGAGCGGCGTGATGATGCGCTCGATCACGGCTCGCACGCGGGCATCGTCCGTGAAGCGCGCGTTCGTGAGCGTGATCTTGCCGTCCCTCTCGACGTAGATCGTCTTTTCGTCGACGACCATGATTTCGGTGATCCGCGGATCGGCCAAAAGGTGCTCGAGCGGGCCGAGTCCCAGCGCTTCGTCCGCCATTTCACCTACCAACACATCCTGCTCGAGCGACGGCGGAAGGCGGGACGCAAGCCCTTGGACGATGCGTCTGAGCGCATTGAGCACACGAGGTCGAAAAGACGGATCATCGAGCTTCGTGGCGTCGGTCTGCGCCAAATCCAGGTGTTCGAGCAATAGCCGATGGATCTCGCGCCGAAGCGCCAGTACCTCGTCCGAATGATCGAGCAATGGCGGTTCCTCGCTGACGGACGCGGAAGGGTTGACCATGCCGCGCGCAGCCGGAGTCAACGGCGTTCGAAGCGCGCGTTCAGACGGCGCGAGCGGCGCCCCGCGTGCCAGCAGCTGTCTTGAAAACGAGAGGTGAAAAGAGCCAACCTGAATGACGGTCTCGAGCGGAACGTCGACCGTTCTCTGAGTGACGAGCTCAGGGCCGACCAGGGTACCGTTCGTCGAAACGTCACTCACACTCAGCCGGCCGTCGCGAATCTCCACGACCGCGTGGCGCCGTGAGACTTTGCCGCTGTCGAGAAAGATCTCCGCTTCCGGACTGCGGCCGATGGCAAACGGGCCAGCGCCGAACAACTCGGCGGTTCGCTCGCGGCCGCCTTCGAGGATGGTGATGGTCGTCGTCATCATCGACTTGCCTCTCGAACCTCGAATGCGCTCATTCTTCCGAGGCCTTGATGACCGGCGGCTTGTGATCGAAGGCACGGACGGCCCGCACGTCGCCATCGAAGGACTCGTACTGTTGAATCGCTTTCGTGATTACCTCCAGATTTGCCGCCGGTACGGTCTCGATCACACTGGGTACGATGAAAATGGCCCCTTCGACCTCTTCCAGATTGTCGGAATGCGAGCCGAACAAGAGGCCCAAGATCGGGATCTCACTCAGCAAGGGCAGACCGGAAACGCCGTGGCGTTGGCTGCGCGTGCGAATCCCGGAGAGCACGAGGGACTGGCCGAGTTTGAGATCGACGGAGGTGACGAGGTGGGTGGTGTTGCGCCCCGGCAGGGGCGTCGATGCCGCGGGAGAGACGAGATCGGCGACGTCCGCCGTCACTTGCACGGTCAGATCGCGAGTCAGCGGGTCGAAGCGAGGCAACACCGTCAAGTTCGTACCGAAATTGATGCTCTTGATGCCTGCAACCAAGCCGCTCGTAACGGGGAAATTCTGCTCTCCCCCGCTCTCGAAGATCGCTTGAGTACCGTTCGAGCTGATGACCGATGACTGCTTCAAGACCTTGGCCCAACCTTTGTTGGCCGCAATATCCAGGGACGGGAGCGGCTGATTGACGACAGCCGCCTGGGCGGTCGTCGAGTGGGCGATGAAATTGTAACCAAGTGTGCTCGTGACGACGCCGTCCCCACCGATACGGCCTGGCCAATTCAGGCCCACTTGGTAGCCCTTGGTTTTGTCGTATTGAACGAAGAAGAAATCGATTCGGATGTCGATCTTGCGATCCGCAGCCGGCGCGCCGACGGCCACCAACGACTCGACCTGCCCCGGATAGAGCTGCGCAATTTGTTGAATCCGCTTGAGCTCAGACTCCGAGTTCACGCCACCTTCGATGAAGATTCGTCCACCCACTTGGTCGAGCTTCAGCCCCGTCGTTCCGCTTAGCAGGTGATAGACTTCGTGACGAACCGCGTCCATCGGTCGAGTCAAAACATTGATCACCCATTGCTCTTGCGTACCGTCACCCTTGATCAAGAGCAGCGTGGTCGTTCCCGACTTCCGCCCGACGACGACGAACTGGGACTTGTCGGTCGTCAGCTTCACCTCGGCGACGCCCGGCGCCCCCTCGGAGTAATTCTTCACGTTATCGGCGGAAATAGTCTTATTTTCTCCGACGGCGAGGTTCAGCTCGTTCGCATTGTTGTCGCTGGGGGGTGTCGGTTGCGCGGCGACGACCGTCGTGGCCGCCGCGGGCCGAGCGTGACTCGCCGTGGCGAAGAGCAACGGGAGCGAGAGCGCGACCGAGCAAACACACGTCTTTGAATTCATCGCGGGGTCCTATCGGGATTCTCGTCTGGGTAAGCTCGGAACCAAGAAGCGCTAGCGAACTCTGAGGGGATTCGGGCCGATAGCGCCGCCGCGGCGCCCCTCTTGAATCGCGTTGCGCGCCCTGGACTCGAGAAGCGCGGCGGACGACAGGTCCGGAATTCCTTCGACGACCCGCTGATCGTCTGGGTTTCGCAATGCTACGGAAAGGTGCCCCTTCTCCGTAGCCAAGGCGATGAGCTGCGCTTCCTGCAGCTTGAGGCTCAGCGTGAGCACCAGATCTCGCTGTTTGTGGTCGTCCTTTGCGTTGGCAGCGGTGGTGGCCGAAGAGGTGGTCGCCAGGCCGACCGCCAAAACCAAAACCTTTTGGAGCAAGACCGCCGAAGAGCGAGAGTCGGAGTTGTCGTGGTTATCGACCGTCGTGATCAGCACGTCGACGTAGTCGCCCGGGTTGATCAGCGCGTAGCCCTTGGTCTCGTCCCCCGTTCCCGCGCGCACCGTGACCGCGCGGCTACCAAACTGAATCAAGGACGACAGATCTCGTTGTTTCGGGGCAATCGACAGATCACTCCACATCAGCAGATCCTGCGCGTTTACCGGCTGTTCGAGCGGTACACCGATCACCTTCGCCCGCTCACCGGCCTTGACCGCCCGCGCCTCGACATAGGCCAAGGGCACCTCGCGAACGCCGAGCATCTCGTCGGTGATCACCTGTCCGCGCTGAACGGGTTTCGTGAGCGTGAGCAAAGAGATGCGCTCACCGCCCGACATCATTTGTTCGAACTGACGCAAGTAGAGGAACAGGAGGAAGGCGCCCAGCAGGGCGACGATGGCGGCGATGGGCAGCGCTCGGTGCATGTGATGACTAAAGCAAGCGACGTGCCCCTCATCGCTCACGACCCGAATTTGCCGCGCTGCACGGCGATAGTCGCCTCACGCAACCCAAACTCGATGAAGCCGATAACCGAGGCTTTCGACGTTTGCCGCGTTGCGCGCGAGTCGTGATTGCTACCTAATCAGTCAACCACTGGTTGCCGCGTCTGCAATCGGCAACCTAGCGTCGACGCGCAGATCAACCCAGCGTCGACGCGCAGATAGAGGCTGCCGAACGAAACCTGCCCGAAGACAGAGTTGGTACGGTTTGTGTGTACACGCTGGCGTGGCCCTTCTCGACCGTATGTCTCGCGGACTCTTCCTTCTAGGCTTCGGCGTCGCGGCCTGCGCGCGGGAACAACCTCCTCCGGTCTACGACTGCCTGGTTCGAGTTTCGAGCGATCCGGACACGCCGCTAGAGGCCGTATCGGTGCTTCGCGACGGCCAGCAAGTGGGTGTGACGTCACCCGACGGCAGTGTTCGACTGCGTCTTGCCGGCGTCGAAGGTGAGAATGTGACGATGGCCATCCGCTGTCCGGAGGGCTACCGCCAGACCTCGGACGGCGTGTCCGTGATCTTGCGAAACGTCGCTGATTCGGCGCGCGTGCCCGAATATTCGTTCGTCTGCCCGCCCGATCGGCGCCGGATCGTCGTCGCGATCCGGGCCGACGGAGGTGCCCACCTGCCGGTGCTTTATCTCGGCAGGGAACTGACTCGCACGGATCGTCTCGGCACGGCTCACGTACTGCTGGAACTGTCGCCGGACTCTCAGTTCGAATTGACGCTCGCTACCACCGAGGGCGACGCGCGCAAGCTTCGACCACAAAACCCGACCGCGAAGTTCTTCGTTCACGACCAGGACGACATCCTGTCGATGGTGCAGTCCTTCGCCAAGCCGCCTCCCGTCAAACAAGCGCGGGCCCCCGGCCCAATCCGCCTCGAGTCAGCAAAGCTATGACCAACAACGGACGAACACCAACCAACGCCACACCCAGGAAACTGGCAGGGCGCTACGCGCTGCTGGGTAAGATCGGTGCCGGCGGCATGGGTAGCGTCTATCTCGGGAAGCTCGTCGCTGCAGCGGGCTTCGAGCGCACCGTCGCCGTCAAGCGCATCAACCCAGAGCTCGTTGCCGATGCGCAAGCGCTGGCAATGTTCCGCCAAGAGGTACGCTTGGCCGCTCGCATTCAGCACCCAAACGTGCCGGCCGCGCTAGACGTCGTCGAAGACGGGGACGAGCTCTGGCTCGTCATGGAGTACGTACACGGGGCGGGCTTATCACTGCTGATGCGAGAATCGCGCGGGCCGCACGGGTTGCCTCCGCCCATCGCGGTAGCCATCGCCATTGGAATGCTCAATGGCCTGCACGCCGCTCACGAAGCGACGGACGCAGACGGGGTCCCGCTCGGAATCGTGCATCGTGACGTCTCCCCACAAAACGTTCTCGTCGGCTGCGACGGGCTCGCGCGCATCATCGACTTCGGAGTCGCACGTGCGACGGGCCAAATTCAGACCACGATGATGGGACAGATCAAAGGCAAACTCGCCTATCTCGCCCCCGAACGGTTGACCGGGACCAAGGTCGACCGGCGCGCGGACGTGTACGGCGCGACCATCGTTCTGTGGGAGATGCTCACCGGCAAGAGGCTCTTCGATGCAGACGCACAATCCCAGATCATCGAGCGAGCCCTGTCACCCACGATTGTCGCGCCGCGAACGCTCGTCCCCGGGATTTCGGACGAGCTTGACGCGATCGTCTTGATGGGGCTCCAAAAGGAGCCGAAAGACCGCTTTCAAACCGCTCGCGAGATGGCGTTGGCGCTCAGCACCCGGTGTGTGGTCGCCTCGCCGCACGAGCTCGCGGACTGGGTCGCGCTCGCAGCCGCTCAGTTCCTCGAACAACGGAACCTGCAGCTCCTCGCGGCAGATACCGTCAAGCTCACCCCACATCCGGTCGATGAAACCCCGCAACGCGCCGGGCACGAAGCGTTCGACCGCGAGCTTGCCACGCCAGAGGAAACAGCCGATCGAACGGTGATCGCCCCGATTCGTCCGGTCCACTACGACGGGCGCGCACCCATGACGCCTTCGGTGGTGCCCGTCGTGTACAGCGAACGTGGCGGCGGCACTGCGGGCGCACCTGCGGTGCAGACGCCGCTCGCAACGTGGCGCTCTCTCCCGAGAACGGTCATCATCCGCCGCGGGGTGATGGTGCTCGCGGCATGTGCACTGCTGGGATTGCTAGCCGCCTCCCAGCTTGGCCATCCCGGCAACGGTGATCCGAGCTCGCCAGTTGCCAGGCCCTTCCAAACGGCGACGACGCGTCCCGCTACGGGCGCGCGGCCGATCGCGACAGAAGCCAATCTGCCGGCGATGGCTCCCGAAGGCGTGCCGATTCAGGGAGCCAGCCGCTCGCTGTCGCGCGCTGCCATCCCTTCGGAATCTAGCTCGATTGAGGCCAGACCGGCGAGTGCGGACGCAACGAGCGCGCCGGCGTCCCGAGTGCCTCGAAAGGGAAGCGCGGGTTCCGGCAAGAAACTCAATCGAGGTGCAGGTCCAGATGGCTTTTAAGCGCAATTTTTCAATGATTCTTGGGCTCGTGTTCAGTCTCCTGCTCGGTGCGGGTTCGGCGCTTGCACAGCCCGCCGAAGCGTCAGCTGCTCAAAAAGAGAAAGCGCGCGCGTTGATGGCCGAAGGGAGGTCAGCGCGCAGCACGAACGACCTCACGAAGGCGCTCCGTGCCTTCCAAGCAGCTGATGCCATCATGCACGTTCCGACGACTTCACTCGAGGTCGCGAAGACTCAAGTCGCTCTTGGTCTACTCGTCGAAGCGGACCTCACCCTGAAGGATTTGGAGTCAGCCCCGGTTGCGCCAGACGAGCCTTCGCAATTCCTGACCGCGCGCGCCACCGCAGCTCAAATGAAGAGCGACCTGCTGCTACGCACGCCGGTGCTCAGGCTCGAGTTTTCCGACCCGGCACTGGGGCGCAAGAGCCAGTTGCTCGTCGATGGAGTACCCGCCGAGTCGATCGATGCGGGAGGGTTGCTCCACGTCAACCCCGGGCACCACACGGTGGCCGCCGTCGCTGACGGTCATCGCGCCGAGGTAGAAGTCGACACGATCGAAGGCGAAAATAAGCCGGCATTTTTGGACTTCGGGGCCGTCGACGAACCACACGCGTCAACGCTCGACGGCCCGCGAGCGAGCCGCCGCGGCAGCGCCAAACGAACGAGCGCGGGGCGACCCAGAGCCGCGCCGAACCCGAACGAAGGCGCGCGGCAGATCCCACCTGCGACGTACGCATTGGGTGGCCTTGCTGGCATCGGCGTTGCGACCGGCACGGTGGTGGGTCTGATCGCCAACCATCAATACAGTCAGTTGCATCGTGCTTGCGCGCCCGATTGCTTGCCCAGCTCGGCGGCTTCGGTGAAGCGGCTGTTTCGCGTGGCCAACGTGTCATTCGCCGTTGGGATCGCTTCCGGTGTGGGAGCCGTGATCGCCTACTTTGCATCGCCTCGACCCATTGAGGCCACACCTGAGTTGGCAACCAACAAGCCGCGCTTGGAGTTCGGGATCAGCGTCGGGGAGACGTCACCTCTGGGGACGCTCAACGGCACCTTTTAGTTGTCCTCTATGGTTGCTTGACTGATCCGTTCGCTATTGGATGACGCGACAAATGGGCCATTTCTCCGTGATTTAACGAATTCTCGAATTGGCACACCGAGTGCAAAGTCCCTTCTCGTGCGCTTGTGCAAGCGGGCCCACGAGTCATTCGCGACTTCGAGCCCTTTCGCCGAAATCATGAAGAACGGGAGTCAAAAAATGGAAATTGAGATGAACAGCACGGTGGCCGCTCTGGCACTCGAACCAAGCGCGGCCCCGCGCGCCATCAGCAAGAGGCGGGGCCTTTGGTCCGATACGCGCGGAGACACAGGCTTCGTCGAGTGGCTGCTACTCGTTGGCCTGATCGCCATTGCCGGCTTCGTCGCCTTTCAGACCGTCGGGAAGAAGGTCAGCGGTAGCGCCGACAAAGCCAGCGCGAAGATCGACGCGGTCACCTTCAGCGGCACGCCCTGATGAGATTGCGGCCCCCCTTGCCACATGGGTAGGGGGGGCCACCAAACAGGAGTCGACGCGCAGATGCAACCCCTAGTCGGTCCGGGAGGATTTGCGGCTCTCGCATTGGCCGTCGCAACAGCTGCTGCCGCGGTCGATTACAAGACCGGGCACATCCCGAACTGGCTCACCATCGGGGCTTTGAGCTTGGGCAGCGCGCTTCACCTGCTGCGCGGCGCCTGGCTCGCCGGCGTCGGTGGCTTGAAGGAAGCCGCCATCACGGTGGCCTTCGGCGTCGCGCTTTGCTCGGTGGTGCCACTCGTTTTGCGCTTCGTCGCGCGGATGGGCGGAGGCGACCTGAAACTGCTAGCCGCGCTCGGGGCCATTTGCGGCCCCATGACGGGTTTTCGAGCCCAAACCTACGCTTTCATCGCCATGTTCGTGTACGTGCTCGGGCGGCTTGCCTACGAGGGAAAGCTTTTTCAGATGGGGTTTCGGCTGCTCGCTCTGATTGCTTGGCGCACGCGGAAGCAGCGCGCCCCGCTCGCGCCGGAGTTGATGTCCCCCCTGCGCTTCGGCCCTGCGATTTTGGTCGGAGTGTGCGTGGCCGTCTTTGCTGACTCGGGCATCGGCTAGAACTCGAGCACGGCGGTACTCACATATCGTGTTTCTTGAGCAGCTTCTGGATCATCTGGCGCGATACTTCGGCGAGTGCGGCTCCGCGTTGGACGCTCCCACCGGTGCGAACGAGCAGCCTACGCAGGTACTGTTGCTCGAAGGTATCCGTAGCTTCGCGGCGCGCAATCCGTAGCGGTTCGATCGCAACGCTTTCTTCGGCTGGCTCGGGCTCCGGCGCGGAGGCGAAGGCGGCCGAGTGCGCAAGTAAGGCGGTGCTCAACGAACGACCTGGCGTGAGGACCGCTCGCTGAACCACATTTCGTAGCTCGCGCACGTTACCTGGCCAGCGGTGCGAGGAGAACAGCTCCCAAATCGGTGCGGGCAAGTCCTCCAAAAGGACGGGGGGCCTCATCATGCTGAGGAAGTGGCCAACCAGCAGGGGCAAATCGTCCAAGCGATCTCTGAGTGGCGGCACACCCACCCGAGTTGCTGCGACGCGAAAGAACAAGTCTTCGCGAAATGCGCCACGCTTTACCTCCGCCATGAGGTCGCGGTTCGTTGCAGAGACCAAGCGCACGTCGACGGGAATGGTCTTGTTCGAACCAACGCGACGTACCTCGCGGCTCTCGATCACCCGGAGCAACTTGGGCTGCAAGCTCATCGGCAGCTCGCCGAGTTCGTCGAGAAAGATCGTGCCACCATTGGCCTGCTCGAACACTCCGGCGCGCGAACCCACGGCTCCCGTAAATGCCCCCCGTTCGTGGCCAAACAACTCGCTTTCGACGAGGTTGCTAGCCACTGCGCTACAATCGAAAACGATGAAGGGACAGCCCGCGCGCGAACTGGCGCGGTGAATTGCGTCGGCGACCAGCTCCTTGCCGGTTCCGGTCTCACCTTCTATCAAGACGCTAATGTCAGTCGGGGCAACGCGCGCGAGATCCGCGAACAATTCGCGCATGCAAGCCGACCCGCCCAGCATGTCCCCAAAGCGATCGGCCACGATCTGTTCGCGTTCGATCGTGTCATCCAATGGCGAAACTTCGATCAGCGTCTCGCCCAGTCGAAGCGAGAACCTTTCAAAAAAAGTGGCGCGGCGAATCAACACGGGGCCGTTGAACGTGCCATTCGTCGAGCCGCAATCGTCGACGTCGATCGCGGTAGCGCGGGGCAGAACCTCACAATGGTAGCGAGACACCGTGGTGTCCGCGAGCACGAGATCGTTGTCCGCGGCGGTCCCAATACGCACTCGTCGCCCGGCAGTCTCCAGAGACCGACCAGCGTCCGGGCCCTGCACGATCGTCAGCACGATTTTGGCGTAGACCACCGTGCGGGTCGGAACTCTGCTAGCCGTCACAGATTGGCCGTACTCCCGCGTGCCAACGAATCTCGTCGGCTCGAACGGCTCTTCAACAGTTGCTGGGTTCATCGGCAAATCACCTTTAAAACGTCACCTACTCAGGAACCGCTATCCTCTCGGTCTTCGGCGACTAGTCAGCTCGGTGCGGCGGCGCCCGTTTCGCGCTCGCCCTCCAAGCCTACGTCTTGACTGTTGCGTGCTGTCGCTCTCCACCACTGCAGCAACCATGCCGAGAGAAAGATGAGTGCGACTCATTGAAAGCCAAAGGCGATCTCTCGCTCAAATCCCGAGTGCTCGCGCAAATGACTCCACTGGCGCGCCTTGCGCGCGCGACACGTGGCGAAAGCCCGGGCGCAGCGGTGAGCCGATGTGCCGGCACAGCGACAGCACTGTGCTGGCACAGGTCTGGACGGTTCGATGCACGGCGTTCGCATGACGAACGAGATGTCCAGGTCACCCGCTACTTATGAACCTGTTGCGGCAACTGAGGAGATGGCCGCCCACGAAACCAACGACGGAGAACGTCGCCATTGGGAGGCGTTCCACCGTGCTTACGGAAGACTATTTTCGGAACGCCGAGGCGTCGAACCCGAAACGCTTGAGCCAACGGCGAACTTGAAACGGACTCGTCCCCATCGCGCGAGCCACGGCCGAAACGTTGCCTTGATGGTCCACTAAATTCGCGAGCAACACCTCCCGCAAGTCCTCCGGAGCCGGGGGTGTCGACTGGGAGGATGGTGGCGATTTGGAGTCACTTGCTGGTGAGACTGCGGTCGGCTCGGCTCCTGCGAGCACAGCCAGGTCCATTGGCAATGCTTGGGGGGTAATGGTCCCATCGCGGCAGATGGCAATTGCCGCGTTCAAGCACTGCTTCAGTTCGCGGACATTCAGTGGCCAAACGTACTGCAAGAGCGCACGAGCAACACGGGTGCTCAAACGGATGGCGCCCTGTTCGGGTGACGCAGCGAGAACGGCGGCAATCATTAGGCCTAAGTCTTCGCGCCGCTCTTGAAGCGACGTTGCCTGGTGGCGAAAGCCCCTGAGCCGGCTCAATAGATCGGCGCGAAAACGTCCTTCGGCGACCAATGCGTCCAGAGAGCGGTGGGTCGCCGAGATGAACCGAACATCGACGCGAATCGCCCGCGTCGTTCCCACGGGGACGACCTCCTGCTCCTCCAAAATACGCAGTAACGCAGCCTGTGCGGTCAATGGCAGGTCACCAATCTCGTCCA
>Ga0105245_10002338_pt1 | contig 17140 bp, 9 predicted proteins | sample KBSM54metaG_FD_81523 | JGI IMG/M metagenome (GOLD analysis project Ga0105245, IMG submission 81523) | Miscanthus rhizosphere microbial communities from Kellogg Biological Station, Michigan, USA - KBS M5-4 metaG | ecosystem: Host-associated > Plants > Roots > Rhizosphere > Soil | place: Michigan...
CGATCCCGAGCACGCGCTGCGTCAGCTCCTCGAAGGTCGCGGCCTCTTCGCGCGGCGCGCCCGCTCGTTCGAGGACGGCGCCCTTCGCGCTCGACTCGATGCGTGCAACCTCGTTGCCGATCGGGGAGGCGAACACCCACTGGTCCGAGTGCGCGCGATGGGCCCAGCGAAGGCGTGCGATGTCGCTGCGGTCACCTTGCCGAACGGAAAGTCGCCCGCTCATTTCGAAGGACTTGGGCGCCGTCGTGAGAGTCGGCAGCGAAGGAGCGGGCGGCGCCGTGGCGCACGCGGCCGCGAGGAAGGCCAGAGCGAAGAGGCAAAACCGGGGACAGGCCCCGCTTTTCAGGTTCGCAAGAACGGGGGCGGTCCCCTCAGGGCCGGTATTTCTGCATCACGGCGAGCAGCGATTCGTGCCCGGGGTTTTCGGCGAGCGCCGTCTGCCACAGCGCGCGGCTCCAATCGGTCTGGCCGAGGCCGGGGCCGAGCGCGAGCACGCTCGCGCGCTGCAACAGCTGCAGCAAGGCGGTCGCGTCTTTCACGCCGTGCGCCATCAATTCCGGCCGCGCGGCATTGAGCGCGCCGACGTTTTCCGTGCGCGTCGCGACGCTGACCAGGCCGCTGCCGACGCGCAGCGCCGCCTCGCCGCACAGGCGGATCGCACCGGCCGTGCCGAGTTCGCCGCCGATCGCGAGCCGTTGCCCATCTTTGGCCAGCGCCAAGGCAGACACCGCTTGCCCGAACTGAAAATGACGGACCTCGCCCTTGGCCGACCAAATGCTGAGATCACCGCGCTGCGTGCCACACGCCAGGCGCTGCCCTCCTTGCGTCACCGCCACCGCGGTCGGCTTTTGCCCGCAGCGTTCGAACGTCGACCAGTCACTGTTCGGAGCCGCGGCGCGAAAGCCGGCAGTGCCGTCGGCGAGCCCAATCGCGAGCGCGGAACCGTCCGCCGCGTAGGAGAGAGCGAGCACGTCGCTCGCGAGCCGCAGCCGAATGGGCGGCGCACCGGAATCGAGCTCCCAGAGGGTGAGTTCCGCTCCAATCGCACAGGCAAAGGTGTGGGCCGAGAAAGACAACGCGGAGCGCGCGCAGCCGGCGGTCAGCGGGAGCGTACTCTCGAGTTCCGGCCGGAGCGCGCTCTCCGCCGCGATCACGACCCCGCGAGCGTCGGGGCGCTCTTCTTCGCTGAGCGCGCGCGCCGCCAGCGATTCGGCGTGCACACTGTCGCCCTCTTGCAGCGCAAGCTTGGCCTTTTCCAGCAATAATTCGCCCAAACTGTGACGCACCGACAGTGCGCTCTTTTGGGCCGCGATTTCATTTTCGTGCGCGTGTTGCTCGGCCACGAGCGCGCGATCTCTGGCAGTGACGACGCGGCGATAAGCCGACACACTGAGCACCAAGATCACGAGCAACGCGACCGCGGAAGCCGTCACCGCCGAGCGCTGACGACTCACGAAGCGCTTGAACAGCTCGAGCGATGAGTACTCGTAGACTCCGACGCGCGTCCCGGCCTGATAAGCCTGAATGTCACGCGCCAGCTCACGTGCGGACGGGTAACGCTCGCGCTGATCCGGCCGAAGCGCGCTGGCAACGACCGCCGCTAGTTCCGGCGGAACGTGCGGATCGATGGATCGCAGCGGCGTGTAGCGTCCGGCTTTCACGCGCTCCACGATCTCGAGCAACGTCTTGCCCGAAAACGGCGGTCGCCCGCACAAGATCGTGTAAAGCACCACTCCCAAGGACCACACGTCCGACCGTGGGTCGACGTCACGGCTCCTCCCCGAGGCTTGTTCGGGGCTCATGTACAGCGGCGTGCCGCACACGCTGCCCTCGAGCGTGATCGACAGATCGCCGCCATCGATGGCGGCCGTAGAAGGCTCGCGCGACGGATCCTCGTCGTGGTCGTCGACTCGCTTGGCCATGCCCCAATCGAGCACCACGGTCTCGCCGAACTCGCCGATCATCACGTTGTCGGGCTTGATATCGCGGTGCACGATGCCGCGACTGTGCGCGTAGGCAATGGCTTGGCACAGACCGGAGAAGTGATTGACGAGGGCGAGCCGCTCGCGAATATTCTGGGCGTCGGTAATGGCGCGAGCCAACGTGCGCCCGTGCACCACCCGCATGGTGTAGTAAAGCGCTCCATCCGCACGCCGCCCGAGTTCGTAGACGGGCACGATATTGGGATGTTCGAGCGAGCCGGTGACTCGTGCTTCACGCAGGAAGCGCGTCGTCGTCTGCAAGACGGTCGACGCGTCGCTCGATTCGGTCACGCCTTCGAGCAATACTTTGATCGCGACTCGCCGATCCAAGTGCTCGTCCTGCGCGACGAACACGCGCCCAATCGCGCCGCGGCCGAGCTCGCCGTTCTCGTGCGGCGTGTAACGGTCGGGCGCCTCTTCAGTGACGCGATGCGTGTAGGCGCGGAGATAAGCGCGGCTCTCCGCCGCCGCTGACGGCTCGCCCTCGGCGCTGCGCGTCACGCCGGAGAACGGGACCTCCATCGTGGCCACGTCTTGAAAGGGGGTCTCGATTTCCGCCGCCTGCGGCGCACCGGAACGAAGGACCAACGGCTGCCGAGGGTCCCCAGACGTGGACATGCTCAGGGAGACAACGGTCGCCGGGACAAAGAGTTAACAGGCCAAATGTTGCATCGAGAGTCCGCGGTGACCGGCTTTTGTGGCGTTTTGCCGCTCGCCCCCGAGGCCGGCGCGTACAGCTTCGGGGGCGGACTTCATGCTCAGGTGCGTGCGGTTACTGCGCGCACGTTCCGTCCGAGCCGCAGTGAAGCGACTTATAGAACACCGGATCACAACCGCCGAGTCCACCGAATGGCCCATCGCCCAGATCGGCACAGCAGGGGTCGCCGGGTTCGTCGCAGTTGGTCGCGCGGTGCGTCGGCGAGTCGTTCGGGTTCGACGCGCACAGCGAGTTCAGCGGGTTGCAAGTGAGATCCTTGGTGATGGCCTGACAGCAGCCGCTGCCTCGACCGGGAGTGCAACCATGCCCTTCGGCGTAGCAGCTCGGGCCCGTGGGCGTGACGGGCGGGTTGACGGGCGGGTTGACGGGCGGCGTCACCGTGCCGGACTTGCAGATCTGGCTCGCGGCGTCGCAGGTTGCACTTCCAGAGCATTGGATGCCGCTCGGGCAGCAACGGTCGCCGGCGAAGCGACCGCACGAAGCCTCGCACTTGCCGGTTCGCGTACTGCAGGTGTCACGATCGTCGCAGTAGGTCTGCACCGGGTTCGTGTCCGGGTAGGTGCAGCAAGCTTGGCCAGGCCCTCCGCACGCGACGCACTTCGAACTCTTGCAATTGGAGTCCAATGCGCAGCCACCCGGAATGTCTGCCGTGTCCGAGCAGCAAGCTTGCCCGGGTGTGCCGCACCCATCACAGCGATTCGTTGCTGGGTTGCAATTGGAAAAGGGAGTGCATTGTAGCCCGCCGTTGCAGCATTGCGCGCCCTCGGTCGCTCCGCACGTGCCCGCCACGGAGGTGAACGCGACCGAATGCAGTTCGGTGCCATTGAGCCGTGCGCTGGCGATGATCTTGTAGGTTCCGGAGCGCATATCATCGCCGTAGAAATACACGGCAGGCGGCGTACAGCGATTGAACGGCACTTTGGTGATGGGGCCGAAGAGTCCCGGATCTTTCGGCAGGGGTTGCAAGGGGCCAGTGATGGCGTCATTGGGTTGCTTCGGTGGTAAATCGATGTCGCTATCGATGCCGTCGTTCGGCCACTCACCGTGTGCACCCTTGGCAACGACGCGCACCCACGATTGCGACGGGTCGTCCCAACGCGCCAAATACGCGCCCACCGTACTGTTGGCACAGTCGGCTTGCGTCGCAGGCGCCGCTTCCGCCCAGCTGACCTTGGTGTAGCCGCCCACCGCGTAGTTGAGACGATAGTTGTCGATCTCGACGACCTTGCCTTTGAAGCAATCGCTGTACGTAGCGGCCGAGGTATAGCGTACGCCGAAGCCACCAATGACCGTCCTGGAAGGCGCCGATGCGGTGCAACTCCAGCCGATCCCCTCATTGACGGATCCGACCGCCTCCGGCTCTGGCTCGGCCCCACCCGAACTGCACGCTCCAAAACTCAACGTGCCCATAGCCAGCAGTGCTAGCGCGCCCAAACATCGACTCACACTCATCATCGCCTCCCAACGCGGCGAGCACTCTGCTCGCTCCCCCCCTTCAGCAACGGTCGTGCCACTCGCCGCGGTGCACACGAGCAGCCGGATCAACCGATAAAAGCGCTGGATTGGTCGGGCAGGTGGCGGTCGAAGTGCGCTTCGAACACTGCGAACAGTGTCCGGTCAGAATCGAATCGGCCCGCTCCACGCTCGGGTAGTAGGAGTTCGAGCGCAACGAGTGCCGAGTCCATGCCCGCGCGAGGTTGGCACCGAGACTGGATTTCGAGCTTCTCGCTGAGCTCGTGAAGCAAATAAATGGTCTGCTGCGAGGCCAGTCGCGCATCCTATCAAGGTGCTGAAGAGGAACCGTCTGTTTCCGGCTCGGATGACTGCCCTCGGGCTATGTCTCGGATGGTTTGCGCTCAGCGGCTGTTCGACGCGCGCGTCAGTGACGGGAAGCGGTGGCGCCGCCGACGCGGGCCCGAGAGATGCGGGCGGCACGCCGCTCGATGCCGGTCACGCGCTCGACGCCGGGGGCGGTGGCAACGCGGACGGTGGCAGCGGCGGCGCTGCAGACGCGGGCGTGGCCGGGAGCGCAGGCAGCGCCGGTGAAGCGGGCGAGAGCGGCGATGCCGGCCCGCAAGTGGTGGACAACGGGGTGCGCTTGCCGGACGGGCGCGTGATCCCGATCAAATATTTGGTCGTGCTGATCAAAGAGAATCACACCTTCGATAGCCTGTTCACGGGCTTTCCGGGTGCTACCTCGAGCCCCACGGCCACGCTCTCCACGGGCAAAGTGGTCGAGCGCCCAGTAGCGCCCGACGGCCCGCTGAATCGCGATCTCTGCCACAGCCATAGCTGCGCGCGGCGCCTGTACAACAAAGGCGCCATGAACGGCATCGACACCGTCGGCGGCGCGCTCGAAGCCCCAGATGCTGGCGCCCCCGACAACCTCGCTTTGATCCGCTACAGCGAAGCGCAAATTCCCAATTATTGGCAATATGCTCGTCAATTCGTGCTGGCCGATCATTTCTTCACCAGCACCTTCTCCAACAGTTTTGCCGGGCACTTCGCCACGACTTCCGGCTTCAACGTCGCGCTCGGCAACACCACCTGTGACTGCACCGGAACGTGCACCGTCCCACAATACGATCCGGTCACCTGTGTGATCTCGGATCAACCGCCGTGCTGGGATTACCCCTCGGTGGTGCTCAATCTGCCCAGCGGTTTGACCTGGGCCGAGTACGGGAACGGTAGCCCCACGTTGATGAGCAACCAACGCGTGGTTGCCCAACCCGGGCACGAGAGTCACTTTGGCCCCTTCGCGACACTGCAAACTGTCATCGGCACGAAGGCGCAACCGAATCTGATCTTCGCGCACGTGGCTGGCGGGGTGAGTGAGCATCCCCCGAGCGACATTTGCCCGGGCGAAAACTACTCGGTGCAACTCCTCAATCAGATCATGAACAGCCCCCAGTGGCCGGAGACTGCCGTGCTCCTCTCCTGGGACGATTGGGGCGGATTCTATGATTCGGTCTCACCGGAAACGCCGGCGTGCGCCACGGGGGACTACATGTCTCCCGGGTTCCGCGTCCCGCTGCTCGTCATTTCGCCCTACGCCAAGCAAGGCTTCGTGCTCAAAACCAAGACGGAGCAAGCCTCGGTCGTGCGCTTGATCGAAGACCTGTGGGGCCTGCCCCGAATGCACGACGAAGATCCGCGCATTCACGATACGACGGTGGGCAGCCTCCTCGGGGCTTTCGATTTCAGCCAAAAACCCCGTCCGCCCTTGCTGCTGAAGACGCGCACCTGCAACTGACGAGGGCGCGTTCAGCGAGCACGAAGCTCAGCCATCACGCCTCACTGACAGGCATTGCTGGCCGTACAATTGAGCAGGCTCACCGCGCTCGAGCAGGCACCCGAGAAATCGAGGCCGGCCGTGCAGGCCTTGCCGTGTGAGTACTTACCGCTCTTCGTGCAATCGCCGGCAGAGCTGCTGAAGGTGTTGCCGTCGGCCTTGAGTGACAAGTTGGTGGCCGTGTTGGCGGGCGAGCTTTGGATGCAGAGGCCGGTCAAGCCGTTCTTTGCGAAGGTGTTGTGACCGGCATTGGTCGCGACGCCCACGCCGAGATCGATGCCGCTGAGACCATCGGCCGTGTTGGTGCCGAACGAGTTGATCGTGAGGCCATTCCCTTTGTTGCCGTGCGTGTACACGTTGCGCACCTTCACGATCGAGTGCGCGAAGATCACGATCCCGTCGTGATAGGTCTGCGTGAGATCCGTCCCATTGCCCGAGGCTTCGAGGCCATCGATCGTTCCAAGCGGCTTCGCCAATGACGAAGCCCAATAAATGCCGGCCAAAGCGTTGCCGTTGGTCGAAATGAGGCCTTTGGACGTGAGGCTGAAAGGCGGGCCCGAGATGCGCAGCGACGCATTGCCGGTGCACACCATGCCGAAATCGTTGTTGTTGAAGTCGGTAGGATCCGAGCTCGCGGGCACCGTCACTTGAACCGCGCCGCCACTCGCGGAACCGCCGTCGGCGACGTGGAAACCGTCGTGGTTGTCGTGCAAGTGCACGCCAGGTCCGATCGTCACATTGCCGCCGGTGTCGACGTACAAGGCAAATTGGTAACCGCTCACGTCCACGTGATCCATGGTCAGCGTCGCGCTCGAAGCGTAGATCGCCGAAAGCGTCGAGGTGGCTTTGCCCACACCTTGGAGCCGCACGAAGCGGAGCTGGCGGGTGCCGGGGGTCAAAAAGTTCAGGACGCGGTTATCACCGGTAGAAATCAGCGGCCACGTTTTGGGATCGGCGCATGTCGCGCTCGTACAAGCGTTGAAGTTCGCGTCCACGCCCAGAATGTTGATGCCAGGGCCGATCGCCAGTGTCGACGTCACTTTCACCGAGCCGTCGCTCTTGAACAAGACCGTGCCCCCGGTCGCGGTGAGATCGGCAACTGCAGCCGCCAGCGTGCTGAACGGGCAAGCCTTGCCACCGCTACCGCCCACCGCTGCCGAAGTATCCACGTAGCGCGTCGTGCCGACGGGCGCCGTGCACGAGCTCAACACGCACTGGCCGTTCTTGCACGCGCCGTCGTTGCTCGGTGAATTCGGGGCCACCTTGCACGGATCGGTTCCGCAGCACGACCCTGGCACGCACGCTTTGTCACAGCAGGTATCGCTGCCGTTGACCGGACACGCCGCACCGTTCGCCGCGGCGGCGCAGGCCGTATTGGCCACGCAATTACCGTTCTTTACGTTGCACACGGTCCCCGCGCCTGCGCAATCGCCATCGCTCGCGCAACTCGTGCATTGGTTGTCGACGCACGGTTGCCCGCCGCTGCAATCGTCAGCCGTGCGGCACTGGGCTTTGATGCACGTACCAGCGATGCACAAATTGTTTTTGCCGTAGACCGCCACGCACGACGCGTCGTCATTCGGCTCACTGCAGGCCGAGCAAACTCCCGCGGTGCATAGGCCCGGACCGGTCCCGTTGTCGCAAGGCGAATCGGGGCTGCACCCGGCGCCGCTTTCACCGCCGCTGCCCGCTTGGCCCGCTTCGCCCGTGCTGCCAGAGACAGCGCCCGCGCCGGCGTCGCCGCCTTGACCTGCTACTTGGCCGCTCCCTGCAGCGCCCGCTGCAGCACCGCCACTGCCGGCGGCGTCGATGATATCGATGACGCCGGACTTCACGCCGCCGCAAGCGACGAAACCTGCCACCGTCGCTAGAACGGGAACGACCAAACGGAACCAGCGCTTTTTGCTGTGTGTCATGCTTCTCCCAAACTTCGACAGGACGGGAGATCGTCGCCCCACTTCGTAGTGAAAATCAAGCTGGCTGGGCTCGGGGGATTTGACGGGCTTTGTGCTAGCTTCGCCGATCATGGCAATCGTGCAGGCAGCGAAAACCGCCGCAGTCGGGCTGCTCTTGTCGGCAGTGCTCTGGGCCCCGACTGCTCTAGGGACGAGCGAAGAAGATACGTCGGGTGCGCGCGCCGCTGCGACGCAAGGCGCGACCGCGTTCGATCAGAAGCGCTGGGCCGACGCCGTCGACTTGTTCACTCGCGCCGAATCGCTCGTGCATTCGCCGGTGCACTTATTGTTCAAAGCGCGAGCCCTGGTGCAGCTCGGACAGCTAGTAAAAGCGCACGAAACTTATGTGGCGATCACGCGCGAGCCGCAACCTGCGACGCCTTCACCCGTACTCAGCAACGCACAAGAGGCCGCGCGCACGGAGCTCGCTGCGCTCGAACCCCGCCTGGCCAACGTCACGATCAAACTGCAGGGGCCGGGCGCCGCTGACGCAACCGTCACGATGGATGGCGTCAAAGTTCCCGCGGCACTCGTGGGCTTGGCGCGGCCCGTCGATCCGGGCCAACATCAGTTTCAAGCCACGGGCGCGGGTGTGCAAAGTGCCGTCGCTTCCGTATCGCTCAACGAAGGCGGCGCGAGCGTCGTCACGCTGGAATTGCAACCGGCGGCAGGTGTCAGCGCCGCTCCGCCCAGCGCAGCTCCCACGCCCGTGACTGCTCCGAACACTGCCGCGCCGCCACCGGCTGAGTCAGCTCACGGTTCGGGGCTGCGCGTTGGCTCATACGTCGCATTCGGAGTGGGTGCGGTGGGCTTGGCCGTGGGCACCGTTTTCGCACTCTCGGCGAAGAGCAAATACGACGACGCGAACGCGCTTTGCCCCTCTTTTCCGTGTGATTTGACGCGCGCACAGAGCGATCACCGAACGCAATTGGGTAAAGATGGGGACAGCGCGAAGAGCCTCTCGCTGGTCGGATTCATCGTGGGCGGTGTTGGCGTGGCCACTGGGGCCACCCTGTTCGTGCTGAGCAACCACAAGACCGAAGCTGCGACGGTCGAACTCCGACCGTGGCTGGGGCTCGGTTCGCTCGGCGTCGATGGCCGATTCTAGACCGCGCTGAGGGTCGATAGACGGCGCCGCGCACGATCCGCGTGGCGCCGTCCCGGCTCGCGTCAGGGCTGGACGTCGAGCTCTTGGATGCTCCACCAATGCGCGCCAGCGGTGCCCACCTGATTGATGCGGATGTAGCGCGCCGAGTGCGACTTGAATTGCAGATCCATCACGGCCGAGCCGGCGCCCTTGGCGACCTGTTCGTAAGTGATGCCGTCGACTGACACCTCGATCGTGTAAGCCGCAGCAAAATCGCCGCCTCCAGAGACCATCAGGAGCGAGCTCACGCACGCCACCGAGCCCAGATCGAGCAGGTACCACTCGGCGCCCGCTTGGGGCACGCCGGTCGACCAACGCGTGGCGATGGATCCATCGAATGCGGCCTGCACGGTGGCTTTGGCATCGGTGCTCGAAGCAGTGGCGGTCCAATTGGCGTGGTCGAATGCGGGTGATTCAACGACGCTCGCCTGGCCGCCCTCGCCACCCGCGCCTGAATCAGGCGGAGTACAAAGCAGCGGATCGACGGGCGGCGTGCCGTCGTCCGAGCCTTGGCAGCTCAGCCGAAGCTCTTGAATGGACCACCAGCTTCCCGAACTGATCGTGGTTCCGATGCGGATCGACTGCACGGGCACCGGGTCGAAATCGATGGTGAGGATGTCGCCGTCGGGCTCGGCAACGACGGCGTTCGAGGCGATCACTCGGGGGAACAGCACGCCATCCTTCGAGCCGAGGATTTGGTAGCCGCGTGGGTAATCGCCGCCGCTCGCGGTGCTGTTGTCGAGCACCAATTGCTTGAGGGTTACCCAACCACCGAAATCGATTTGGTAATAGGTCGAGCTGTCTTGGCCTTGCCCGCTCGACCAGCGGGTGGAGGGCACACCGTCGATCGCGTACGCCGGCGGATTGCTGTCCGCAGAGGTCGTGGCAGTGACCGTCCAGTTCGAGGGGACGCAGGAGGCCAGCGTGGCACCGACGGGCAACGTCCAATTGTCGGAACCGCCGGTTCCACCGCTGCCTCCGAGGGTCGTGTCGCCACCAGTACTCGTTCCACCGTTGCCGCCGGCGCTATCGCCGCCAGCGCCGCCTCCGCCGGTGGAGCTTCCGCCCGCGCCCCCGCCTGCCGTATCCGCGCCGCTGCTCCCGCCATTGCTGTCGCCCGAAACGCCGCCACTGCCCGCTTGCGCGCTGGAACCCGCGCTCGAGCCAGCAGCGCCCGCCTTGCCTCCGGATCCCGAGGCTTGCGGCGACGCATCACCACACGCGAGCTTCGCGAAGGCCAAGCCCACCACGCACGCGACAGCAAACCGATTTTGGGCAACAGACTGAGAACGAACAGCGAAGCGACCGCGGATACTCATGGCCGACAGCATAGCAAATCACGTGCTCGCGACCGCAGTTCCCGAAACGATCGATTTCGCCTCACTTCGAGCACACTCACTCGCGATACCGTGTTCGCGCGGTTGACAGTCTCGCGAGACACCGGCAACCGCTGGTTGACGAGCGAGCGTCGGCAAATCCCCATGAAATGCGGCCCGGTGTGTATGTGCGCCGCCTACCTTTTCGTCGTGGGGCGCGCGATGCTCGCGCTCACTTCACGCGGGTCGCTAATTCGAGCATTGCGCAGCGCGGATCGCTTTCATGAAGGTAATGGGTTCTTGCCACTGGCCGGCCCAATAATAGTCGTAGTTGCGCTCGATCCCCGTGCCTTCGCCGAGGTCATTCCAGGTGGCAATATCTGCCAATTGCGCGCCCGATGAGTCCTGGAGCCGCAGCTTCAGCGTCGAATCGTCTTTGACGATGCCATCGTTCGGGCCCGCGATTTGCCCCGCATGATCGCGACCGAGCGAGTCGTCCTTGACCATGAAGTGGTCGAGCTTCACCCCGTGGAGTGTCGACTCGCTCATGGCCTTGCCAGGGACACACGAATCGCTGCTGGCCGTGTCGCAATTCAGAGTCCACCAGCGGAACTTCGAGTCTGCCTGATTTGGCATGTCGGGATCGTCGAAGAACGCTTCGTCGACGACGATGAATGGCGACACGCCGAACTCCGTTTGAAAGCGCGAGCGGAGCCCGCTAATCACCGCCGCAGCGCGATTGGATGGCTTCAACGTGCCCGCGTTGTAGAAGTACACGAGCGGCCGGCCGTTGAACAAATACCAGCTGCTCCGGGTGACCTTACTGAAGAACGGCTTCCACTTGGCGTTGTAAATCGCGTCGGCGGCGCCCGCTGCGTCCGAGAGGCTAGGCGCGTTTTGGAAGGCACCCCCCAAATTCCCCCAACCCCAAGTGTCATCGAAGAGCGCGATTTTTACGGGGCTATTGGCGACCGCCAGCGCCTGATTCAACGCGTTCAGGTTGTCGTCGTTGATGTCGGGGCCATAACTGTTCAGCAGCAGAAACTGGAGCCCCGCCTCGCCCGCGTCGACCAACTCGCGCCGCCAAAACCCGGGATTGGTCGGCACGTAGTAGCCCGCGGGCGTCGAACCGAAACCGAGCAGCGGGCTCTTGTCGCTCATGCCGTAGCCGTGTGTGTTCGCCCAATCCATCCCGCAGTTCACGCCGCCCGGACAGTTGTTGAAGTACATGAGCACGGCGCCCAAATCGCGTGTGCCGCGGCGGGCGCACGGCGTGAGCTGCTCCGGCTCGACGAGCCACGGGTCCGAGTACGCGAGGCTGCAACTACGGCTGGCGTCGTTGCAGAGCGATCTCACGACATCGATCCTCCGGACCCACGAGACGGTCCGCAGTTGGTCCGCCCAATGCGAAACGGTTTCGGCAGGTGGCTCCGATCCGTTCACTTGGCAATACGCGGCGCGTACGAATGCCTCGGGCAAATTGCCCAAATCCACGTCGACGCGATCGGCGCGCGCACAGGGCCCAGCAAACTCGGCGCGCAGCTGGAAGCCCGCGCTCGGCCCGCCACTCGAGCCGCCCGCGCTGCTGCCGCCAGAACCGCCATTTGCGCCGGATCCGCCGACGCCAGCGTTGCCGCCCAACGCGCTCGTACCGCCCGCTGGAGTGCCTCCACCAGCACCCCCGTTCGAGGCCATGGCCCCGCTGCTCCCCGCCGCCCCGGAAGCGCCACTCGAGCCGCCATTTGCAGGCGGCGAGGACGACGAACAAGCGACGACCGCTGCCAGGAACATCAGCCCAGGTAAGCGCGAGGTGAGACTGCTCATCATGCGGGTTCTCTTTCGCGCCCGGCGCGCGGGCTGCAAAAACGTGAGTCTCTGCTCGGCCCCCGCGAAGATCTATTTTTCTGCTCGCGTCGCGCTCGCAACCGCCGCGCGTCTCTCCGGGAGCCGCGCGGCGAGGGGGTGACGCTAGGCTCGAGCGCGCGAAAGGGGCGCGCTCGGCACGCTGCCTTTGGCGCCGTACCACGCGACGTACACGTAGCAGAGTGCGGCCACGATGAAGCAGTGGTGAATGCCAATCGCATCGGCCACTGCGCCTTGCAGCACCGGCACGAGCGCGCCACCGACGATGGCCATGCACAGAATGCCCGAGCCCTGGCCCGTGTGTTTGCCGAGGCCCGCGATGGCCAAGGTGAAGATGGTCGGGAACATGATCGAGTTGAACAGCCCGATCGCGAGCACCGCGTACATGGCGAGCGGACCCGATGCCGCCATCGTGAGCGCGATCAACAGGACGACACCCACGCCGTGAAGCGCCAGCACTTTGCCCGGCTTGAACATGCGCAGCGTGAGCGTGCCGATGAAGCGGCCCACCATCGCGCCACCCCAGTAGAAAGTGACGAGCTTGGCGCCGTCGACTTCGGCTAGGCCGCCGATGGCCGGCTCTTTGAAGAAATTTACGAGGAAGCTGCCCACCGCGACTTCGCCACCGACGTACAAGAAGATCGCGACGGCACCGAGCACGAGGTGGCGGTAGCTCCAAGCGCTGGCACCGGTGGCTTCTTCGACGCCACTCGGCTCTGCGCCCTCCACCTCGCCGCCTGTGATTTTCGGCAGACGAAACGCCGCAATCGCGACGGCCAAAACGATCAGCGCCGTGGTCAGGCCCAAGTACGGCTTCTGCACCGAACCCGCTTCGGCGACGCGATAAGCCTCTGCCGCCGCGCTGCCCATGGTGGCAAGCTCCGCCTTCGACTTGACGGCGGTCGACAAGATCAAGAGCGAGCCGAACATGGGCGCCAGGGTGGTGCCCAACGAATTGAACGCTTGCGTCAGCGTCAGCCGCGAAGAGGCCGTCTCCGGTTTGCCCAGCACTGCGACGAACGGGTTCGCCGCTACTTGAAGGAGCGTGATGCCGGACGCGAGCACGAACAGCGCAGCGAGGAACATCGCGTAAGAGCGCGCGCCCGCCGCGGGATAAAACAGGGCGCAACCGGCGGCGGCGGTCAACAGCCCGATGATGATGCCCGGCTTGTAACCGAGCTTCTTGACGATGGCACCCGATGGCAAGGACATCACGAAGTACGCCGCGAAGAAGGCGAACTGAATCATCATCGCCTGGGCATAGTTCAGCTCGAAGATGCCCTTCAGGTGCGGAATGATGATGTCATTCATGCAGGTCAAGAAACCCCACATGAAGAACAACGTGGTCAGCACCGAGAGCGGCGCGAGGTAGTTGGTGTTGCTTCCGGAAGTCGAGTTGCTCGTACTGGGGGCGGAAGCGGAAACGATGCCTGCCATATTTTGGGTCCTCGAAAACAGCCACGCCGAAGGTGCGACGTCACTTGACCAGGAGGAAGTGACCAGCCCGACGCCGGTAAACGCCAGTGCCAGCCGGCCTGGGTCGGATGGACGAGCGGGCGATCAGTTGCGCCTGCTCTTTCGCTAGTCGCTCACATCATTACCCGAGCCTCTCCTCAGCTTCAACCCATCGCACAGCGAGTTTCGCTGTTTCCAAGTGCGGTCCGTCGCGCCGCGTTTCTGGGGGCGCGGCGCAGGCCAGCGCAGCGCGTTAGCCGTCACAATCGCTTCCGCATTCGGCAACGCGGCGACAATGGGGTTCCGGGTCACTCCCGATCATGTGCGGCCTTGCGCACCGCACCCCCGGAACAAAGTGATGACTTCGAAGGCCAAGGCCGATTTCGCGGACGCCCGCGGGACGACGTCCACCGCGCCAAACCGAGTCGGCCGACGCCGCGCGGGCGGTCTCAAAACAGGTACATCACCCGCAACCGACCGCTGACCATGGTGTTCTCGTACGGGAGCTCGCCGCCCTTTTGAATGTGGGCTTTGGCGTACGCGCCGACGAGTTTCACGAACAGCTGCTTGGCGATGATGTACTGAATCGCGCCGAAGCCCTGAGTGTTGGTGAAGATGCCCTGCACCTGATCGGTTTCGCGCACGTAGTTGATGCCGCCGCCGAGCAGCAAGTCATCGACCACGTGAACGTTGCAAAAGCCGCCGGTGGCAAAATCGGTCACGCTACCGAGGCCGTCGTAGTCACCGCGCGACGCGTTTTGGTCCGCGGTGTTTTGTGGATTGTAGTGGTCGACGAGCTCGGTTGCGATGTTGCCGCCGAACTCGACGTAGGGATCGAAAACGAACTGTAACGCGGCCGACCCACCACGTTGAAAGCGCTGCTCCTTCGAGAGGCTGCTGACCGGAAACTGCTTGCGAATGTCGCCCGCGACTTTGAATTTGAGAAATCCCAAATCCAAGATCGCCGCCGGGCGCGCACCGATCGCATCGAGCCCCTCGGCGGACGCAAAGCCGTAGTGCGCCAAGAGCTCGAAGCGAAGTGAGCTACTCGGGTACACGTGGAACGCGACGTTGCCGATGCCGTTTTGCCGATAAACATAGGGATTTAGCCCCGGCACGTCGGGCAGCGCGCGCTGATCGGTGGGGCCTTGCCGCTCGAGCGTGTTCAGATCCATGCCCATGCCGAAGTGATACACTTCGAACGCTTCGAAGCGGCCGAGCTGGAGATCCCACTGCTTCCATTCGCCCGTGCGCACCCACAAGTCATCCGTGCTGACGTACGTGGGTTGCGGCACCGATTGATCGCCATTGCCGACGATCTCCGCTTGGCTTTGGACGTAGAACGAGCCCTTCGAATAAGTCGGTGACACGCGGAGCACGGCGCGCGATTGATTGACGAGGTACTTGATGCTCGCTTCACTGGGGTTACCGCGCTTGATGGACTCGTACCCGCCATCGATCCACGCCGACCCAGAGACACCGATGCCCGTCTTCGGATAGTAGGGCCAGGGCATGCCGTGCATGGTGAGCCAAAGCGAGCCGCCGTAGAGACCGCGCGTCGTCCACTGCGGGTAGGCGCTGCCCGGGAGGCGTTCGACGGGGCCGAGCGAGAGCGGCGCCGGCTCTTCCGCTTCGGCCTTTTCAGGCGCCGCCTTGGCTTTGACGGGCAACGCTTCGCCCGCGCTCGGGCCCGGTTTCTCGGGAGTTTTCAGCGTTTCGGTGTCGTCCGCGTCGGAGTCGTCGTCCGACGCGGCGAGCGCGCGAGCGCTGATCGAGAGCGTGCCGAGGCACAGTGCCAGCGCGCTCGAGAGCACGCAAAATCGCCGATGGTCGAGGAGAGAGATCATCTGAGGCTGCCTTCTGTCTTGCTGCGTGGCTTCACTGCACGGTGAAGGTGTCCATGAGCGGCAGCTTGTCCGAGCTGCCACCCGCCATCACTTGCACCATGCCCGGCTCGACTTGCATCGCCTTGCTCGTGACGTCGAAGTAGCTGAGATCCGAGACGCGGATCGGGATCGTGGTTTCGATCGTCTTGCCTGCGGGCACCGAGACACGCTTGAAGCCTTTCAGCTCCTTGTAGCCCGCGACTCGATTGGTCACCTTCGACCCTGGAAACGAGACGAACACGAGGACGATCTCGTCACCATCGACGGTGCCCGTGTTCTTCACGTCGAGCGTCACCGGCACGACACCCTTGGCGGTGACGGTCGAACACGGAACCTGGAGATTGCTGTACTCGAAGGTCGTGTAGGAGAGCCCGAACCCGAACGGGAACAACGGCTTCTTCATCTGCGTGTCGAACCAGCGGTAGCCGAGGTAATACGGCATGAGCGTGGTATTCGCGTTGCCGCCGTTGCCCGAGAAGGGCGGCAGATCGGCCAGCGACACGGGCCAGGAAACCGGCAATTTTCCGCTGAAATTCGCCTTACCGAAGATCAATTTGCCGAGCGCGTTGCCGCCCGATTGCCCCGGATACCAAGCCATGATCAAGGCGGAGACTTTGTCTTTGAAACTCGATACGTCGATCGGGCTGCCGCCTTCGAGGACGACCGCGACCTTGCCCGGGTTTGCCGTGGCGATGGCCGAGATGTAATCGTTCTGCGCGGTGCCGCCGTGCTTGCCGTCGAGCGCCAAGCTTTGATCGCGATCCGAATCTTCGGGAGTGATCGTGTAGTCCTCGCCTTCGTCTTCCGGGGTGAGCCCGGCCACGACGACGATGAAGTCCGCGCCCGCCGCCATCGACGCACCCGCAGCGCCGTCGCCGCACACGACGTTCACGCCTGCGGGGGCCTGCGCTTTGATGCCGGCACACGGTGAAATGCTCTTCGCCGGGTCCGCGTTCACTCGGCTACTTCCGAGGTCGCCCTGCCGGGCGTCGGAGGCGAAGTTCACGACGCCGCTGGCTTTGGTGCCCTGCAGTTGCCACGCCACCTGCGGGCCGACCACCGCGACCGTCTTGATGGTGCTCTTCAGTGGCAGCACCGCCATGTCGTTCTTCAAGAGCACCGTGCCCTCGATGGCCGCCTTTTCGGCGAGGGCGATGTTGGCGTCGTTGTTCGTGATCGAGTACGAGCCACTGTCGAACTTGGTCGTCGCTGCCTTGAGCCCCGGCGCGCCAGAGATGTTCGCCACGTGGAAGCGGAACTTCGTTTCGACCACGCGTTGCGCCGATTTCGTGACATCCGGCTCGATGCCGCTCACGCCCGCGAGCGCGCTGAACTGCAGATTCCACGGCAGTTCCATGTCCATGCCCGCGCGCACGGCTTCACTGGCGTTGCTGGCCCAGGTGTTTTGCGGTGCGCCTTGTCCGCCCGGCATTGCCCACCAATCGGAGAGCACCATGCCCTGAAAGCCGTATTGAGTCCGGAGAATGTCAGTCAGCAGGTGTTTGTTCTGCGTGCACTTCTGCGGC
>Ga0105245_10002342_pt1 | contig 17132 bp, 13 predicted proteins | sample KBSM54metaG_FD_81523 | JGI IMG/M metagenome (GOLD analysis project Ga0105245, IMG submission 81523) | Miscanthus rhizosphere microbial communities from Kellogg Biological Station, Michigan, USA - KBS M5-4 metaG | ecosystem: Host-associated > Plants > Roots > Rhizosphere > Soil | place...
CCGGGCCGATGTTCGAGTGGCGCGGGCCCGCGCCGTACCACTTCGTCGCCGTGCCGGAGGACGAGGCCGACGAGATCCGCGAGACCGCGGCGTTCGTCACCTACGGCTGGGGGATGATCCCGGTCCGCGGCCGGATCGGGGACACCGACTTCACGACGTCCCTGTGGCCCAAGGACGGCGGGTACGTCGTGCCGATCAAGGACGCGGTCCGCAAGCCCGAGCGCCTCGGGCTGGGGGATGTCGTCACGGTGCGGCTGACGATCGACATCTGAGCCACGACTAGGGTTCCGGGCGTGACCGAGGACCGCCGCATCGCCGCCGTCGTGGTCACCTACAACCGCCTCGAGATGCTGCGGCACCTGGTCGAGACGCTCGCCGAGGTGCCGGGTCTGGACGATGTGCTCGTGGTCGACAACGCGTCGACGGACGGCACCGGGGAGTGGCTGGCCGGGCTGGATGACCGGCGGGTGCACGCGCGCACGCTGGCCACGAACACCGGTGGCGCCGGTGGCTTCCACGACGGGCTCGGATGGGCCGTCGACCGCGGGGCCGACCTGGTGTGGCTGATGGACGACGACGGCACGCCGGAGCCCGGCTGCCTCGAGACCCTGCTCGCGCACGACGGTGAGCTCGACTTCTGGGGACCGGTGGTCGTGGACCTGGCCGACCCCGAGCGACTGGTGTTCCCGATCCGGCTCCCCGGCGGCACCCGTGTCGTGCACGCGATGAGCGACGTACGACGCGCGTCCGACGACGGGCTGATCCGCGGCATCGTGATCCCGTTCAACGGCGTGCTGGTGACCCGCGAGCTGGTGGCCCGGATCGGTCTGCCGCGCGCCGAGTTCTTCATCTGGGGCGACGACCACGAGTACCGCCTGCGTGCCGAGCGAGACGGCGCCCGCATCGCCACCGTCGTCGACGCGCGCGTCCAGCACCCGTCGGTGGGAGCCCTCGGGACCCCGATGGCGTTCGGGCGCACGACGTACAACGACACCCCGAGCGACCTCAAGCACTACTGCATGGCGCGCAACAACCTGGTCAACCTCCGTGAGTACGGCGGCACCGCGCACGCGCTGGCATTCATCGCGAAGACCCTGTGGTTCTACACGTTCACCCGTCGTGACCCGGGCCGGATCCGGCTCAGCGTCCGGGCCTGGCGCGACGCCCTCCGCGGCGACTTCACCGGCCACGAGAGATTCCTGTCATGAGCGAGAGCGTCGCCGTCGTCGTCGTGACGTTCAACCGGGCCGACCTCCTCGGCGGGATGCTCGACGGCCTCGCCGCGCAGACCCACGAACCCGACGCGGTGATCGTGGTCGACAACGCCAGCACGGACCACACCCGCGAGGTGCTCGACGCGCATCGCGGACTCCATCTCCAGCGCATCCACTTCGACACCAACACCGGTGGCTCGGGCGGGTTCCGCGCCGGCGTCGAGGCGGCCTTCGCCCAGGGTCACGACCGGATCTGGCTGATGGACGACGACGTCGTCCCCGCGCCCGACTGCCTGGCCGTGCTGATGGCGCAGGACGAGGCCTGCCTGATGGCCGTCCGCGAGGACACCCGGGGTCACCTGGTCGAGAAGGCCGCCACCGACTTCGACCTGCGCCACCCCTGGGCGATCCGGCCCAAGCGGGCCAGCGTCGAGACGTCGTACGCCGCCCGGTCGGAGATGCCCGAGCGCGTCGAGCTGGACAACGTCGCCTTCGAGGGCTTCCTGGTGCGGCGCGAGGTCGTCGCCGCGATCGGCCTTCCCGACGACTCGTTCTTCATCTTCTACGACGACGTCGACTTCGCGCTCCGGGCGCGCCGGGCCGGGCACCGCATCTGGGCCGTCCGCGACGCCGTCCTCGTGCGCCAGCTCGACTTCGACCAGCAGCATGCCCTCGACACGTGGAAGGGCTACTACATGTACCGCAACCTGTTCGCGGTGCACTTCCGCTACGGCAGCAACCCGCTGGTCCGGGCCAAGCCCTACGCGATCGCCGCGATGGTCACCGCGCTCAGCCCGGTCCGGGGCGGGAGGGCGGAGGCGCGGAACGTGATCCGCGCCATCCGGGACGCCCGGGGGATGCGCTCGATTCCAGGTTCGGGCACGTCCCCTCGCTAGACTGGCGAGCCTCGACCGATCAGGAGTTCTGACCTTGTCCCAGCCCGACCTCGTCGTCGTCGGGTCCGGTTTCTTCGGCCTCACCATCGCGGAACGGTGCGCCAACGAGCTGGGCCTGAACGTCCTCGTCCTGGAGCGGCGCCGCCATCTCGGCGGCAACGCCTACAGCGAGGCCGACCCCGAGACCGGCATCGAGGTGCACGTGTACGGCGCGCACCTCTTCCACACCTCCAACGAGCGCGTCTGGGAGTACGTCAACCGCTTCACCAGCTTCACGCACTACCAGCACCGCGTCTTCGGCCAGTACGACGGTCAGGTCTACTCCCTGCCGATGAACCTCGGGCTGATCAACCAGTTCTTCGGCCGCAGCCACACCCCGGACGAGGCGCGCGAGCTGATCGCCAAGCAGGCCAGCGAGATCGACACCGAGCACGCCGCGAACCTCGAGGAGAAGGCGATCAGCCTGGTCGGCCGCCCGCTCTACGAGGCCTTCATCAAGGGCTACACCGCCAAGCAGTGGCAGACGGACCCCAAGGAGCTCAGCGCCGACATCATCACCAGGCTCCCGGTCCGCTACAACTTCGACAACCGCTGGTTCAACGACACGCACGAGGGCCTCCCGGTCGACGGCTACACGGCGTGGTTGACCAGGATGGCCGAGCACCCCAACATCGAGGTGCGGCTGAACACCGACTTCTTCGACGCGGCCAACGGCACCCGCGAGGAGTTCACCGGGACGGTCCCGATCGTCTACACCGGCCCGGTCGACGAGTACTTCGGCCACAGCGAGGGTCGACTGTCCTGGCGGACCGTCGACCTCGAGGCCGAGGTCAAGCACGTCGACGACTTCCAGGGCTGCGCGGTCATGAACTACAACGACCAGGAGGTGCCCTGGACCCGGATCCACGAGTTCAAGCACTTCCACCCCGAGCGCACCTACCTCCCGGGCAAGACCGTGATCGTGCACGAGTACAGCCGGTTCGCCGAGGAGGGCGACGAGCCGTACTACCCGATCAACACCGCCGAGGACCGGGCCACGCTGCTGCGGTATCGGGAGCTGGCCAAGCGGGAGCCGATGGTGCTCTTCGGCGGCCGCCTCGGCACCTACAAGTACCTCGACATGCACATGGCCATCGGCTCGGCGCTGTCGATGTTCGACAACAAGCTCCGCCCGCACTTCGGCGAGGGCGCCGAGCTGACCTCCGGAGGGGTCGATGAGTAGACGTGTCCTGCAGCGACTGGTGCTGCCCGGCGACAAGGACGTCGACGTCCTTCCGCTGTACGTCGACCCCGACGCGGCGGTGCTCGACGCGGACAAGTACGTCGTCGGCGGCAACCAGGGCGCCAAGGACATCAACGCCGCGCAGATCCGGCAGTCCATCTCCTCGGGTCACACCATCCACCCCGACCAGATCACGGGCCGGTACACGGTGCGGCTGGAGCCGGGGGAGGACCTCTCCTTCGGCACCTACTTCAACGCGTTCCCGGCCGGCTACTGGCGGCGCTGGACCATCGTCGACGACGTCCGCCTCACCGTGGCGCTGACCGGGGCGGGCGCGGCCGTCACGGTCTACCGCTCGATGGCGAACGGCCGCTCGCAGCGGGTCGACTCCGCCGGCACGGGCGCCGACGCCAAGGGCGAGTTCACCTTCGACCTCTCGCTCAAGCCGTTCATCGACGGCGGCTGGTACTGGTACGACGTGGTGGCCGGCGAGGAGCCGGTCGGCGTCGAGGCGGTCTGGGACGCCGAGGTGCCCGACGACCGGCTCCACCCGGGCCGCCTGACCATCGCGATCACCACCATGAACAGGCCCGACTTCTGCGGCAAGCTGCTGTCCCAGCTCGGCAGTGACCGCGGCCTGCACGAGATCCTCGACGAGGTGCTCGTCATGGAGCAGGGCACGCAGAAGGTGGTCGACTCACCCGAGTTCCCGGAAGCCCGGCAAGCCCTCGGCGACAAGCTCCGCGTGCTCGAGCAGGGCAACCTCGGCGGCTCGGGCGGCTACGCCCGCGGGCAGTACGAGGCGCTCCGCAAGGGCACCGCGACGTACGCGATGATGATGGACGACGACGTCATCTGCGAGCCGGAGAGCATCATCCGGGCGGTCACGTTCGCCGACCTGGCCAAGCGGCCGACGATCGTCGGTGGCCACATGTTCAGCATCTACGACCGCGCGGTGCTGCACTCGTTCGGCGAGATCGTGCAGCGCTACAAGTTCTGGTGGCGCTCCCCGGAGACCGTGCTCAACGACTGGGACTTCGCCGCCCGCAACCTGCGCTCGGCCCGCTGGCTGCACCGTCGCATCGACGTCGACTTCAACGGCTGGTTCATGTGCGTCATCCCGCTGCAGACGCTGCGCGAGATCGGGCTGTCGCTGCCGATCTTCATCAAGTGGGACGACAGCGAGTTCGGGCTGCGCGCTTCCGAGGCGGGCTACCCGACCGTCACCTTCCCCGGTGCCGCGGTCTGGCACATCCCGTGGACCGACAAGAACGACGCGCTGGACTGGCAGGCCTACTTCCACCACCGCAACCGGCTGATCGCGGCGCTGCTGCACTCGCCGTACCCCGGCGGTGGGTCGCTGGTGCGCGAGTCGTTCTCGCACACGATCAAGCACCTGGTGGCGATGCAGTACTCGACGGCCGAGCTGCGGCACAAGGCGATCGAGGACGTGTTCGCCGGGCCGGAGCTGCTGCACCGGGAGCTGCCCACGAAGCTCGCCGAGATCAACGCCTTCCGCAAGCAGTGGACGGACGCGCAGCTCGAGGCGGACCGCGAGGCCTTCCCCGAGGTACGCCGGACCAAGCCCCCGCGGCGCGGCAAGGACGAGAACGAGGTGCCGCGCAAGCTCTCGTTGCTGATCACGGCGGCGCTGGCGCCGGTGCGCCAGCTGACCAGGGTCCGGCCCATGGCGGAGGAGTACCCCGAGACGGAGATCGCGGGCATGGACAACAAGTGGTACCGGATCACGGCGCACGACTCCGCCGTCGTCTCGATGCCCGACGGCACCGCGGCCGCGCTCTACCGCCGCGACCCGAAGCACTACCGCGACCTGCTGCGCCGTACCGTCGAGATCCACCTGCGGCTGCGGCGCGAGTGGGACGACCTCGCGGCCCGTTACCGCGACGCCCTGGGCACCATCACGTCGCCGGCGGCGTGGGAGGAGACGTTCCGGCCGTGGACCGACCCCGAGGAGTGAGCGACTCCGTGAGCGCACCGCCGCCGCGCGAGCGTGCGGTCCGTGCTCCACTGCGCCCGCCGTGGTCGGAGCAGGGGCTGCTCGAGGTGTTCCAGCACCGCTACATCCTCAGCCTGCTGGTACGCCGTGAGATCGCCGCCCGCTACCAGGGGTCGGTGCTCGGCCTGCTGTGGTCCTACGTCAACCCGCTGAGCCAGTTCTTCATCTACTACTTCGTGATGGGCATCCTGTTCGGCCGCGCCCAGCGCACCGAGGCGTTCGCGATCCACGTGTTCGCGGGCCTGATCGTGGTCCACTTCTTCACCGAGACCATGAACGCCGGCACCCGGTCGATCGTGCGCAACAAGTCGCTCGTGCAGAAGATGGCGGTGCCACGGGAGATGTTCCCGGTCGCCTCGATGCTGGTCTCGCTGTTCCACGTCGGCCCGCAGGTGGTGATCCTGCTGATCGCGACCACGCTGTCGGGCTGGCGGCCCGATCCCGAGGGCATGGTGCTCGGCGTGATCGGCCTGCTGATCAGCATGACGCTGGGGACGGCCCTGGCCCTGATGTTCAGCGCCGCCAACGTGTTCCTCCGCGACGTCCAGAACGCCGTGAACGTGCTGAGCAACTTCGTCCGCTTCGGCTCGCCGATGATGTACCCCTACGTCCTGGTCGCCAAGCGCTTCCACGGCCACACCACCCTGTATCTGCTGAACCCGATCACCGAGGCCGTGCTCGACTTCCAGCGCGCGTTCTGGGTCGGGGCCACGAACCACCCGGCGCGCACCGCCGCCATCGACATGCCCGACAACCTGTTCTGGCTCTCGATCCGGGCGTTGCTGATCAGCCTCGTCGTCCTCGTGATCGCGCAGTCGACGTTCTCGCGCCTGGAGCGCCGCATCCCGGAGCGCCTGCTGTGAGCACCCCACGACGTCCGACGTCTCCCCGGCAACGCCTCACCCGGCACCCCTCCTCCACCGGACAGCACCGCGGGGGCCGCGCATGACCGACCGCCGCTCGATCATCGTCCGACACGTGTCGAAGACGTTCACCCTGCGCTACCACCGCACGCTGAAGCAGATGAGCGTCGCGATGATGCGTCAGCAGGACATGTCCGACTCGTTCCTGGCCGTCAACGACGTGTCGTTCACCATCCAGCAGGGCGAGTCCATCGGCCTGATGGGTCTGAACGGCTCCGGCAAGAGCACCCTGCTGAAGATGATCAACGGGATCATGCGGCCCGACCGCGGCAAGGTGCTGACCCGCGGTCGGATCGCGGGCCTGATCGCCACCGGCGCCGGCTTCCACCCGCAGCTGACCGGACGCGACAACGTCTACCTGAACGCCGCGATCCTCGGCATGACCGAGGCCGAGACGGCGCGCAAGTTCGACGACATCGTGGAGTTCGCCGACATCGGTCGCTTCCTCGACTCCCCGGTCGGTCACTACTCGTCCGGCATGTTCGCCCGGCTCGGCTTCGCGGTGGCCATCCACGTGGATGCCGACATCTTCCTCGCCGACGAGGTGCTCGCGGTGGGCGACCGCCCGTTCAAGCGCAAGTGCCTGGCCAAGATGCAGGAGATCCGCGACAGCGGCACCACGCTGTTCTACGTCAGCCACGCGACCGGCAGCGTCCGCAAGATGTGCGACCGCGTCCTGGTGCTCGAGCAGGGCCGGCTGGCCTTCGACGGCCCCGTGGACGAGGGCATCCGCTTCCTCCACTACGACGAGGACGACGAGGAGAACGCCCTCGAGACGGAGGAGGAGCTGGACGAGGAGATGGGCGCGGACATCTGAGGGCGCGGTCGCCGTGGGCACGGGCAGGTCGAGTCGGGACCCGGTGACGTTCGTGGCCGGTCTGACCCGTGTGCGGGACGTCGGGACGCGCGCGCTCCCGGATCTCTCCGCGCGAATCTGGGAACAGACGGCGTGTCGGGTGGAAATTACAGTTCTGTAGTTACTCAGAACTTCTTTCCACCTCCTGTGACCAGTGTGAAACTTGCTGCTCGTGTGACTCCTTCCCCCACACACCTGGAGCAGCGACGTGTCCCCGAACCGAAGCCGTTTCGTGACGGCTTGCCAGCAGCTGCTGGCGCTCGGCGTGGTCCTGGCTGCCCTCACCCCGGCCGCCAGCGTGATCACCCTGGACGTGGTCGGGACCGGGCCGACCGGTCGCCAGCCCGCCAGCCCGGAGACGGCCGCGCTCGCGGCGTACACCGCCGAGGCGGTCAGGCCGTCCAGGGTGCCCACCACGCCGGTGAAGCCGCACGTGCGCGAGGTCCAGCTCACCGCCTCGACGACGACCTCCGGCCGCGCGGTCCCCACCACGTCCGCCCGGGTCGTGCCCGCGCACGGCTCGAGCACGCTGACCACCACGCCCCAGCAGGTGACCGGCTTCGGTGAGGTCGGCGTGACCTGGGCCCATGGCGTCTCGATCCCCGAGTCGGATCTGACGGTCACGGCGCGCACCCGCACCGACGGCGGCTGGACCCCGTGGTCCCAGGTGCCCTACGACCCCGACCACGGACCCGACCCCGGCTCGGCCGAGGCGGGCCACGCCCGCCCGGGCACCGACCCGGTGCTCGTCGGCAGGGTCGCGGACGTCCAGGTACGGGTCGTCTCGGAGCAGGCGCTGCCCCCCGACATGAAGCTCGCCGTGATCGCCCCGGGACACGCTCGCCACTCGGCCGTGGAGCGGGCGGCGATCGACACCAGCACGATGGACGGGTACGACGGCAGCGACTCGGTCTACCGGGCGGCGACCGCGCCGGGGTCCACGACGACCACGCCCGCGACCTCCGGTGACGAGACCGCTGCCCTGGCCGCGGCGACGTTCACGCCGCAGCCGGTGATCTACTCGCGCAAGCAGTGGGGCGCCGACGAGAGGATCCGGGGCAAGTCCTCGCTGCACTACGGCGACGTCCACGCGGGGTTCGTGCACCACACCGTCAACGCCAACGACTACACCCGCGCGGAGGTCCCCGGCCTCCTGCGCAGCATCTACGCCTACCACGTGAAGTCCCGCGGCTGGAGCGACATCGGCTACAACTACCTCATCGACCGCTTCGGCCGGATCTGGGAGGGCCGGTACGGCGGGGTCGACCGCCCGGTCGTGGGGGCGCACACCCTCGGCTACAACGACGACTCCTTCGCCGCCTCGGCGATCGGCAACTACCAGATCGCCAAGCCCAGCAAGGCGATGATCCAGGCCTACGCCGCCCTGTTCGCCTGGAAGCTCTCGCTGCACGGCGTCAACGCCGCGTCGACGCACCAATGGGTCACCAAGAGGTGGTTCGAGGCCATCAACGGCCACCGGGACGCGGCCTCGACCCTGTGCCCGGGCCAGTACCTCTACCACAGGATCCCGACGATCCGGAAGCTCGCCGCCGCCGCGCAGCGCGGCTGGTCCGGCCGGCAGCTGGAGTCCAACCTGGCGTCCACGCCCACCCCCGACATCGTCGTACGGCGGGCGAGCGACGGCGAGGGGTTCGTCGTCCCGACGGGCGGGCTCATCCACTTCCCGGCGGCGACCACCGTCGCCTCGGGGGTCTCGGGTGCCACCCAGCTCGCGGTCTCGCCCGACCTGACCGGCGACGGACGCAGCGACCTGCTCGTCCGTCAGGCGGACGGCAGCGTCGCCGTGCGACCCGGCACAGCCGCGGGCACCTTCGGCGCAGCGACCAGGGTGATCACCGCGTTCCGGGGTCTCGACCAGGTCCTGGCTCCGGGTGACCTCAACGGCGACGGCCGCAACGACCTGGCCGCCCGCAACCCGGCCACCGGCGCGCTCAAGGTGTTCCTGCAGAAGGCGAGTGGTGCCTTCCACCGCACGACCAGCGGCCGCAGGTGGAACCGGTTCGACCTGATCACCGCCGCCGGCGACCTCGACGGCGACGGCCACGCCGACGTGGTCGCCCGCGACGCCGGCGGCCACCTGTGGCTGCACGCCGGGCGCGGCGATGGCTCGTTCGCGAAGGGCGTGCGCATCCCCGGGCACTTCGGCCGGTACGACGTGATCGCGGGCGCAGGTGACATCAGCCGCGACCACCGCGACGACCTGCTCGTGCGCGAGCGCGCGACGGGCGACACCTACGTGCTGCCCGGCCGGGGGGACGGGACCTTCGCGCACAAGCTCGGGCCGATCACGCGCTTCGCGAATGCCGGGCGTCTGGCCGTCGGCAACGTGGCCGGCAGCAGGCTCCCGGACGTGGTCGCCATCAACGGCAGCCGGGTCGACGCCTGGGTCAACCCGGGCGGGTTCGACCTCGGCCGGCCGATCGACACCCGGGCCGACCTCTCCGGTGCCGACAGGATCCTGGTCGCCGGCGACTGGGACCGCGACGGGTACGGCGACGTGGTGACGCGACAGGCTCGGACCGGCAACCTCGTCCTGTGGCGCGGCGACGGCCACGGCCACCTCCATCGCAGCACGGTGCTGGCCAAGGCGTTCGGCGCCGTCGGCAAGCTGACCGCGGTCGGGGACATGACCGGGGACGGCTACCCCGACCTGATCGGGCAGCCGCACCAGGGCGTGATGACGGTGTTCCCCGGCAAGGGTCTGGCCGGCTTCAAGAGGTCCTACCCCGTGTACGGCTCCATCAACCACGGCACCCCGATCGGCGTCGGCCGCTGGGATGCCGACGGCGCCCCGGACAGCCTGCTCCGTCGTGGCGGCACGGTCACCCTGCTCCACGGCAACGGCCCCGGTGGGCTGCATGCGCCGTCGAGGCTCCCGATCGACCTCTCGCCGTACGACTGGACGATCGGGATCAGCGACCTCCAGCTGACCGGTCACCCCGACCTCATCGTCCGCCAGAAGGGCACCGGGCGGCTGTACGCACTGCCCGGGACCGGCACCGGCTTCAAGCAGCCGGTCTACCTCGGCGGTGGGTTCGGAGGCTACGACCTGGCGAGCTAGCAGCGGCCGGCGGGTGAGAAGCGGTCGGTCACCCGCTCGTCGAGCGCGATCCGCTCGCGCCGGTCCGGTGAGGCGTGGGCGACCAGGACCAGGGAACCGCTGCGAGCCAGCGGTTCGGTGAGGGAGGCGAGACCGGAAGGGGAAGCCGGGTTCGCCTCCGAGAGGAGTCGGCCGCCGTCGGTGAGACGATCACCGGCGGCGGCCGACCTCCACAGCTCGGCCTGAGTCGTGCCGGCGACCGCCGGGTCGTCGTCGGCGGGCTCGGGGAACGCCAGGAACGCGTCCGGCTGTGACCACACCTCGACTCCCAGGTCGTGCACGCCCTCCGGCACACCGTCGGCGAAGCGTCCCGCCATCGGCTGCAGCGCCGACGCCACGACCGGGATGCGGCGCGCTTCCTCCGCCCAGCGCGGCAGCCCCTCGGGGCCGGTGACCACGGCCTCGGCCTCGCCGTCCCACACCACCTCGAGACCGCATCCCCACGCGGCCCCGAGCACGACGGTGCCCAACCAATGGACGGGGACGTCGACCAGGAGCCGGCTGCCGCGCTCGACGTCCAGCTCGTCGGCGAGCAGGGAGGACACCTTGGCCACCCAGTTCGCCCAGGTGGTCACCGAGAGCTCGGTGCGCTCTCCCGTCGCGTCGTCGTAGAACGTGACCAGCGGGCGACCGGCATCGGCGGTCAGCAGTCGGGACAGGACCTGTGGGAACGTCGTCATCGCCAGCTCACCCTACGGGCGCGCGGCCACGCCCTAGGGTGACGCCCATGCCTGCCATCGAGCACTTCTGGGCCGTGGTCCCGGCCGGCGGCTCGGGGACGCGGTTGTGGCCGCTGTCGCGGTCCGGCTCGCCGAAGTTCCTGCACGATCTGACCGGGAGCGGCCGGTCCCTCCTCCAGGAGACCGTCGACCGGCTCGCACCGATGGCCGGCGACCGGCTGCTCGTGGTGACCGGGGCGCGGCACCGCGACCGGGTCCTCGAGCAGCTGCCCGAGGTCGCGGCCGACCGGGTGCTCGGGGAGCCGTCGCCTCGCGACTCGATGGCCGCGATCGGGCTGGCCGCGGCGATGCTCGAGCGGGTCGACCCGGACGCGGTGCTGGGCTCGTTCGCCGCGGACCACGTCGTGGGAGATCGGATGGCGCTGGAGCGGGCGGTCACCCTGGCCGCCGAGGTCGCGCGCGACGGCTGGCTGGTCACGGTCGGCATCGAGCCGGCACACGCGTCGACGGCGTTCGGGTACGTCCGGCAGGGCGGCGAGCTCGAGGACCATGCGGGCGCCTACGTCGTCGAGAGGTTCGTGGAGAAGCCGAGCGCCGACCTCGCGCGGTCGTACGTCGGGTCCGGCGCCTATCGCTGGAACGCCGGGATGTTCGTCGTCCGGCCGACCGTCCTGCTGGACCTCCTGGCCTCCTGGCACCCCGACCTCGCCGCCGGTCTCCGCGAGATCGCGGCCGACCCCGGCCGACTCGACGCCGTCTGGCCGACCCTGACCACGATCGCCATCGACCACGCCGTCGCCGAGCCGGCAGCGGCCGAGGGCCGGGTCGCCACGGTGCCGGCGGACCTCGGCTGGGACGACATCGGGGACTTCCACTCCCTGTACGGCGTGCTCGGCGGCGCCGACCTCCGCGTGCTCGGCGACCCCGGCGACGTACTCGCGGAGGGGAGCACCGGTCTGGTCGTGCCGCGCGGCGGCCGCCTCGTCGCGCTGGTCGGCGTCGACGACGTCGTGGTGGTCGACACCCCGGACGCCGTTCTGGTCACCACCCGCGACCGCGCCCAGGACGTCAAGACGCTGGTCGACCGGCTCCGAGACCTGGGTCGCGACGACCTGACCTGACGCGATCCCTCCGCTCCTCGGGTGCTGCCTCTGGAGAAGGGCCTCTCCGCCCGTCGCGAGGGCCTGTGGGCCGCCGGTTCGCCCTCGACGGACGAGCCCACGCCGCTGGCGGTGGGCGACCGGTGGGGGTCTCCCACCGTCGCTGCCCGGGTTCCGGGTCCGTCGGTCACATCCCGTTGGGCTCGGGGGAGTCCGTGAAGGGGTAGTCGGTCATGAAGGTCGCGAGCGCGGCGCCGGAGACCGACGAGCAGTACTGCCAGACACCGACCTGTCTGGCCTGGCCGGAGGCGGCGTTCTGGGTGCCGCCCACCGACCAGTGGGTGTAGGCGATGTGCTGCCCGTCCGGGAAGGGCGTGCCGTCGTCCGCGGTCCAGGGCACGGCCTTGAACTTGTGGCGCAGGTCCGTGGTGCCCGAGAACTTGTCGGCGATCGCCCGGATCTGGCTCATCTGGGTCGAGCTGTCCGCGACGGTGTCGTCGTACCAGAGGATCGTGTAGCCGTGCTCCTCGTTGTGCACGAGGGTGCCGAGGGCCGGTCGATCCTGGGCGGTGTAGAACTTCCGCGCCATCGGGTCCGGGGTGATGTAGTGCTTGCCGAAGGCGGGCGGGCTCTCCGGGTAGCTGATCGGTGACCCGTCGGGGAGATGCTCCTGGTTGCCGGTCGCGGGCTTGGTGGTCGGCTTCCGGCAGGCACTGGCCGGGGCACCGATCTGCTCCACTGCCTGGTTCGCGTACTTCGCGGTGCGGAAGTGGTCCACGACCGGTCCCCAGGCTGCGGCCACGATGATCCCCAGGGCGACGACGACGCAGACGACGACGATCAGCTGGCCGCGCCGGCGCTCGGCAGCCTTCTGCCGAGCTCGCATCTCCTCGAGGACCTTCTGCCGCTCGTTGCGGACCGTCCTCGAGGACTTGGACGACTTGGCCATGGATCTCTCTTCGTTCCGGCCGGACGGGCTGGTCCGCTGAATGGAGGTGGGGTGCGGCGATTCTACGGAGCGGCCGGCCGCAACCGAATTCGCGACGGATCGCGCTCGGTGACGACCCAGCCGTGGGCGTACGCCGCGACCTCGGCGACCCAGTGCGCCCTGGGCTCGTCGGAACCGACCTCCAGTGCCTCCTGGTCGAGGCGCACGACGGCACCCGTGGGGCCGGTGAGGAGGCCGGTCAGGACGTCGCCCAGCTCGGCGGCGTCCACGGGTGCCCCGAACACGCGTTGCTCACCCGCGGCTCGCCGCAACGCGGTGGTCACCGCTTCGCGGGAGCCCACACCGAACAGGTCGGTGCCCTCCGGCCGGAGCAGCGCCGCGGCGCCCGGACCGTCGTCGCCGGGAGGCAGCACGAGGTCTCCACGACCGCGGATCAGCACGAAAGGTCGGCGGCCGAGCTTGCCCGCGGCCAGCTCTGCTGCGCCGGCCAGCTCGTCGGCGACCGCGGGTGCGGTCACCGTCAGCGTGTTGCCGTAGTGGTCGACCCGGCCGGCGTGGTCGTCCAGGACGCGCACTCCCGCCGCCCCGATCGCGAGATCGGTCTGACCCTCGCGCCAGGCACGGCCCGCCGTGTCGGTCACGAGGACGGCGACGTTCACCCCCAGCCGGTCGGCTAGCCCCGCGCGCAGCGTGCGCGCCGTGGCGTCGGGGTCCTCGGGGAGCAGGAGGACGCGTCCGGACTCGACGTTCGAGGCGTCGACGCCGGCCGCGGCGATGGTGAGGCCGAGCCGGTTGACCACGATCGAGAGGGGGCCGCGGCGAGCCACCAGGCGGCGGGTCTCGCGCGCGATGGCCTCGGCCCGGTCGCCCACCTCGACCCGGCCCTCGGCCTTGCTGACCACCTTGCTGGTCACGCAGACCACATCGCCGTCCACGAGCTCGACCGAAGGCGGCTGGACCACGGGCAGCAGGTGGTCGGCGAGGTCGTCACCCGGTCCGACCTCGCCGACACCGTCGGGCGCCCAGATCGTGATCACGGGTCGACTCACGGGTGGGCTCACGAGACCAGGCGTACGGCGGCGCCGGCCATCTCGGCGGTGGCCCGGGGTGAGGTCATCAGCAGGGGGACCGCCGCGCAGGCGATGCCGGCGTCCCGGACCCGCGCCACCTCGGACTCGTCGGTGCTGTCGACCAGCCAGCCGTCCAGCACGCCGCCGGCCGACCGAGCGCCGTAGTGGAGGGCGACGGCGGCGGCGCTGACCTCGACCCCGATGGAGGTGAGGAGCTGGTGCGCCATCCCGCGCACGTGCGTGCCGCCGATGATGGGGGACAGGCCGACCACCGGGGCCCGGGTCGCCGTCACCGCCTCCAGCACGCGGGGGACCCCGAGGATCGTCCCGACGCTGACCACCGGATTGCTCGGGGGGACGATCACCAGGTCCGCGTCGGTGATCGCGTCGATCACGCCCGGCCCGGGTGAGGAGTCCTCGAGCCCGACCACGATCACCGCTTCCGCCGGGACCTCGGCGTGCAACCGCACCCAGTACTCCTGGAAGTGGACGACACGTCGGCCGCTCGGGCTGTCGGGATCGGCGATGGCGACGTGGGTCTCGACCCGGTCGTCGGACATCGGCAGCAGGCGGACACCCGGCTGCCACCGGCGGCAGAGCGCCTCGGTGACCTCGGAGAGGGGGTAGCCGGCGTCGAGCATCCGGGTGCGTACCAGGTGGGTGGCCAGGTCGCGGTCGCCGAGCCCGAACCACGTCGGCTCCGCGCCGTACGCCGCGAGCTCCTCCTTGGTGTGCCAGGTCTCGTCGCGCCGGCCCCAGCCGCGCTCGTGGTCGATGCCGTCACCGAGCGTGTACATCACCGTGTCCAGGTCGGGGCAGACCTTGAGCCCGTGCAACCAGATGTCGTCGGCGGTGTTGGCGACCACGGTCACCTCGGCGTCGAGGTCGATGCCGGCCAGCAGGCCGCGACGTACGCCGTGCAGGAGACCGGTCAGGAACGTCGCGCCGCCGACTCCCCCCGACAGCACGGTGATGTGGTGCATGTGGGTAGCCTGCCGCACCCGCGGGCGGGGGATGCTAGCGGGTCCGCGCCGCCTCCGCAGCAGAACGCCAATACCAGATCCTGCCTTGACTTCCGGTGTACGACAGGCGTGTAATTCCCACAGTGTTCTTCGGACGGTATGGGTGTCCGAGCCGAGTAGCAGGCCACACCAGGGCCGAACGACGCAGGGGCGAGAGCCCCGGGTCGCACAACACAGGGTCGAAAGGGCGAGAGCCGTGAGGGAACTGTTTCTCCTCGACGCGGACGCCGAGGAAGCGGGTTGGCAGGAGCGCGCGCTCTGCGCGCAGACCGACCCCGAGTCGTTCTTCCCCGAGAAGGGCGGCTCGACCAGGGAGGCCAAGAAGGTCTGCCTGACATGCGAGGTACGCGGCGAGTGCCTCGAGTACGCCTTGATGAACGACGAGCGCTTCGGCATCTGGGGCGGCCTCTCCGAGCGCGAGCGTCGCAAGCTCAAGAAGCGCGCGGTCTGATCCCACCCGGACCGTTCGCGCGGGCCGGGTGGCGTCGGCGGGGTGGTGACTCGGCTCACCCCGCCCACGAATGCGAGGGCCCTCCGGGCCGCCGCTAGGGTGAGCGACCGTGGATTCGGCAGTCGTGGCTCTTCTCGTCAGCCACGACGGAGCCCGATGGCTTCCGGCCGTGATCGACGGCCTCCGTGCTCAGACGATCCCGGTGAGTGGGGTCGTCGCGGTCGACACCGGTAGCCGGGACGAGAGCCCCGATCTGCTGCTCGACGCCTTCGACGAGGTGGCCACGCTGACCGGACGCGCGGCGTACCCCGAAGCGGTGCGCACCGGTCTGGAGCAGATCCCGGTCGCGGACGCCGGCGGGCCGGAGTGGATCTGGCTCCTGCACGACGACAGCAACCCGGGGCCCGAAGCCCTGGAGCGGCTGCTGAGCGCGGCCGCCGAGGACCCGTCGGCCGACGTCCTCGGCCCGAAGCTCCGCGAGTGGCCGTCCCTCAAGCGCCTGCTCGAGGTCGGCGTCACGATCTCCGCGACCGGCCGGCGCGAGACCGGGCTGGAGCCCGGTGAGTACGACCAGGGCCAGCACGACGTGGTGCGCGAGGTCCTCGCGGTCAACACCGCCGGCATGCTGGTGCGTCGCAGGGTCCTCGACGAGCTCGGCGGCTTCGACGACAACCTACCGATCTTCGGCAACGACATCGACTTCGGCTGGCGGGCCGCGAAGCAGGGCCACCGCACGGTCGTCGTCCCGGACGCGATCGTCTTCCATGCCGAGGCGGCTCACCGCGGCGCCCGACGTACGCCGTTGACCGGCCGTCACACGCACTACCAGGAGCGCCGCGCCGCTCTGTTCACCCTCCTCGCCAACAGCCCCGCACGCCGGCTGCCCTGGCAGGTGGTCCGGCTGTTCTTCGGGACCCTGATCCGGATGATCGGGTTCTTCGTCGTGCGCTCCCCGGGGGAGGCGCTGGACGACCTGGCCGCGCTGTTCTCGGTCTACTTCAGTCCGAACGAGATCCGCCGCGCGCGCCACGCACGCCGTACGACCGCGGAGCACGACCCGCGGCCGCTGCTGGCCCCCTGGTGGGTGCCCTACCGGCACGGACTCGACTTCGTCGGCGACATCCTCGCCGCCGCGACGAACCAGGCGCAGGACATCGCCGACCGGCGCCGGGCCGCGAAGGAGTCCGTGGCGCCGGTCCCGATCCGGCGGCCGGTCGTCGACGAGGACACACCCGAGGAGGACAGCGGTCTCGTCGCCCGGTTCTTCACCAACCCGCTCGCGGTCTCGCTGGCCCTGGTCGTGGTGCTGTCGGTGTTCGGAGCCCGGGAGGCCTTCGGCCACGTCACCGGCGGCGGCCTGGCTCCGGCACCCGACCGCGCCACCCAGCTCCTGCACCTGTGGACAGAGCCGTGGCACGCGCTGGGCACCGGCACCGCCGTCCCCGCCCCGCCGTACGTCGCGGTGCTCGGGGCGCTGGGCTGGTTGCTGGCCAACAGCGCGGCGGCGGCCGTCTCCGCCCTCCTGCTGCTGGCGGTTCCGCTCGGACTCTGGGGCTCGTGGCGGCTGCTCCGCGTGGTCGGACGGCTCGTGGACCCCGGCGGCTCGCCCCG
>Ga0105245_10002352_pt1 | contig 17104 bp, 12 predicted proteins | sample KBSM54metaG_FD_81523 | JGI IMG/M metagenome (GOLD analysis project Ga0105245, IMG submission 81523) | Miscanthus rhizosphere microbial communities from Kellogg Biological Station, Michigan, USA - KBS M5-4 metaG | ecosystem: Host-associated > Plants > Roots > Rhizosphere > Soil | place...
GAGACTAAACCCGGGATTGTGTGCGGATCGGCCTCGGCGTGGACCGTCAGGCCGAGCTCCCGGACCGTGGCCGAGGTAATGGGACCAATCGATGCGATCTTGATTCCTTCCAGTGACTCGCGGCCGGCGATCGCCACGAAGTTTTTCACCGTGGAGGAGCTGGTAAAGGTGATCCACGTCGGGTTTCGCGCCAGAACCTCGCGTGCACGCGTGGCCGCGTCCGCCGGAATTCCGGTGCGGTAGGCCTCGACTACATCTACTTTGGCGCCGCGGCGGGTTAGTTCCATGGGTACCAAATCGCGTGCCACGGCCGCGCGCGGCAGCAGGATGCGTTTGCCCGCAAGATCATCACCGGCCAGCGCTTCGAGCAAGCTTTCGGCGACGTATTCGGTGGGCATGCGGTCCACCTTGATACGCAGCGCGGCAACGGCCGCAGCGGTCGCAGGACCGATGGCGCAAACCTTCGTGCGCAGCGACCGGATGTCGCCCAGAGCGTTCACGAAGCTGCGGACGCCGTTCACACTGGTAAAAATAATCCAGTCGTAAGCATGCAGTTGCAGCATGGCGCGTTCCAGGGGTTCGGGGTCGGCCGGCGGCTGGATCTCAATTACAGGCAGCAGCAGCACCTCGGCGCCCAGTTCCTCCAGCGGTTCTGCAAGTTCGCCGGCCTGACGACGGTCGCGCGTCACCACGATCCGCTGCCCGAATAGAGGCAGGCGCTCGAACCAGCTGAAGCGGTCGCGCAGGGCCACCACCTCGCCGATCACGATGGTCGCGGGAGGCCTCAGTGCTCTTTGAACGATTTGGTCCGGCAGCGTTTCAAGAGTTCCGACGAGCGTTTCCTGATCCGGCCGCGTGGCCCAGCGCACGACCATCGCGGGCGTTTCGGGGGACCTGCCGCGGGCGATCATCTCCCGCGCGATGGCAGCGAAATTTACCAGCCCCATGAACAGGACCACGGTTTCCGCGGATCCGATCTTGCCCCAATCGATGGCTTCGACGTTGTGCCCGGTGACAAACGTCACGGCGGACGTATGCTCGCGGTGGGTCAACGGAACGCCCGTGTAGGCGGCCAGCCCCAGCGGCGTGGTGACGCCGGGAACGATCTCGAAGGGAATGCCGGCGGCTGTGAGGGCCTCGATCTCTTCCCCGCCCCGCGCAAAGATGAACGGATCGCCGCCCTTGAGCCGCACCACGGTCCAGCCGCGCCGGGCGCGCTCGATCAGCAGAGCGGAAATCTCCTCTTGCGACATCTCATGTTGCGCGCGCTTCTTACCGACATAAATCCGCTCGGCGGTGGCAGGGGCGTGTTCGAGCAATCGCTCGCTGGCTAAGTTGTCGTAAAGGACGGCGTCGGCACGCTCCAGGACTCGCTTGCCTTTGACGGTAATTAATCCGGGGTCGCCGGGGCCGGCGCCTACTAAGTAAACCTTCATGCCAGCGTTTGGAGGATCGCGTCGGCGCCTTTTTCCAAAAGGTTCCGGCCGATGGAAGCGCCGGTTCTCACCGGATCGACGCCGGAGAGTTCGGCGCGCACCACGCGTTTGCCGTCGGGCGACGCGACAATCGCGCGCATGTGGATGACGCCCTTCTCGACATACGCATAGCCGCCGATGGGCACCTGACAGCCTCCGCCCAGCACTGCGAGCATAGCTCGCTCGCACGTCACGGCTGTGTTGGTTTCGGGATGATTGAGCTGTCGCGCGACCTGCTGCGCAGCGCCACCGTCGTCGCGAGTCTCGATCGCCAAAGCGCCCTGCCCGACCGCCGGACACATGATCTGGACCGGGATCAGCTCGCGAATGCGATTCTGCCAGCCGAGGCGGCGCAGGCCCGCGGCAGCCAGCACGATGGCGTCGTATTGACTCTGGTCCAGTTTGTGCAGACGCGTGTCCACATTCCCGCGCAACATCTCCACTGAGAGGCGCGGATTGAGCGCCAGCAATTGCGAAGATCGCCGCAAGGAACTGGTGCCGATCCGCAAACCGTCCAGCAACTGATCCACAGTGCAGCCGATCAGCGCGTCGTGCGGATCTTCGCGTTCCGGTATCGCGGCGATGGTCAGCCCGGGCGGCAGATCCGTGGGCACGTCCTTCATGCTGTGGACCGCCAGGTCAATGGCGTCAGCCAGCAGCGCTTCCTCGATTTCCTTGGTGAACAGAGCCTTGCCGCCGACCTGCGAGAGAGGGACGTCCTGAATCTTATCGCCGCTCGTCTTGATGATCTCGATCCGGGTTTCGTGGCCCAGAGCATTCAGCTGGCCCGCAACATGATGTGCTTGCCACAGGGCCAGCTTCGAGCCCCGTGACCCGATAACGATCACTGATCCTCCTGGGAATCAGGCTTCGGACGCTTGATCTCCGAGATCAGCCGGTGGGCGAACTTGTTCATCAGGCCGCGCGTGATCAAATGCAGTGCTTCTTCCTGTTGCGGCGTCAGAGCACCCATTTTCGACAGATGCCGCTCGATCTCGCCGCGCCGCCAGGTCTCGAATTGCTCCTGCAGCATGGCAATCTCGGGGGCCGCGGCACGGGTCTTGAGGCGCAGCACCATGCGGTCCACTTCTTCGCGGACGATTTCTTCGGCTTCCTTGGCCGTCTCGACGCGCCCCCGCTTGTTGTCGTCCACGACTTTGCCCAGATCGTCGATGTCGTACAAGAAAACGCTGTCCACTTCGTTCACGGCAGGATCGATGTTGCGGGGCACGGCGATGTCGATCAGAAACATGGGACGATTGCGGCGGCGCGACATCGCGGATCGCATCTGGTCGCGGGTCAGGATGAAATGCGGGGCGCCGCTGGAGGCCAGCACGATATCCACTTCCGGCACGATGTCCTCGAAGTGCTCGTAGGGGATGACGCGGCCACCGCACTCCTCGGCCATAGCCTCGGCACGCTCGCGGGTGCGGTTGGTCACCAGGATTTCGGAAACGCCTGCGCGGCGCAGATGGCGCGCGGCACTCTCCGCCATCTTCCCGGCGCCGATCACCAGAACGCGTTTGCCCTCCAGCTTTCCAAAGATCTCGCGAGCCAGTTCCACGGCGGCGTAGCTGACCGAAACCGCGCTCTCGCCCAAATCGGTTTCCGAGCGAACGCGTTTGGCGACGCTGAACGCACGGTCCATCACCTGGCCTAGATATCCGCCCACAGCGCCCTGCGCCTTCGCCAGCGCGTACGCCGATTTCAACTGCCCCAGGATCTGGGGCTCGCCGACGACCATGGAATCCAGGCTGGACGCGACACGGAACAGATGCCGGATGGCTTCGGGTCCGTCAAATCGATAAAGATAGGGCGTCACCCAGGCACGCTCGACATGTCTGGAGTCGGCGAGAAAACTTTCCACCGTCGATTCGACGTCGGCCTGCTCATCGGCGGTCACGGCGACCTCGACGCGATTGCAGGTGGAAAGAATCATCCCCTCCAGAAGTCCGGGGCAACGCTTGAGATCGATCAAGGCCTGGGGCAAAGCCTGGTCCTCGAAGGCGATCTTCTCGCGCACTTCGACCGGGGCCGTGCGATGGTTCAAACCTGTGAGGAGCAGCTTCATGGAAGGAATAGCGTGGCCCTCAAACCAGCATGCGCGGCCCAGGTGAGCGCGGAGCATCCCAACACAGCCAATGCCATGACCGCGGCCTTCCGGCCGCGCCAACCCGCGGACGCGCGCAGGATCATCATCACCAGCAGCAATGCCCAGGTGAATAGAGATAAGGTGATGCGGGCATCGCGAATCCAGCTGGTGCTGCCCGAATAGAGCACAGCCCACATGATTCCGAAGACCAAGCCGAGCGTTAGAAACGCAAAGCCTAAACCCAGCGACTTACTGATCAGGTTATCGAGCGTCGCCAGGGGCGGCAGACGTTCGAGCAGCGAACTGGTCTGCTTTCGTTTCAGCCTCCGTTCCTGGATCAGATAGGCGCACGCCGCAACCGCGGTCAGCGACAACGCCGCGTATCCTGCCAGCACCAGCAGGATGTGGACCCCTAGCCAGATCTGACCCATGGGTTCGTTCGCGCCGGGCCCGGGAGCGCGCTCCATGGCGGCAACCAGGGTCATGCCAAACACCAGGGGGAACAGAACCACCGCCAGACCGGAGAACCGGTACTTCCAATCGACGATCAGAAAGACGACGCCGATCAGGAGTGCGCACACGCTCAGGGTCTGGTAGCCGTCGCCAAACATGAAGCGTTCGACGATCGCGACGGTGTGGAGGACTACGGCTATCCGGAAGGTCGCCTTGGCCAGGGGGAAAACGCTTTGCCCGTGGCGCACCAGGACCAGGATGGAGTGCAGCAGCCCCACCGCGTAAAGACACGCGGCCACGCGTAGCCAGAAAACGCTAGATTCCATCCTTTTCCTTCACTTACGATTCTACGACGCTGGGCGGATTGGGAATGATCCCGTAACCGCTGGATGACTCTCGCGGCTCAGAAAGGCTGTCTACCGAGCCGAGACAGAAGTGATGGAGGGGCGTTCGGGCGCGGTGATACGATAAATGCAAAATGACGACGGTTTTGCGCGATCTGGGCGACGATCTTCGCTACGCCGTCCGCCAGTACCTGCGCGAACCCGGCGTCACGATCGTCCTGCTGGCCACCATGGCCCTGGGCATCGGAGCCAATACCGGGGTCTTCAGCATTCTGAACGGGCTGGTACGCCCGCTACCCGCGAGGTCGCCTGAGCAGTTAGTGGTGATCGCCGCCGACACCAAGGGCGATGAGACGGGCTTGCGCTGGCGCTTCTCATATCAAGCCCTCCAGGATTTCCGGAATCAAACGGGCAAATTCAGTGACGTCTTCGCTTATTCGCCGCGCCTGGGCGGACTCGCTTTCGGGACCAAGACCACGCAGTTTATGTACAGTGCGGTCACCGGGAACTACTTCTCGGCACTAGGCATCCAGCCGGCGGCCGGCCGTTTGCTGGAACCGGGCGAAGGAGAGAACGAAGGCGCGCCGCGTGTGGTGGTGCTGGGATATTCGTTCTGGCAACGCAGATTTGGCGGCGATCCCACGGTACTCGGACAGCAAGTACGCGTAGACGGCAGACCGTCCACAGTCATCGGCATCACGCCCAAGAACTTCCGCGGCACCTACGAAGGGATGGACATGGAGGGCTTCGTCCCGCTGCGGAGTCTGGTCGAGGAACCATGGGCGCACCAGCTCTTTACCAGCCGGACGGTGCGTCCGCTGACCGTATTTGGCCGTTTGAAGCCGCATGCGACGTTGGAGGAAGCCCAGTCGGAAATGACGGTGCTGACGCGCCGCCTGGAAGAACAGTATCCAGCCACCGACAAGGGAACCGGCGCGCGCGTGGTGCCTGAACCCTTAGCCCGGCCCGTGCCGATCCGAGCCGGCATGGATATGTTTCCCTTCATCCGCTTCTCGCTGCTCTTCCTGGCGGGGCTGGTACTGGCGGTGGCGTGCATGAACATCGCCAACATACTGCTGGTCCGAGCGACCGTGCGGGAACGCGAGATGGCGATCCGGGCCGCCTTGGGCTCGGGCCGCGGACGACTGATTCGTCAGATGCTGACCGAGAGTCTGCTGCTGGCGATGCTGGGGGCGATCGTGGGAATGATCCTGGGCAAGTGGGCCAGTCAGGCCTTCGCGGATGCTCTGCCCAGAATGGTGTCGGATCTGCCTGTGCTGTTCGATACCAGCTTCGACTGGCGCGTCTTCACGTACGCTTTATCGGCGGCGCTGTTCTCGGGCGCACTCATCGGGATCTGGCCGGCGCTTCGCGTCTCGCGTGCGGAGCCTGGCGCAGCACTGCATGATGGCAGTCGCAGCAACTCCAGCGGACCACAGCGCCAGCGCATTCGCGGCCTGCTGGTGGCCGGCCAGGTGGCAGGATCCCTGGTATTGCTGGTGGCCGCGGGATTGTTCGTGCGCAGTCTGCAAAGCGCGCAGAGCCTGGACCTCGGCTATAGTCCCGATCACATGCTCAACGCGCGGATGAATCCGCAATGGGTCGGTTATGACCGGCAGCGCACCAACGATTTCTATCGCGAGCTGGAGCGGCGGGTGCGATCCTGGCCTGAGGTGCAGTCGGCGAGTTTAGCGTTCAGCGCACCCCTGGGATTGATCGGATCGGGAGAGAGCGTCTACATCGAAGGACGCACGGTGGATCCGGGCGAGCAGGCTCCTTCAGTGGGATACAACACGGTAGACGAATCGTACTTCGACACGATGAAGATCGCGATCCTGCGCGGCCGGGGGTTTCGCGATTCCGATACCGAGACGGCGCCCCTTGTCGCAATCGTCAATCAGACTATGGCCAAGCGCTATTGGCCGAATCAGGATCCCATCGGCAAGCGTTTTCGCATGCAGTCGTTGGATTCGCCGCTGGTCGAAGTAGTCGGCGTTGCGCACGATAGCAAGTATCTATTCGTCGTCGAAGGCTCGTTGCCATACTTCTACGTGCCGTTCACGCAACTCTTCTCGTCGATGCGAGTCCTGCACATCCGGTCGTTAGTGGATCCACAAACGCTGAGCAATCGTTTGCAGCAGGAGGTGAGCGCCCTGGATCCGGCGATGCCGGTAAGCGTGCAGACCATGGCGGCAGCGGTAGACGGAGCGCAGGGCTTCTTTCTTCTGCGCGTGGGCGTGATGCAAGCCGGAGGAATGGGCATCCTGGGATTGCTTCTGGCGGCAGTCGGCGTCTATGGGGTCATGTCGTATGGAGCCACGCAGCGCACGCGCGAAATCGGCATCCGCATGGCGTTGGGCGCGACACCGCGGGCGGTTCTGGGAATGATTCTGAACCAAGGTGTCTGGATGATCGTTGCGGGTGTGGTTCTGGGCCTAATGGGAGCAGCCGCTGTAACGCGACTACTTACGCGCTTCCTGTTCTCAGTCTCGCTCGCCGATCCCTTGGTCTTCTTCCTGGCCGCAGCCCTGCTGGGTGTAATCGCGCTGTGGGCCTGTTACCTTCCCGCCCGACGGGCTATGCGCGTGGAACCGATGGCCGCGCTTCGTCACGAATAAACGGCACACCCCCCAAACGCGTCCACAGTACCCCCGCCAAGCCTCAATAACACCTCAGTACGTTCTAAGCTGGAGACCATGAAACCACTTAGCGGAAAAGTTTGTCTGGTTACCGGCGGAACACGCGGAATAGGACGGGCCATAGCAAAGATGTTGCTATCAGAAGGCGCTGACGTTGCGATATGTGGTCAGCGGCAAGACAACGTAGATCGAGCCGTGGCGGAGTTAGCGGCAGAAACAGCCGGTAAAGTCAAGGGCAAAGCTGCCGATGTTAAGAGCGAGGAAGAAGTTGGCGATTTGTTCCGGTTCATCGATGCGGAGTGCGGTGCGCTCGATGTTCTGGTTAATAACGCGGGTGTCGGAATCTTTCGCCATGTTCGCGAACTTTCGGTGGAGGAGTGGAAGCGAACACTTGAAACAAATCTGTATGGAGCGTTTTACTGCAGCCGTGAAGCTTTGTTCAGGTTTGAAACAAAAGGTGCAGGGTACATCGTCAATATAGGTAGCTTGGCAGGTGCGCATGCATTCGCCGGCGGAGCTGCTTATAACGCTTCCAAGTTTGGCTTAACTGGTTTTACGGAAGCGATGATGCAGGACGTGAGGAGTGAGAACGTGAGGGTCAGTTACATCATGCCGGGTAGCGTAGCCACGGAATTCGGTGGGCACCCGGATGGTGCAGATTGGAAGATCTGGCCTGAAGACGTTGCCGAAATAGTACAAATGCTTCTTAAGACAGAGCCCCGAACGTTGGTTAGCCGCGTAGAAGTGCGTCCCGCAAGGGCTAAGAGATAGAAAAGACGGAAGAATCCGAATCTGTTCAGGAGCATCTATACAAATGGCACTCGGGTTGCCTGAGAGTTTGTGGAGGGGGGAGCTAAGGCAGACAGCTTCCCCGCGACGAAAGGCGGTAGACAAGATGGTACGGCTCAATATCCCACTGGATCCCGGAAAGACGGGAAGGGACGCGAATCAACTGGAGACTGGACTCCATCGGATGATCGTCGGACAGGATGAGGCGATCCAGCAAATCGTCAACATCTACCAGATGCATCTGACGGGGATGAACCCTCCCGGACGTCCGATCGGGAACTTTCTGTTCCTGGGACCGACGGGCTCGGGCAAGACCCGCATCGTCGAAGCCACCGCTGAAGTATTGCTGAAGAATCCGCGCTCGGTGATCAAGATCGACTGCGCGGAGTTCCAGCACAGCCACGAAATCGCCAAGCTGATCGGTTCGCCTCCCGGATACCTGGGACATCGCGAAACGCACCCGCTGCTTTCGCAGGAAGTGCTCAACCAGCACCACACCGAGAATATGAAGCTCAGCTTCGTGCTGTTCGACGAAATTGAAAAAGCGTCGGACGCGCTGTGGAACCTGCTGTTAGGCATCCTGGATAAAGGCACGCTCACATTGGGAGACAATCGAAAGGTAGACTTCTCCCGGGCCATGATCTTCATGACCAGCAATTTGGGCGCTTCCGAGATGAGCGCTCTGATGAGCCCGAAGCTCGGCTTCAACATGCACGAAGCCCACGACAAGACCATGACCGGCGTAGTGGACGAAAAGATGAGCGGCAAGCTCGCCCGCAGCGGTATGGAAGCCGCCAAGCGTAAGTTCACGCCCGAGTTCATGAACCGGCTGGATAAGATTGTGACCTTCCAGCCGCTGGGCAGCGACCAGCTCAAGAAGATCCTGGACATTGAACTGAACCTAGTGCAGCAGCGGATCTTCAACTCGCCGGCGGAGCGTGCGTTCGTATTCACGCTATCCGACGACAGCAAAGACTACCTGCTGACCGAAGGCACCGACATGAAGTACGGCGCCCGGCACCTGAAGCGCGCCATCGAGCGGCTTCTGGTGCAGCCGATGTCTAACCTGATCGCCACCGATCAGGTGCGCGGCGGGGACTGGGTGCGGGTCGATTTCGACCAGACCAACAAGGCCCTGTGCTTCGCACGCGAAGCCGAAGGACTCCCGGTAGCTGACATGGCTCGCCTGGTGGACACTTCGGTGACGATCCCGGCCCTGACTTTCTCGCAAGGCGCGGTCGCAGAACCGGCGCGCACGCAGAGCGCGAAAAGCTCGAAACGAAGCTAAATCCTCCTGGTAGTAAACCTAGAACGCCCCGGGGCATGGAGCCTCGGGGCGTTTTTTATGCGGGTTAGGAGCGAATGGCTGATGCTTACGCCGCGCACTCGCCGCGGCCAAGTTTCAGTGAGAATGCGACGTCGTCGCCCCAATCGTTATAAAGCGTGGGGTCGGCGTTCGTAGGCTTGATCAAGTCGGCCGTAAGTTCCTTGAAGAATGCCACTTTGTGGCGCATTACGTAGGCGCGGAACGTCTCATCCGGCAGGTGATTGGATTGGAAGTGATCCAGAATCCGCTCGACTGCAACTGGTGCCAGCCGCGCCGGCAGACTCTGCACTGCCAGGCCGAATTCGTGCTGGGTTCCGCCTAGAAGCAGCAGATAGTACGGGACTTCCTTGCCATCGATCTTGCGGGAATTGCCGTAGAAACCCAAATCTCCGATCCAATGCTGGCCGCAGGAGTTGGGGCAACCGCTGATGCGGATGGCCAGGCTGCGAACGCTAGGATCGTCATATTTGCGAACCGTCGCCGCCAGGGCATCGCCTAATCCCATGGATTTAGTCAGCGCCAGGTTGCAGCTATAAGCGCCAGGGCAAGTGACTACGTCGCTGATTTCATCGGCTCGATCCTTGCTGAGCCCGAGGTTGACCAGTGCGCCATAGACGCGCTGCAGAGCTCCTACCGGAACGTATCCCAGCACGACGTTCTGAGCCATGGTGACACGGAGACTGCCGTCGCCGGCCTGGTCAGCCAGTGTCGCCAAACCGCGCATCTGATCGCCGGTCAGGTTTCCCTGGGGCGTCATCACGGTGACGATGGCATACCCGGACTGCTTCTGCGGCTGCACATTGGTAGCGCGCCAGGCATTAAATTCCGGTGACGAATCGAACATCGGCAGCAGCTCGCCAGTGCCGGGCGGTGGTGCAACCGGCTGAAAACCACCGAAACTTGCCGGAACCACTTCCGGCATAGGGATGCCGCCGTTGGCCAGGATGTCCTGGTATTGTTCTTCGACGGTGTCGCGCAGCCAATCGAATCCGCGCGCTCGCATAACGAATTTTAACCGAGCCTTGTTCTTATCCTTGCGATTGCCATGGACGTTGAACACGCGGATCACAGCTTCCACGCGGCGGACGACATCTTCGGCGGGAATGAATTCGTGCAGCAGCTTGGCTTCGACCGGCAGAGGGCCCAGACCGCCTGCGACAGTCATGCTGAATCCGTTGACTCCGTCGCGGACGATGGCGCGCAAACCGACGTCATTGATCGCGGTAGCAATGCAATCCTCGGGGCAGCCAGAGAAAGCGACTTTGAACTTGCGCGGAAGGCTGTCGGTCAGCTCTTTGTGCAGGAACGCAAGCGCGAGACGACGGGCATACGGCTGTACATCGAAGGGTTCTTCGGCATGGATGCCCGCCAGCGGGCAGGCGGTCACATTGCGGACCGTGTTGTAGCAGGCTTCGCGCGTGGTGAGGCGGCAATCGGCCAGAAGATGGAGAGCATCAGGAACCTGGGCCAGTGGCACGAAGTGATACTGCATGTTCTGGCGCGTGGTCAGGTGGCCTTTGCCGCCGGCGCACTGGTCGGCGACTGCGGCCAGCTGGCGCATCTGACCGGAGGTAAGCAATCCGCCTGGGATCTTGGTGCGGATCATCTGGACCCCATCCTGGCGCTGCCCGTAGATGCCGCGGCGAAGGCGATAGGGCCGAAACTCGTCGGCTGTCAGCTGCCCGGAGAGGAACGCCTGGGCTTGAGAACGGAATAGTTCGATATCCTCTCGGACCGTGCTATCGTACTCGTGTTCAAGGACTTGTTGGTTCGTAAGAACGTCCGCTGTGGCCATACTCTAATTCCCTATAGAGATTATACTACTTCCTCCGCGGGACCAGCTTGCGCCGCGTGTTTCCATGATGATATCACCGGGTGGGTAGATTCGTAGACCGAAAGAAGTGTCCGGTTGGAAATGTGTGGATTCTCGCTAGCCCCGTGCCAGCTTCCAGCCGGCGAAAGGCTTCACTGTGGCAACCGCTGGTGAGCCGTCTCTGGCTGTTCCGGGAACCCGAGTTTCCAAGAATTCGCCCGAGTGAATCATCGCTGTTGTGATTCCGTTCAACGGGACCTTCAACCTGCCGCCCCAAACCGAGTCAGCCTGGCCCGCATACTTTCCGATATCGATGTAGACGAATCGCTCACCTGCGGGACCTTGCACGAACGGGCCAGCAAAGCCCGGAGACGCTTTTCCATCCTGTTTCACATCGATGGTGAATTCGAAGATCAGATCCTTCCCGGAAAATCTCTTCGTTTGAACCGTCTCATAAATCGTGCCTCGGCCTTTTTGCAGTCCGAAATCGACGCCCTTTGGGGGTTGCTCCAAAATGATCCGGAGCTTCAGCTCACTTTTTGCGGACAAACCGGTAGTCTCCCGATACGTGCTTCACAAATAGTCCGCCGTTGAGGAAATCCACGCCCAAGCCGTACAAACCGGAAAAATTCGTCTCGGATTGCGCGACGAGCGGGACGTTTCCGCGACCATCCATGTTGGCTAACAATGTTCCGCCCGCGAGCGTGATCTCGACGACGCGCGGAACCAGCCGCCACAGCGGAGCCTGCTCCTCGTATGTCCCCACGTACTTGGCCAGAATCTCGGGAGCGACCTTGACCTCGCCTCTCTTCTCATCGGATGCTTTGCCAATATAGTGATCGACTTTACTGCCGTTCTCGGCGCATACCCATTCGATCATTTCCGTGTCCGGAGCCAGTTCCGCGCGAACGGAGACAGTCCAAGGCTTGGAGTACACCGCGGGATCTGACAGCGTCACATCGAGATCCAGATTGCCGAAGTCGCGACGCCGGTACCGTTCGGTCATGCGCAGGGCCTCGGTGTGCGGATGGCCATCGTGATCCAGCCAGGTGCGGTCGTTGAATCCGAAACTTTCGACGACGAGCGTGTCCCCATCCCAGCGTCCCACCGAGTAACCCATCCAACTGGGGTTGGGCGACGTCTCAAGCGTGCGCCCATCCAGAAAGATCTGCCGATACGTCATGTCGGGATTGAGGATGAGGATCAGCGCGGGAGTCTGGATGATCTTCATCATCTCCGCGCCGGTGCTGTCGGCATCGGTGGCATAGCCGGGGCCAAGGGGCACGCACAGCACGTTCATATAGTCTTTGCCAAGATCTTCCTTGCGCTGCTGGACTAAAGTCTGCGCCCAAGGCTGGATTTCGCCAGGCTTGAGATCGGCCGCGATATTGCGGGAATACTTCGGCGAGATTTTGTTCCACAGGCCGGAGAGGTCGGGTTTGCCGTCGGCTGTGCGCGGCGCGGGCGCGGCGAGGTTGGGCTTGCCGTCCGGCGTCCGCGGGATGCCGGTGGTTGGCTGATGCAGCCATTGCGCCTGAGCCGGCGCGAGCACTGCGAGCCACAACGCAAACGAGGCAGAAGCCGAGGCGGACATGGCAAGAATTCTATCGAATCCCGGAGAAGGATGACAGCCCTCGAAAAGGCGTCGAGCAAGTCTCGACGCGGCACGCAGGAGTGCGTGCGCCACACGGTCGAGTTCTACCTGCTGGTGACGATCAGGAAGCCGGTCTCGACCCGCTGGTCCATGATGCGATTCCACATCACACGGGCGGCGCCCACGGCGAGCGAATGTGAGAACTCGACAATCTGGCCGGACTGCAAGGCCTGATTGGCGTGCGCCATACGAAATCCGCTGGCGCTGACATCCATCAATTGTCCCAGGATCTCCAGCGGCTGGGGATTGGCGAAGCGGACTAAAACCGGACCTTCAGCGGGCTCGCGGACTTCGCGACGCTTCTCATGTATGGCGATGTTCATATGGCCACTCTCGCCTGCTCAGTTTCGTATAGCTTAAGCTTGCGGCTAAGAGTCCGCCGCGAGATGCCCAGGCGCTCGGCAGCCTTTTGCTGATGCCCACCGGTCGCGGCCAGAGCTTCCTCGATCATCCTGCGTTCCATGAATTCCAGGCTACGGGAGTCTTCATCCGAACTCTCGGAATCGTCTGCGTACCCATCCGAATCGCGGAACGGAGCGAGCGCCGGGCGCAAACGGAAATCCTGCGAGGTGATTTCCCCGCCCTGGCTCATCACACCCGCCTGGATCACGGCATTGCGCAGCTCGCGGATGTTTCCCGGCCACGAATAACCGCGCAGAGCAGACAGCGCGGAGTCTCCCAGTGCCAGCTCCGGAAAGTGCTCCGCCAGAAAATGGCGTGCCAAAGGCTCGATATCGGCATGGCGGGCGCGCAGCGGAGGCACGTGCAGCGTGAACTGGCTGAGCCGGTGAAACAGATCGCTGCGGAAGCGGCCTTGCGCCACGGCACGTTCCAGATCGCGATTCGTCGCCGCGACCACGCGTACGTCCACCGAAACTTTGCGTACACCCCCAAGGCGATAGTATGGAGCGCCATCGAGCACACGCAGCAGTTTTACTTGCAGGCGGCCGTCGAGTTCGCCGACTTCGTCCAGGAAGATGGTCCCCTGATGGGCCAGCTCGAACAGCCCCGGCTTGGCCGTATCCGCTCCACTGAATGCGCCGCGTTCGTGGCCGAACAATTCGCTTTCTAGAAGCTGTTCCGGCAAGGCAGCGCAATTGAAATCGACCCAGGGTTTGCTGGCGCGCGCCGAATAATTATGAACCGCGCGAGCCACCAATTCCTTGCCCACACCGCTTTCCCCCGTGACTAGCGTGGTGGCGCTGGAGCGTGCCACGCGCTGGACCACTTCCATAAGCCGCTGCATAGGCTCACTGGCGATGATCGCGGTCATTCCCAGAAACACGTGCGCGGCAGAGGGAGAAGCATCAGGCATGTCTTCTCTTCCATCTTGCAGAACCTTAACCGGCTTAGCCCTCCGGGGAACACCTTACCGGACCTAAGGAATTAGCCCCTTAAGTTGCGCCAGTTTGTCGCAATACTCGGGGCGCGGCAGTGCCATTCTGTCGCTGAAATCGGGCGGCTCGCGGCGTATCTTGAACAAATGCAAGGACCCGAGACGGTGGCAGAGATCGTGCTCCCGAAAAACAGTTCGTGACAGAACTGTTTTCAGTTTCGAAGCTTGCGCCGGAGGTACGGGATGGGGGGCAAGAGTCACCCCCGCTTCCGCTATCCAAGGGGGCCTGGCTGCTCCTGGCGCTTTCATGCGTCCTTGGACTGGGCGTGCTGGCACAGACCGCAATCTCCTGGCGGTCGCCGGATCTCATCAAATTTGGAGCATTCCTGGCGGTTTCCTTATTTTCCGCTGGAGCCCGGGTACGAGTGCCTGGGGTATCGGCTCCGCTATCACTTTCGTATTTGTTCGTGCTGCTCAGTCTGGTGGAGCTCAGCGCTCCCGAAACCATTCTTCTGGCGACCTGCGTCGCCCTGATGCAGTGCTATTGGCATCCGCCGGAGCGTCCGCGCGTGGCGTCGGTCATGCTCCAGGTTTCGCTGATGGCGATCGCCGTGGGAGTCGCCGAGCGCGTTTATGTGTCGGCGTGGTTTGAAGCCTTGGACGTGGATGCTTCCATACGTCTGGCAGTTGCCACACTGGCGTTGTTTCTGATCAACACAGCTCCTCTGGCTATGTGGCGTGCGATGAGCAGGCGCGAATCCTTCGCGCCGGTGTGGCTCTCGACATCCTTCTGGTCATTTCCACATTATCTGGCGGCGGCCGGCATCGCGCGCGCAGTCAGCAGCGCGGCACATTATGTGGGCTGGCAGACCATGCTGCTCACCGGTCCGGTGGTCTACCTGATCTACCGGTCCTACCGGCTTTACCTAGTTCGTCTCGAAGCGGAAAAACGCCACGCCGAAGAAGTAGCTTCCCTGCACCTCAGAACCATCGAGGCTCTGGCCCTGGCGATCGAGGCCAAGGACCACACCACGCACGACCATCTGCAACGCGTGCAAGTCTATGCCCGGGAGCTGTCGTATTCGCTGGATCTCTCCGAGACGGAACTGCAGGCTCTGCAGGCTGCGGCTCTGCTGCACGACATCGGAAAGCTGGCGGTGCCCGAGCACATCATCTCCAAGCCGGGACGCCTTACGCCGGAAGAATTCGACAAGATGAAGATCCACCCGACAGTGGGCGCTGAGATCCTGGAGCGGGTGAGGTTTCCCTACCCCGTGGCTCCGATCGTCCGAGCGCACCATGAAAAGTGGGACGGCTCCGGATATCCCAACGGTCTCAAAGGCGAAGATATTCCGATTGGCGCCCGGATCCTGGCGGTAGTGGACTGCCTGGATGCGCTGGCTTCGGATCGACAATATCGCCGCGCGCTGCCTCTGGATGAAGCCATGAAGGTGGTGCGATCGGAGTCGGGAAAAGCGTTCGATCCTCGGGTGGTCACCGCGCTGGAGAAGGGCTATGTGGAGTGGGAGCGCAAAGCGCAGATTCCCGCCGCCAAACCGGCGGCCCTTTCCACGGAAGTGAAGGTAGAGCGCGGGGCTGCGCCGGCGGCCGGTTTTGAAGCGACCAATGGTTCGATGGCGGCCAGTGCGCCCGCGATGGACTTTCTGAATTTGATCGCTGCAGCGCGCCAGGAAGTGCAGGCGCTCTTCGAGATTTCTCAGGACCTGGGGAATTCGCTCAGCCTGGACGAGACGCTTTCAGTCCTCGACGTACGCCTGCGCCACATTATTCCACACCACTCGCTGGCGGTTTGGCTGGCGCGCGGCGAGGAACTGATTCCGCAGTATGTGAACGGCGAAGATTGCCGTCTGTTTTCTTCTTTGCGCATCCCCATGGGCCAGGGGCTTTCGGGTTGGGTGGCGGAAAACTCCAAGCCGATCGTGAATGGCAACCCTTCTGTAGAGCCGTCGTATCTGAACGACCGGACCCGTGCGTCATCGCTGCAATCGGCCGTTGCCGTCCCGCTGGAAGGCGCCAATGGCGTTCTGGGAGTGTTGACGCTGTATCACATGGAGCGCGACGCTTTCACCAAAGATCATTTGCGGATTCTGATGGCGATCAGTCCGAAGATCGGGATGTCCATCGAAAACGCGCTGCGATTCCAGCAGGCGGAGTCGTCGGCCACGACGGATTATCTGACCTCGCTGCCGAACGCCCGTTCGCTGTTCCTGCAACTGGATGCCGAGATATCGCGGGCCAAGCGCAACACCCAGCCGCTGACGGTGGTGGTGCTGGACTTGGACGAATTGAAGCAGGTAAATGACCGCTACGGCCACCTGGAAGGCAATCGCGTGCTACGTGAATTAGCGGCCGGCCTGAAAACCCACTGCCGCGAGTACGACTATGTCGCGCGCATGGGCGGCGACGAATTCGTGGTGCTGATCTCGGGAGTGAAGCCCGCCGACGCCGAGAGCCGCGTGGAGGAATTCCGCAGGGTAGTGGCCGGCATCGGCAGCCATTCCTTTGGGCAGGCGCTTTCAGCCAGCATCGGCGTGGCGCATTATCCTCGCGATGGAGGCGATGCGGAACGGCTTTTGGCGGAGGCGGATCGCATGATGTATCAGCAGAAGCGCACGCGCAAGCATCATCGGGCGAGTCCCCACCCGCAGCCATGGTCGCGGGACTGGACGACCACGTCCGTCCAATAAATCTCCTGTTGACAGTTTCGCCCTTTCTTCGCTATACTTGCCTTGGGCGAATAGAAGACGAATACAGGAGGCCCCATGCAATCCTCCCTCAGCATCGGAACCGCAGGCTGGTCGTATCCGCATTGGAATGGAGTGGTCTATCCCAAGGCGCACGCACCCGGCTTTCACCCGCTGGAATTGCTCGCACGGCAGATGGACTGCGTCGAGATTAACAGCTCGTTTTATCAACCGCTCAAGCCGGAAGTAGTGAAGTTATGGATGAAGAAAGTGGAAGCGTATCCGGACTTCCTGTTTACGGCCAAGCTCCATCAGGATTTTACCCATAAACGCCTTCTGGATAAGGCTCAGGTGGTGCAGTTCAAGGAAGGGTTGTGGCCGCTTTTGCGCGCTAAGAAGCTCGGCGCTCTGCTGATGCAGTTTCCCTGGTCGTTCCGATTTACGGCCGAGAATCGCGAGTTCTTCATCGAGCTCCGC
>Ga0105245_10002355_pt1 | contig 17089 bp, 16 predicted proteins | sample KBSM54metaG_FD_81523 | JGI IMG/M metagenome (GOLD analysis project Ga0105245, IMG submission 81523) | Miscanthus rhizosphere microbial communities from Kellogg Biological Station, Michigan, USA - KBS M5-4 metaG | ecosystem: Host-associated > Plants > Roots > Rhizosphere > Soil | place...
CTGGAGCGGCCCATAAGCGGTGATGCCGGCCGGCTCCTCGGTGTAGGAGCGGATGCGGACCTCGCCTTTGAGCCCTTGCGCCGCGCCGATTTCCCCGAGAAGCGCCAGCGCGTCCTTTTCGCTCAAGGCTATTCAGCTGCGGGCTGCTCGGGCTCGGCCGGAGCAGGCTCGGGCGGCGGTGCCGCGGCAGCCTCGGCAGCGGCATTCGCCTTCTCCTCGGCGGCCGCGCGCTTGGCTTCCTCGCGCTCGATGCGCTTCTTGCCGGGCTGGCCCTTCTGCGGATTTGAGCGTGCGTCGCGCTTGCGCATGCCGGCAGCATCGAGGAACCGGAGCACGCGATCGGTCGGCTGGGCGCCGACACCAAGCCAATGCTTGACGCGCTCCTCGACCAGCTTCACGCGCTCGCCGCCCTTCGGCAGGAGCGGATCGTAGGTGCCGATCTTCTCGATATAGCGGCCGTCGCGCGGGCTCTTCGAATCCGCAACGACGACGCGGTAATAGGGCCGCTTCTTAGCGCCGGCCCGCGCCAGTCTGATCTTCAGTGACATAGTTTCATTCTCCTAGTGGGTTCGAATTCATCGTTTCTTTGATCCGGGCAGGCCCGGAAGCCCGCGGGGGAGGCCGGGAAGACCAGGAAGGCCGCGCGGAAGACCTCCGCCCAGACCGGGGAACGTGCCGGGCGAAAGCGGGGGCAGGCCACCTGGCGGAAGGCTCGCGCCTTGCGGCATCTCGGGTGGAGGGCCGCCGCCAAACATCTGGCTGAAGATGCCGCGCTTCTTGCCCACGGCCTTCATCATGTCGGCCATCTGCCGGTGCATCTTCACGAGCTTGTTGATGTCCTGCACGCTCGTGCCTGAGCCCGCGGCGACGCGCTTCTTGCGCGAGGCATTGAGCAGCTTCGGATTCCTGCGCTCGGCCTTGGTCATCGAGCCGATCATCGATTGCTGGCGCTTCAGGATCTTGTCGTCGAGATTGGCGGCGTCGAGCTGCTTCTTGATCTTGCCGATGCCTGGCAGCATGGCGAGCACGCCGCCCATGCCGCCGAGCTTCTGCATCTGCTGCAATTGCTCAGCGAGGTCATCGAGATCGAAGGCGCCCTTCTTGACCTTGGCGGCGATCTTCTGCGCTTTGTCGATCTCGACGGTCTCGATCGCCTTCTCGACGAGGCCCACCACGTCGCCCATGCCGAGGATGCGTCCGGCAATACGATCTGGATAAAACTCCTCGAGCGCGTCGAGCTTCTCGCCGACACCGATCAGCTTGATGGGCTTGCCGGTCTCGGCGCGCATCGAGAGCGCGGCGCCGCCGCGCCCGTCGCCATCGACGCGGGTCAGCACGATGCCGGTGAGAGCGACGCGCTCGTCGAAGTTCTTGGCCAGATTGACGGCGTCTTGGCCGGTGAGCGCATCGGCGACGAGCAGCGTCTCGTGCGGCTTGGCGATTTTCGCGATGGCGGCGGTCTCCGCCATCAGCTCTTCGTCGATATGGGTGCGGCCGGCGGTATCGAGCAGCAGCACATCATAGCCGCCGAGCTTTGCCGCTTTCAGCGCGCGCTCGGTGATGGTTGTCGGCTCCTCGCCGGCGACCATGGCGAGCGTGGTGATGCCGGTCTGATCGCCGAGTACGCGGAGCTGCTCCTGCGCCGCAGGTCGGCGAGTGTCGAGCGAGGCCATCAGCACCTTCTGCTTGTCGCGCGTCTCGAGCCTCTTTCCGAGCTTGGCAGTGGTAGTGGTCTTGCCCGAGCCTTGCAGGCCGACCAGCATCATCACTACCGGCGGCGTCGCGGCGAGGTCGATCCCTTGCGCCTCTGAGCCAAGCACGCGCACGAGCTCGTCGTGCACGATCTTGATGACCATCTGGCCGGGCGTGATCGACCGCACAACCTCCTGGCCGACGGCCTTGGCCTTCACCGACTCGGTGAAGTCGCGAACCACGTCGAGCGCGACATCGGCCTCCAGTAGCGCGCGGCGCACCTCGCGCATCGCCTCGCCGACGTCGGCCTCGGTCAGCGCGCCCTTTCGGGTGAGCTTGTCGAGGATGGCGCCAAGCCGTTCCGATAGAGTCTCGAACATCGCGTTCGCCTGTCTCCCAAATACCAATCGCGCTCAAGTAGGCCAGAGGCCGGTAGCGCAAAGCAAAATGTCACCCGAGGGCGCATCGCGCTGTCGGATGTTGACCCCCCTGCCTCCCCATTATTTGTTGCGCTCAAGTAGGCCAGAGCCCCGTAGCGAAACAAATCAACGATGTGCAGGGCGGCGGCTCATGATTAGAGCTGCCTTGAATTTCGGCCGGAATGTCGGCGAGGACCGCCCGCAAGTCAAGCCTTGCCAGCGCTCGCGAAATAGTTGCCGTGAAAATGGAAGGGGATGGCGTGGGGCGCTTCGGCCCGCGCCTTCTCCGCGAGCCTCGCAGCGTCGAGCACCAGCAGAAACGAGCGCTCCTTGGCGGTGTCGAACACGATTGACAGCAGCACACCGTCGTCCTCCCCGCTAGCCGACGGCGATGGCACGAACACCGGCTCTCCGGGATAAAGGCCCGCTACGTGCCATCTGCCTACCGTGCCGGTTTCCGTATCGATCTTGACGATCGAGTCGAGAAAGTCGCCGCGGGTCCGGATGCCCGTTCCCCACACATAACGATAGGCCCGGCCGGCATGAGCCTCGTAGTTGATGCGCGGCAGCTCGAGCGGAGCGTCGGCCAGAGCTCGACGCGTGACCGGCGCTTCCGCGCCAAGCGGGATGTGAAATCGCATCAGCGTTCCGGTTGCGGTGATGGGCGTCCCCTTGCGGAGCAGCGCGAGATAGAGCTGATCGATGATCGTGGCGTCGGGATAGACGATGATGTCCACGGCAAGACGGTCGCGATCCAGAAACGCATTGACGTGGTGAAAGGCGAAGCAGGCTTCCGCCGTGGCGGTGCGCACGAGCTTGCCTGTGTCCTTCTCGACAATATGGAAGACGAGCCCGCGCTCCGGCTCCCAACGATAGTTGCGGATGAAGGACTTGCCTGAAAATCTGAGCTCAACCGGGTTCACCACCAGCGGAAATTCGATGAGCACGAGGTGATCCCGGCTCATGCCGAAACTATGCATGTAGGAAGGCCGCTCGACGGGCAGGTTCGCGACGATCCTCTGCTTGCCGTTGTCACCTATTCGGCAGAGGCGGTAGAGGCTCTTCATGCCAAAATCGACGATGTAATTGTAGTGGCAGCGTCTTGCCGCGTCGTAGTGGGGATGCGCCGTCGAGACCTGGCCTTTAAGGGCCCGGCGATAGCCGAACACGCCGAGGGTCTTCAGTGTCTCGGGCTGAAAGCGCACCGGGATCGACGTCTCGGTAAAGGCAACGGTCTCCCGCGCATAGTCCGAGACATTGACGCAGCAATTGTCGGTGAGCTTGGGATTGAAGAGTGCGGCGACGCGGCCGAACAGTGTGCGGCAGGGGTCGGTGGCAAATTCGCCATAAGAGATTTTGCCGGTCGCTTCTGCGGCGGAGAACGCGCGGCTCTTGAGAAAGCGGCTGGTATAGCTGACGCGGCCTTGCGCGAAGGCAAATCGGTGCAGCATCGCAAGCCCGTCGAACCAGTGATTGTAGGTGCGGGCGCCGACTTCGAATTTCGAGGGGCCAGTGCGGAGCAGCGTGCCTTCGAGCCAGGGCGGGAGCGCGCCGTCGACCTTGAGGCTGACTGGCTCCGGCGTCTCCTCTGTCAGCGAGCGGAAGCCCACGCCGTAGGGAAACGAGGTCTTCTCCAGCATCTGGCGTCCTCGCGAAGCCTAGGAGCTAGACCGTGCTCCTCAAAAGCGGCTCAAGATGGACGGCGAGGTCAAGCAGTGTCTCGTCGGCGCTGGGCCAGCCAATGAAGGAAAGACCCACCGGGCAACCGGCAGCCAGTCCGGCCGGCACCGAGACCTGCGGCAGGCCGGAATGGCCGGCAAGGCAGGTGAATCCGAGCGTTTGCGCGCGGAACTCCGAGAACGAGGCGCCGTCCGGAATATCGCGCTCGGGCGGCAGCGTCGGCGTCGTGGGCAGCACGATCAGCGTCCCGATCGAGATCAAGGCGAGCAGGTGGTCGGCGATTTCGGCGCGCAAGGCGCGCGCAGCGTCGGCTTCGGCGAGGGTAATTGCCGCCGCCATGTCGAATCGCTCCTTGATGCCGGGTCCGAGCTCGACAGTGCGCGACTGAATGAAGGGCAGCAGCGTCGATTGGATCTCGAAGCCTTGAATGAGGCGGAAGGCGTTGCGCCAGGCGGCAACTTCCTCCTCACCGTCAATCTCCACGCGCTGGGGTCTGGGCAATGCGCCGCCGATCTTGCCGATCGCCTCCCATAGCGCCTGATCCATGCTCGCCTCGGCATGGCGGAAGAAATTCTCGGCGAGTATCAGCCGCTCGATCTTCGCTTCGGCCGTTGCGCCTTGCAGCAGAACATGGCCCACTTTGCGGAAAAGCTCGGAGTCGCGGGCAAGAAAGCCGACCGTGTCATAGCTCGGCGCCATTGGCGTCGCGCCGGTCGTGTCGATGCGTCCGTAGGTCGGCCTGAGGCCATATAGCCCGCAAAACGAGGCCGGCACGCGGATCGATCCTGCCGTGTCCGTGCCGAGCGCGAAGTTGCACATAGAAGCGGCAACCGCCGCAGCCGCACCGCACGAAGAGCCGCCAGTTACGTGCTTCGGCGCGCGCGCATTGACGGGCTGGCCGTAATGGATGTTCGAGCCGAGCACGCTATAGAAGAACTCGTCGCACACGGTTATGCCGGTGCACGATGCGCCGGCCTCGAGCAGGCGCGTGATGACCGGCGCGGTCTCTCGTGCCGGCGTCGCATGCTCATAGAAATCGGGACTGCCGTTGGAGACCTTGCGCCCCTTTATGGCGAACAGGTCCTTCACCATGAAGCTTGTTCCGGCAAGGGAGCCGGAGCTGCCTCCAATGAGCGGCTCTTTCAGCGTGTGAGGAACGAGGGCGCCGACCGGATCCGCGGAGGGAACTGCGATCATTCTTCCCCCTCCCTCTGTCGCATGGACTCCTGCGGTAAGCCCATATAACACGGGCAGCCATCCCTCAATGCGCCAAACGGAGGACGCCGGTGCGGGCTGAACACGCAACCGAACGGGGCTTGCCGCGGGCAGTGTGGGCGCTCGGGCTCACGTCGCTGTTCATGGACAGCTCGTCAGAGCTGATCCATGGGCTGCTTCCAGTATTTCTCGTTGTCACCCTTGGCGCGAGCGCGACAGCGCTCGGCGTGATCGAAGGCATCGCCGAGGCCACGGCGCAAATTACCCGTGTGTTCTCGGGCTGGCTGTCAGATGCGCTCGGGCGGCGAAAGGCGCTCACCGTGGCGGGCTACGGTCTCGCTGCAACCACCAAGCCGCTATTCCCGCTCGCCAACTCTATTGGACTTGTGCTCGTCGCGCGCTTTCTCGACCGCATCGGCAAAGGGATCAGAGGCGCGCCGCGAGATGCGCTGGTGGCCGACCTGGCGCCGGCAGAGAAGCGCGGCGAGGCGTTCGGGCTTCGCCAGTCGCTCGATACGATCGGCGCCACGCTCGGTCCCGCAGCGGCCATCGCGCTGATGTATCTCTTCCACGATGACATCCGCACCGTGCTGTGGTTTGCCGTCATACCTGCGGTGCTTGCGGTCGTCGTTCTGGTGCTCGGCGTCAAGGAGCCCAAGCACGCGCAAGCCAGGGCGCAGGTTCCGCTTCATGCGAAAGAGATTGGGCAGCTTCCTTCAGCCTATTGGCTCGTGATCGTCGCCGGCACGGTCTTCACCTTGGCGAGGTTCAGCGAGGCGTTCCTCGTGATCCGCGCCCGCGACGGCGGCCTCGCTCTCGCCTGGGCTCCTGCGGTCATTGCGGTGATGAGCCTCGTCTATGCAGCAAGCGCCTATCCCGCAGGCTGGCTCCAGGACAGGATGGGCGCGCGGCCTCTGCTGCTGTCCGGCCTCGTCGCGCTTATTGCCGCAGACGTGCTGCTTGCCTTTGGCCAGACGCTTCTCGCCGTCTTTGTCGGCATCTGCCTGTGGGGACTGCATATGGGTCTGACCCAAGGCGTGCTCGCGGCCCTGATTGCGGAGACAGCGCCAATACGCCTCCGCGGCACGGCATTTGGGCTGTTCGGCCTGATCACCGGACTTGCCGCTTTGCTTGCCAGCATCATCGCCGGCCTCCTCTGGGACAGGATCGGCGCCTCCGCCACCTTCCTTGCCGGTGCAGCCTTCGCCGCTGCCGCGTTCGCCACTTTCCTGCTGGTGAGGCACGCGCCAACCGGCCTCGCTGGAAGTCGACGACCTACTCGCCCTATATAGAGCGAGCAAACTCAGGCGCTCTCATGCAGGCTCGGACCATACCCTTCCGCAAGATGAACGGACTCGGCAACGACTTCGTCGTGCTCGATGCCCGCGCTCGCTCGCTTGCGCTTGACGAGAATGCGGTGCGCGCCATCGCCGACCGCAAGGAAGGCATCGGCTGCGATCAGCTCATTGCGCTCGAGCCCTCGGCGCGGGCCGATGTGTTCATGCGCATCTGGAATGCTGATGGCGGCGAGGTTGGAGCTTGCGGAAACGCCGCGCGCTGCGTCGCTTCGCTCGTCGCCGCGGAACGGGGCGAGCCGCATGTTAGCATCGAGACCGAGAGCGGGATGCTCGACGCGGCGGTGAACCGTAACGGCAGCGTCACGATCGATATGGGCACGCCTCGGTTTGCCTGGAACGAGATTCCGCTGGCGCAGCGGTTCGACGACACGCGCCGCATCGCGCTCGATGCCGACGACCCGGCACTCAATTCGCCGGCGGTGGTGAATGTCGGCAACCCGCATTGCCTGTTCTTCGTGGATGATGTGGCGGCCCACGACCTCGCACGTTTGGGACCGGTGCTCGAGCACCATAAGCTGTTCCCTGAGCGCGCCAATATCTCACTCGTGCAGGTGCTCGCGCCTGATGCGATCAAAGTTCGCACCTGGGAGCGTGGCGCCGGGCTGACGCGGGCCTGCGGCACTGCTGCCTGCGCCGCTGCCGTCGCATCGGCACAGCGAGAGCTCACCGGCCGCAAGGTGAAGGTTAGCCTTCCCGGCGGCGATCTTCTGATCGAATGGCGGGAGTCGGACGGTCACATCCTGATGACCGGCCCTTATGCTCTCGACTATGAGAGCACGCTGCCCGCGGAGCTATTCCAACCGGCAAGTGTTTAGTTTCTCAAGAGTTTCGTGTTAGAAGCCGCCAATGTCGGATATCGAGCTCATCACCTTCGGCTGCAGGCTCAATGCCTATGAGTCGGAGGTCATGCGAGAGCACGCCAACGCCGCGGGCCTCAACGACGCGGTGATCGTCAACACCTGCGCGGTGACGGCGGAGGCCGTGCGCCAGGCGCGGCAGGCGATCAGGAAGGCGCGGCGCGAGCGTCCCAATGCCAAGATCGTGGTGACAGGCTGTGCGGCGCAGATCGATCCATCGCGCTTCGCTGCTATGGACGAGGTCGATCACGTCATCGGCAATCAGGAAAAGACCGAGTGTCGGACCTTCGAGAGCTTGAGCGCCGAAGGGACCGAGCGTGTCTTGGTCAACGACATTATGTCGGTCAGGGAGACTGCGGGACATCTGATCGAAGGCTTCGGCAGTCGCGCCCGTGCCTACGTGCAGATCCAGAACGGCTGCGACCATCGCTGCACCTTCTGCATCATCCCGTTCGGCCGCGGGCCGTCGCGCTCTGTGCCAGCGGGTGAGGTGGTCGCGCAAGTGGGGCGGCTGGTCGAGAACGGCTATGCCGAGATCGTGCTGACCGGAGTCGACATCACCGCATATGGCGCCGATCTCCCCGGCGAAATGACGCTCGGCAAGCTCGTGCTCAAGGTGCTCATGCTCGTGCCGGAGCTTCCGCGGCTTAGACTCTCGTCGATCGACTCGGTCGAGGCCGATTCGGCGCTGCTCGCGGCGATTGCCGAGGAGGAGCGGCTGATGCCGCATCTCCATCTCTCGCTGCAATCCGGGGACGACCTCACGCTCAAGCGCATGAAGCGGCGGCACGCTCGCGCCGACTCGGTGCGCTTCTGCCAAGAGATGCGGCGCGCGAGGCCGGACTTGGTGTTCGGCGCCGACCTGATCGCAGGCTTCCCCACCGAGACCGAGATCATGTTCCGTAACTCGCTGTCCCTCGTCGACGAGTGCGGTCTGACGTTCCTGCACGTGTTCCCCTTCTCGGCGCGGGAGGGAACGCCTGCGGCACGCATGCCTCAGGTCAATGGCCGCACGGTCGCGCGCCGCGCAAGCGAGCTGCGCGCCAAAGGCGTTGCGGCTCTGAAGTCGCATCTTGAGGCCGCCAAGGGCCGCCGCATCCAGGTGCTCATGGAGAGCGCCGGGCACGGCCGCTCGTCCGATTTCACGCCGGTCAAGCTCGAGGCGCATGAAGGTGCTGGCGCGCTGGTCGATGCTGTTGCCTCCGGGGACGATGGCGGCTCTTTGCTGGCCGTGAGGGCGCCGTGACTCAAGGGAGAAAGCCGGGCCTGTTCGAGCGGCTGTTCGGCATTGGCGCCGGGAAGCCGAAGCCTGCCGAGCCAGTGTCGCCTGCCAAGAAAGAGCCGCCGTCCGACGCGCCGAAGCGCAAGCCGCCCGCCAAAGGCCCTGCCAAGAAGGAGCCGCCCGATCAGGAGCGGCAGCCAGAGAAGGTCAAAGCCCGGCCGAAACGGTCCGCCAAGCCTAAGGGGCCGCCCCCCTCTGGTCCGCATCCGCAGCCCGGCGAAGCCGAGTCTAAGCCAACCTCAAAGCCCGCGCCGCCGCCTCATGCTCCGCACACGCCGCCCGGCGTCAAGCCGCCCGAGGAGCGGCCTCCTGCTGACCGGGAGAAAGACAAGCCCAAAGCGTCGGCTCAGCCGGAACCGAAGCGAAGCTGGTTCGCCGAGCTGCGCAAGGGTTTGACCCGCACGTCGAATGCGCTGTCGGAGAATCTTGCCGGCGTGCTCGCCAGACGGAAGCTCGACGAGGAGACGCTCGACCGGCTGGAGGAGGTCCTGATCAAGGCCGATCTCGGTGTTGCCATGGCCTCTCGCATCAGAGACGCCGTGGCCAGTGAGCGCTACGACCGTGGCCTCGATGCCGATTCAGTGCGCGAGATTTTGGCTGACGAGGTTGCGCGCGTGCTCGAGCCGGTGGCCCAGCCTTTCGTTCTCGCACAAGACGCGCGCCCACATGTCTTCCTCGTGGTCGGGGTGAACGGCACCGGCAAGACCACTACGGCAGCCAAGATGGCTCGTCTGTTCAAGCAACAGGGCTTGAGCGTCATGCTGGCAGCCGCCGATACGTTCCGCGCCGCAGCCATCGATCAGCTCAAAGTATGGGGCGGGCGCGTCGGCGCCGAGGTTATCGCCAAAGATGTCGGCGCAGATCCGGCCGCAGTTGCCTATGAGGCGCTCGAGCGGGCGCGCGCCGAAGGCAAAGACGTTCTTCTCATCGACACCGCCGGCCGCTTGCAGAACAAGTCCGACCTCATGGCCGAGCTCGCCAAGATCGTGCGCGTTTTGAAAAAGCTCGATCAAACCGCTCCACATGGCGTCGTGCTCGTGCTCGACGCCACCACCGGGCAGAACGCGATCAATCAGGTGCAGATCTTCCAGGAGATCGCGGGCGTGACCAGCCTTGTCGTGACCAAGCTCGACGGCACGGCGCGGGGCGGCATCCTGGTCGCCATCGCGGAGCGCTTTAAGCTCCCCATCAACGCGGTCGGCATCGGCGAAGGCCTCGACGACCTCGAGCCGTTCGATGCGCAAGACTTCGCCCGCGCCATCGCTGGGGCAAGACGCAAGAATGAAGCCGCAGCCTGAGACCAACATGCCAGTGAAGGTTGCCAAATCCACGCCTGACGCCGACCGCGTCTGGGCCAAGCTCGCGATCGAGCTCGGGCCACTGCTCGTGTTTTTCGGCACCAACGCAGTGGCGGGGATTTATGCCGGCACGGCCGCCTTCATGGCCGCGACGCTGCTCTCGCTCGCGGTCGCGTGGCTCCGCTATCACAAGGTGCCGGTGATGCCTCTCGTAAGCGGCGTGATCGTGCTCGTGTTCGGCGGCCTCACGCTGTATCTCCGCGATGAGACCTTCATCAAGCTCAAGCCGACCATCGTCTATTCGATGTTCGCGGTCCTTCTCGCCGCAGGGCTTCTGATGAAGAAGCCCATGCTCGAGCTCCTGCTAGGCCCCGTGTTCAATCTGACTGAGGAAGGCTGGCGCAAGCTTACACTTCGCTGGGCCCTTTTCTTCGTCGCCATGGCGGTACTGAACGAGCTCATTTGGCGCAATGTCTCGACCGACGCCTGGGTCAGCTTCAAGGCGTTCGGCTTCCTGCCGCTGACCTTCCTCTTCGCGTTAGCTCAGGTGCCGCTGATGCAACGCCACGGCGAGCCGCTCGCCGAGCCCAATTCTGAAGAGGAAAAGCGGGTCTAATTGGGCCTGCTGTGGCTGACCGGCACGTAACGGGCATTTAGCAGTGAAAAACGGCCCTGCCGCTAACACGCCGATTTGTGATCGACTGATGTCGCAATTGGCTTGCATGGATTGCAACCTGACGTTAGCTGTTCGCGTTTTCCATTGTGACAATCCTCCGCAGCCTTTCGAAAGCAAAGTGTTGCCGCGAGGGATACACGCCTCACGCGAACCCAAGGCGGTGTAGCGAGATGGCAAAAGGAGCGAGCCAGCTCAATCGCTCGGCGATGCATTTGCTGCACCGCGCCGGCCAATGCGCTGCTGACATTTTCGCCTTGGAGGCGCGTGCGAGCGGGCTCACGCCGCGCCAATTTGCGGTGCTCATGGTGGTCGCCGAGGAGGAGGGCCTCACTCAGACCGATCTCGTCGAACGCACCGGGATTGACCGCTCCACGCTCGCCGATATCGTTGGGCGGCTACTCAGTCACGGCCTGATCCAGCGGCGCAGGGCGAAGGAAGACGCGAGAGCTTACGCTATCAAGCTGACGCCGCAAGGGACCAAGGCGCTCCGTGACGCGCAGCCGGGTGCCGCTGCAGCCGATGCGCGGCTCCTCGCCAATCTGTCGCCGGCCAAACGGCAGGAATTCCTCGAGTCGCTCAGCCTGATCGTGGCCGCCGCCCGCAAATAGGGGCCTGGATCACCCCTGCGGCGCGCTGGCTGGCGGCTTTAGCAGAGGCACGATCTTGTCGCGGAGCGCCTGCTCGGTGAGGGCTCCCACATGACGATAGGCGATCTTGCCATCACCGCCGATCACGTAGGTCTCAGGCACGCCGTAGACGCCGAAATCGATCGCAACGCGGCCGGAGCTGTCGACGCCGACGCGGGAATAGGGATTGCCGTAACGGCCGAGATAGCGCCGCGCAGAAGCCTGATCGTCCTTATAGTCAATGCCGTAGAGCCTGATCGCCTGATCCTTGGCGAGAGCCACGAGCAAAGGATGCTCGATCTGACATTCGACGCACCACGAGGCAAACACATTGACGATGGTCGGCTCGCCTTGCGCAAGGTCGGAGGACGCGAAGCCCGGTACTTCCTTCCCGCCGTCGGCAGTCAACCCTTGCAACGGCGGAAGCGTGAACTCCGGCACCGGCTTGCCGATCAGCGCCGAGGGAAGCCGCGAGGGATCGCCGCCCTGGAGCGCGTACCAGAACAAGCCGGCGAGCGCGGCGAAGATGACGAACGGAAGTGCGAGGCCGAAGCGCCTTCGCATGTTTGGTTGACTGGCCGCGTCGGTCATGAGCCGCGCTGCCTGCCCGTGCTTGCTTTGGGCTTTGCTGATGGACCAGCCGAGCGGCGCCTGATCCCACGCCGTTCGAGATCGGCGAGAAGGCGGCGCTGCTTCCTGTCATCCTCGACGATGAAGAACGCGAGCGCCGCAACCGCGACGAAGGTCGCGCCATAAGCGGCGAGAATGAAAACTGCATGCTGACCGAGATCGGGCATCGGAAACTTCGCCTAGACTTCCACTAGAGCCGCGCGCTCGACTTGCGTTTGCTGCAACGCGCGCACGCGCCGCCGCAAAATCTCTGCGCGCATGGAAATCAGATGAAGCAGGATGAAGAGGAGCGTGAAAGCAAGGGCCATGACGAGAAGCGGCGCGAGCAGGGACGGATCGATGGACGGACCTCCAACACGGAACACGCTCGCCGGCTGATGCAGCGTGTTCCACCACACGACCGAGTAATGGATGATCGGCACGTTGACCGCGCCGACCAGCGCTAGGATCGCCGCGGCGCGTCCGGCGCGGCCGGGCTCCTCGATCGCCTGCCACAGCGCGAGCAGCCCGAGATAGAGCAGGAACAGCACGAGCACCGAGGTGAGCCGCGCGTCCCACACCCAGTAGGTGCCCCACATCGGCTTGCCCCACAGCGAGCCGGTGACGAGCGCGACGAAGGTGAATGTGGCGCCGATCGGAGCGGCGGTCTTGGCCGCAACGTCGGCCAGCGGATGGCGCCAGATCAGCGTGCCGAGCGCCGCGACCGCGATCAGCACATAGCCGAACATGCCAAGCCAGGCGGCCGGCACATGGATGAACATGATCTTGACCGTCTCGCCCTGCTGATAGTCGGGCGGGGCTACGAAGAACGCGAGGTACAGCCCAATTCCGAGCAGGATAAGCGTCACTGCCGCGAGCCACGGGACCATGCGGTCGACGAGGCTCAGGAAACGCGTCGGATTGGCAAGGCTGACCATGGCGGTTGGTCTAGTTGGTTTGCACGATTGCCGCAATAACGCGCGAACCTGAGCAATGGGGGGCGAGTTTCTTCGGGAAACGTGCTGCCTGTTATGGGAAATCACAAGCGGAGGAAGCCATGTCCCAACCGGAACAATTCGAAGTCCTGGTGCTTGGCAGCGGAACGGCAGGCAAGCTCATCGCTTGGCATATGGCGGGGGCGGGGCGACGAACCGCCGTGGTGGAGCGCAAATGGGTCGGGGGCTCCTGTCCGAACATCGCCTGCATGCCCAGCAAGAACGAGATCTGGAGCGCGAAGGCTGCGCATTTCGTGCGCCACGCCGCCGAGTTCGGCATGACCACCGGTCCGGTCGTGATCGACATGGCTGTCGTCCGCGAGCGCAAGCGCAAGATGGTCGAGGCCCAGGTGGCCGCGCATCTGCGTAACTACAAGGAGAGCGGCGCCGAGTTGATCATGGGGGCTGCGCGTTTCGTGGCGCCGAAGACTCTCGAAGTCACCCTCAATGGTGGCGGCACCCGCCTTCTTTCCGGCGACAAGGTGTTCATCAATGTCGGCACGCACGCGGCAATTCCGGACGTTCCCGGGCTAACAGCCGCCAAGCCGCTCACGCATATCGAGGCTCTCGAGCTCGATGACTTGCCGCGGCATCTGATCGTGCTTGGCGGCGGCTATGTCGGTCTTGAGCTCGCGCAAGCCTATCGCCGCTTCGGCAGCCGCGTGACCATCATCGAACACGGCTCCCAGCTCATGAGTCGCGAAGACCGTGACGTTGCTGAAGAGATACAGCAAATTCTCAGTGAGGAACGAATCGACATTCTGCTGAATACCGAGGTCCTCAGGGTGAGTGGCCGATCCGGAGAGGAGGCGAGCCTGGTCGTGCGCACGCCCTCGGGCGAACGCACTCTCGATGGCAGCCACATCCTGGTCGCGACGGGACGCATCCCGAACACCGCAGGCATCGGCCTCGAAGAGGCCGGCGTCGAGTTGAACGAGCGTGGCTATGTTCGCGTCAACGAGCGGCTCGAGACAAGCGCCCCGAGCGTCTGGGCGCTCGGCGAATGCGCCGGCAGCCCGCAATTCACGCATATCTCCGAGGACGACTTCCGCATCGTCAGGGACAATCTTGCCGGCGGAAAGCGGAGCACGAACGACCGGCTGATCCCCTACTGCATGTTCACTGAGCCGCCGCTTGCCCATGTGGGCTTGAGTGAGCGCGACGCTGAGCGCCAGAACGTTAAGGCGCGCGTCGCCAAGCTGCCGATGAGCGGCGTGCTGCGGGCGCAGGCGATCATGGAGATGCAAGGCTTCATGAAGGTCCTGGTGGACGAGGCCGACGATAGCATTCTCGGCTTCACCATGATCGGGCCAGAGGCCGGCGAGGTCATGGCGGTGATGGAGACGGCGATGCTCGCCGACCTGCCCCATACGCGGCTGCGCGACGCCGTCTTGACCCACCCGACCATGGCCGAAGGCCTCGGCCCGCTGCTCGCGCAAGTCCCAGCCCGCGCCGCTGAGCAGGCCGCCGCGTGATGGGCGGCGATGGAGAGGCCACGCCATGACTTCCCCCTTTCTTATCAGATCAAGACCTCGGTCCGCTTACATACGGATTGCCGCTCTCGAAAAACCGACGCTTGCGATGGATTTCCCGCGTTAAGCCGATGCGCGTGCTACTACAGATTGGACCCGTGCGCCGCGCTGCCGTGCCGAGCCAAAGTGATCCCGCAGCGCATAGATCAACACCATCATACCGTTTGTCGATCTGCAAGGCTTGGGCGAGGCGCCCGGGACCGCGCGCAATGTCACGCATGCGCATTGTCTTCCGAAAGCGCTGCATCATCTCAACACCCTGGAGAGGTTCCAACGCGCGTAAAAGCACGCCCGCACCGACGCCCGGCTCCTCGCTGGTGACGTTCACCATGAACGACGACCCATAGGTGAAATAGACGTAGCAGTAGCCACGGCCGAGAAACAAAGACTGATTACTTCGTGTCTTGCCTCGGAATGAGTGGCCGGCAGCATCACCTGGCGGGTACCCCTCTACTTCAACAATGGTGCCGCTCAGCCTGCCGGTCGGAAGATCGTGGACTAGTGTCTTCCCGATGAGATACTGCGCAAGCTCCATCGTGTCCTCAGGCAGGTGGGCCCGGCGAAGACGCTCGACGCTGCACTGAAGGGGTTTCACTGCGACCTCTCTCTCTGAACGACCCCATCAATGGCCAACTTCGTTGCCTATATAGCACTCACGAGAAGCGGATAGGCCAATATGGGCGGACCCAGCGCCCTCAGTCGCCTTCACGACGAGGCCTCGCACTCTGCGAAGGATGTCCGCTTTGGGTCAAAAGGAGACTTAAGGTCGCGCACCGACCGATTACCGCAAGGCGGTGCGGAGGGCTGCGGCTGCGGCGATGGGCGCGAGCACGATCGAGGCAAGACTCAAAGCGCAGAGCATGAGGAAGGGCGGCCAGGAAGAGGTCGGCCGGGTAATGGCGGCCGATGCGGTCGCCACGCCGAAAATCAGAACCGGCACATAAAGCGGCAGGACGAGAAGCGCGAGCAGGAGCCCGCTTCTGCGCAAGCCGAGAGTTAGGCTCGCGCCGATCGAAGCGACGAAGCTCACCGCCGGCGTGCCCACGAGCATGGCAAGCACGAGCAGTGGCCACGCCGCGACCGGAAGATTGAGCAGAAGCCCGAGCAGCGGTGCAAGCAGCGCAAGCGGCACGCCGGTGGTCAGCCAATGGGCGAGGCTCTTGACCGCGGCGACCAGAGGCAGCGGCAAAGGCCCCGTGGTCAGAACGTCGAGCGCGCCGTCTTCATAGTCGTTGTGAAAGATGCGGTCGGCCGAGAGGAGCGCTGCGAGAAGAAGCGCGATCCACAACATGCCAGGCGCGATGCGCGCGAGCAGATTGAGATCAGGGCCAAGCCCGAGGGGTGTGATCGCTACCACCACGAGATAGAAGCCGATCGCCGTGCCGATGGCGCCGCCCTCGCGCCAGGCGAGCGTCACGTCGCGTGCGAGAAGGGCGAGCGCGGCCTTCATGGCTTCCGCTTCCCGCCGAGCGCGACCTTGTGCGCGAATTTGGTCTTGAGAGCCGTGTGGCTCGCCACCACGGCAATGCCTCCACCCTCGAGGTGGTCCTTGATAGCGGCCTCGAGCAGCTTGAGCGATGGCGCATCGAGCGAGACTTGCGGCTCGTCGAGCAGCCAGATCGGGCGCGTCGCGGCGAACAGCCGTGACAGCGCGAGCTTGCGCTTCTGTCCGGCGGAGAGCAGGCCGGCGGGGAAGTCGGCAAGGGGAGTCAGTCCGAAGGCGCCGAGGGCGCTCGGCACGCTTCCGTCGTTCTCGCCGAGGTAGTCTGCCCAAAAGGCGAGGTTCTCGCGGACAGTGAAGCTCGTCTTGATGCCGTTGAGGTGGCCGACATAGTGGCAAAGCTCGGGAAGCTCGGCGTCTTGCTTTGCGCCTTCGAGGTTCAGCCAGCCGGCGGCAAGCGGAAGAAGACCCGCGATCTGCCTGAGCAGGCTGGTCTTGCCGGCGCCGTTAGGTCCCGTGACCAGCAGCCCCTCGCTGGGGGCAAGCGCGAAGCTCAAGTCGTGGAACAGGACCCTGCCGCCGCGCTGGCAGCTGATGTCATGGGCGGCAAGGCCGATGCGTTCGGGCATTTGCTTAGGATTTGCACAAGCTCAGACTGCGGGAGGCAGCAGAAGAGCAAATCTCGCCCCCAAGCTCTCTTCGCGTCATTGTGTCGTCGCCGCAAGCGCTTTTATATAGGTGGAAGAGCGCGCAAGCCTTAAGCCAGGGGTAGCGTTTCAGCGGGCCGCAGAGGTCTGCCCGCTCCCGTTCGGCCACGGCTTTGCATTGCTGCTGGACAGTGGCAGCAGCTAGGAGATTGCGTTGACAGCGGCACTTGAACCATCGCTCGACAGCTTCAAATGCCGGCGCACGCTCAAACTCGACGGCGACAAATACGACTATTTCAGCCTGAAGGAGGCCGAGGCCAACGGGCTTTCCGGGATTTCGAGCCTGCCCTTCTCGCTCAAGGTGCTGCTCGAAAATCTGCTGCGGCACGAGGACGGGCGCACCGTTACCGCAGACGACATCAAAGGCGTTGCGCTTTGGCTCGAGCACAAGAAGAGCGACCGCGAGATCGCCTTCCGCCCGGCGCGCGTCTTGATGCAGGACTTTACCGGCGTGCCGGCCGTGGTGGACCTTGCCGCCATGCGCGACGCCATGGCCAAGCTTGGCGGCGATCCCAACAAGATCAACCCGCTCGCGCCCGTCGACCTCGTCATCGACCACTCGGTGATGGTCGATGCTTTCGGCTCGGACCGCGCCTTCCAAGTCAATGTCGACAAGGAATATGAGCGGAATGGCGAGCGCTACGCCTTCCTGCGCTGGGGCGCCGGCGCCTTCGACAATTTCCGCGTGGTGCCGCCCGGCAC
>Ga0105245_10002356_pt1 | contig 17078 bp, 13 predicted proteins | sample KBSM54metaG_FD_81523 | JGI IMG/M metagenome (GOLD analysis project Ga0105245, IMG submission 81523) | Miscanthus rhizosphere microbial communities from Kellogg Biological Station, Michigan, USA - KBS M5-4 metaG | ecosystem: Host-associated > Plants > Roots > Rhizosphere > Soil | place...
GGTTGAGGTCCTCGTGGTGCTCCTCGGCGTGCGCAAAGATGTTCTTCACGTACTTCTGGGAGTCGCCCGGGAGCTTCGGGTGCACTCCCGGGATGAGCTTCGAGAGCGAGCGCATCTTGCCGGTGCGGATCCCACGAACGGCCGTCGGCAGCGACCCGACGAGGCCCTTGATCGCCTCCGGGGTGGGAACCAGCTTCCCCTTGATGCCCTGGGCGTAGGACTCCTGCAAGAGCAGCGACTCGTCCAGCGTTCCCTTGCGCTCGATGATCTTGGTGAACGCCAGCTCGTGACGGTGCCCGTTGTTGTCGTCGTCGATGTCGTATCCGTCGCCGGCGCGACGCCGGAGCCGCATGATCTGGTCCATCGGCGCGACGTCCTTCGGGCAGGCGTCGATGCACGAGAAGCAGTGCGTGCAGTCGTAGATGCCGTGCGGGTCCTGCGCGAGGTCGTAGAGCCTCTCCTTGGTCTGCGCGTCGCGCGGGTCGCCGACGAACCTGTAGGCCTTCGCCAGCGCCGCGGGGCCGATGAACTCCGGGTCGGCCTCCATCGACAGGCACGAAGAGACGCAGGCGCCGCACTGGATGCAGCCCACGGTCTGGGTGACGTCGATCATCGACTCTGGCGGGACCACGTACTCGCGCTCCGGTGGGTCGCCCTCGGGGAGGAGCCACGGAGTGACGCGGCGGATCTTCTCCCAGTGCGTCGACTCCATGTCGGTGACCAGGTCCTTGACCACGGGCATGTTCCCCATGGGCTCCACGACGATCGGCACCGACCCGTTGGTGGAGCGGCGATCTGCGTCCGCCTGGGCCTCGGAGATCTGGGTCTTGCAGGCGAGGCCGGACTGCCCGTTGATCTTGGTCCCGCACGAGCCGCAAATCGCGGCGCGGCACGAGCAACGGACCACCAGCGTGCCGTCCTGGCGGTCGCGCACCTGGAGCAGGCCGTCGAGGACTGACAGGTCCGGATCGAGCTCGACCTTGAACTCCTGCCAGTACGGGCCCTCGCCGGATTCCGGCTGGTAGCGACGGACCTTCAGCGTGTACTCAGGCATCTGAAAGCACCCTACTCAGTACGTCCGCTCCATCGGCTGCCACTGCGTGATCGTCACGGGGGAGTAGCTCACCTCGGGACCGTCCTCGGCCCGGGTCAGGTCGATGTGCTTGAGCCACTCCTCGTCGTTGCGCTCTGGAAAGTCGGTGCGGTACTGGGCGCCGCGGCTCTCGGTGCGGTGCAGGGCGCCGATGCAGACACACTCGGCCTGCTCGAGCATGAAGCCCAGTTCGATCGCGCCGAGCACGTCCTGGTTGAACACGGTGCCGCGGTCGTCGATGTGAGCGGTCGGGTACTCCTCCTGCAGCGCCTTCACCCGCTCGAGGGCGGTCTGGATCCCCTGCTCGTCGCGGAAGACGGCCACGAAGGAATCCATCGTGTCCCCGAGCTCCTTGCGAAGCACGGAGACCCGCCGTCCCGTGCCATGGTCGCGGCCGATGAGCTCGGCGATCTCCCGCTCGGAGTCGGTGAGCGTCGACTCGGAGGTCCTGCCGTGGTCGACCTGCTTTGCGCGGGCCGCGGCGTGCTCGCCGGAGCGGCGGCCGAAGATGAGGGTGTCGAGCAGCGAGTTGGCGCCCAGCCGGTTGCCGCCGTGGACGGACACGCACGCCACCTCGCCGGCCGCATAGAGGCCGGGGATGGTCGTCGCGCCGTGGACGTCGGTCTTGACACCGCCCATCGTGTAGTGGTTGCCGGGCTTGATGCGGATCGGCTCGCGCGTGATGTCCACGCCGGCGAAGTCGCGGCCGACGAGCACGATCTCGCGCAGCGCCTCGTGGATCCGCTTTCGCGGCACGACGGTGATGTCCAGCGCGACGGTGCCGTCGTCGAACCCACGCCCCTCGTTGATCTCGGTCTGCTCGGCACGCGAGACGACGTCGCGCGAGGCGAGCTCCATCTTGTTGGGCGCGTAACGCTCCATGAACCGCTCACCCTTGGCGTTCAGCAGGTGGGCCCCCTCGCCGCGGGCGCCCTCCGTGATCAGGAAGCCCTTCTTGGCGAGCGTGGTGGGGTGGTACTGGATCATCTCCATGTCCATGAGCGGCGCACCGACCCGGTATGCCATGCCGATGCCGTCGCCGGTGCAGATGAGGGCGTTGGTCGTCGGCTGCCAGATCTGACCGTTGCCGCCGCTCGCGAGGATCACGTTCTTGGCCTCGAAGAGCTCCGTGGACGCGTCGGCGACGTTTCGCACCACCGCGCCCGCGCAGCGCCCCTCGTCGTCGAGCACGAGGCTCGTCGTGAAGTACTCCTCGTAGCGCGAGATCAGCTCCGAGTACTTCATCAGCTGCTCGTAGAGCACGTGCATGATCGCCTGACCGGTGATGTCGGCGACGTAGTAGGTCCGCGCCTGCGAGGCGCCGCCGAAGGCCCGGGTCCCGAGCAGCCCCTCGTCGTTGCGGTGGAAAGTCACGCCCAGATGCTCGAGGTGGAGGATCTCCTCGGGCGCCTCGCGGCACATGATCTCGATCGCGTCCTGGTCGCCGAGATAGTCGGAGCCCTTCACGGTGTCGAAGGCGTGCGACTCCCAGCTGTCGCCCTCCTGGAGGGCCGCGTTGATCCCGCCCTGGGCCGCGTTCGAGTGCGAGCGGACGGGGTGGACCTTCGAGACGATCCCGACCGAAACACCCTCCTCGGCCGCAGCCAGCGCCGCACGCTGCCCTGCGAGCCCGGCGCCGATGACCAGTACGTCGTGCTTGGGCATATCGACGCGCGATCCTATTAGTTGGTCCGGGAGGCAGGCACGGTGGCTCGGGGGGGAAGGGCGACGCCTCGGCGGGACCGCGGGCTCGAGCGTTATCGAAAGGGCACCCAGGGCGCAGGTTCGGGCGGGATCGTTCGAAGCGAGGGCCGGGAGCGCCCGGGCGGCTGCCCTACGTGCCCGTTCGTGGGCCCGAGGCGAGTCCGGAGTGACTAAACCGCCGGCGGACCTCCCGGCGGCCCGCTGACGCCGCCCGAGAGGGCGCGGCGGAGAGCTTGGCCCACCTGGTCCGCCGTGATCACGCCCCGCAGATGGCCGTCCTCGTCCACCGCCATGAGGGCGCCCAGCCGGCGGAGGGCGTCGTTTCCCAGCAGGGATTCGAGCGGCGCGTCGTCGCGTACCTTCAGCGTTCCGGTGGAGTCGGCCTCGAAGACGTCCGCCACGGTGGAGGACGTCCTGCTGACCTCGGGGACCGCGTCGGCTGCGCCGCGCTCGATCAGGCCGAGGAAGCGCTGCGTCGGGTCGACCACCGGGAACCACGGCCACCGGTAGCGCAGGAAGAACTCGTCCAGCGCCCGCTCGACGCTCGCGTCCTCGGGGATCGCGACCGGCTCGTCATCCATCACGTCCGCCACCAGGATCCCCTCGATCCGGCTCGTGAACTCCGTCTGCATGACGGCGCCGCGCGCCGACTGCAGCAGGATGAAGCCGATCAGCCCGAGCCAGACGCCGTTGATGAGGTCGCCGCGCAGGAAGAAGAGGATCCCGATCGCGATGAAGAGGTAGGAGAAGCCCTGGCCGAGCCGCGCGGCGCCGCGGGTGGCGCGGTTGCGATCACCGGTGACCTTCCACGCGATCGACCGGGCGACGCGGCCGCCGTCTAGGGGGAAGGCGGGAATGAGGTTGAAGGCCAGGATCAGCAGGTTGATGCTCGCGAGCCAGGCGACGAGGGCCAGAATGCCCGACGTGTGCGCCTGGTCGCGGACGCGCATCGCCTCCCAGAAGTCGTGCCCGCCGGCGCTCAGGATGCCCACCGTGACGCAGAGGATCGCGATCAGAAGGGTCACGACCGGACCCGCGATCGCGATCTTGAACTCGGTTCCGGGTGAGTCCGAGTCCCTGGTCATGCGCGCGACCCCCCCGAACATCCACAGCGTGATGTCCGAGATGCCGATTCCGCGCCGCAGGGCGACGAAGGCATGGCCCAGCTCGTGCAGCAGGATCGAGGCGAAGAACGCGAGGGCGCTTGCGACGGCCAGCGCGTACGGGCCGATGGCGTTGTCCGGCGCGTTCAGGATCGATCGGTAGAAGCTCGACAGCCAGAAGATGATCAGGAAGAGGACGAAAAACCAGGAGTAGTCGATCCCGACCCGGATGCCGCGGATCCGAAAGAGCGTTACTGCTCCACGTGCAGGCATGAAGCCATCTTAGGCAGTGCGTCCGGTCACGAGTGGACGTCGACCGCTCGGCAATGCGGATACTCTGGCCGGCCTCATGCCGGGCTCCGCGCAGCCATCCACCGAAGCCTCGGCGCACCTCGAGGAGGCCTGGCTGCGGGACCTGGTCGAGACGCTGTGCTCGATCCACCGCCCGACCGCCTCCAAGGGCGAGCGCCGCGCCGCCGAATGGCTGCTGGCCAAGCTGCGCGACCACGGCGCCCGCGGCGAGATCGAGCTCGAAAAGGCGCACGGCACGTTCTGGTGGCCGCTCGGCCTCGCGGCCGGGGGCGCGATCCTCGCCGGGATCGCCACGCTACGCGGGCACAGGGTTCTGGGCGGCGCCCTGGCGGCGGCGATCGGCGCGGCGGCGCTTGACGACCTGCCACCGGGCGAGCGCCGCTTCCGCAGGCTGCTGCCGCAGAAGACGGCGACGACGGTGGTCACGGAGATGGGCCCCGCCGACGCCGAGCGCACGGTCGTCCTCGTCGCCCACCACGACGCGGCCCATTCCGGGCTCATCTACCACCCAGCGATCCCGGAGCTGGTCTTCGGCCGTGCCCCCTGGCTGCTCGAGCGCAGCGACACGAGCCCGCCCCTGATGGCGCCCGCGGTGGCGATCCCCGCGCTGATCGGCGCCGGGGCGCTGAGCGGGAACCGGGCGCTCGTCAAGACGGGAATGGCGATCGCGGCGGTGTCGGCCGCCCTGCTCGCGGACATCGGCTCGCGCGAGACGGTCACGGGTGCCAACGACAACGCCACCGGCGTCGCGCTGCTGGTGGCGATGGCGCGGGCGCTGGCGGAGCGGCCGACGGACAACGTTCGCGTGATGCTTGTTTCGACCTCGGAGGAGGCGCTGTGCGAGGGAATGCAGGCCTTCGCCCGGCGGCACTTCGCCGAGCTCCCGCGCAAGAGCACGTTCTTCCTCTCCGCGGACACCCTCGGCTCACCGCACCTGCTGGTGCTGCGCGGCGAGGGGATGATCCGGATGCGCGAGTACCCGGCTCGCTCGCTGGAGCTCCTCGACGGGCTCGCCGGCGAGCTCGGGATCGACCTGTTCCCAAACCTGCGCCTGCGGAACGCGACCGACGGCATCTTCCCGCTCGCCGCGGCCTACGAGTGCGTCTCGCTCTGCTCGTGCACCGACCTCAAGCAGCCGGCGAATTACCACTGGCCCACCGACGTGCCCGAGAACGTCGACTACGGGACGGTCGCCGACGCCGTCAGGCTGACGGAGTCCCTCGTCCGCCGCCTGGACGAGCGCTGGCTTTAGGGCGCGCCCTCTCTAGGCAGCGACCGAGTGGCGCTCGATGATGCGGCCGAAGTCCGTGCCTGCGGGAAGCGTCCCGAAGGCCAGGCCGGCGTCGCCGTCAAGACGGGAGGCGCAGAAGGCGTCGGCGACGGCCGGGTCGCCATAGCGGACCAAGAGCGACCCCTGTAGCGCGAGCGCCATCCGCTCGACGAGGCTCCGGGCGCGGGTCTCCAGCGTCTCGGGGTCCGAGGCGAGATCGTCGCGCAGCTTCCGCCCGAACTCATCCAAGCGCCGGTCGGCCACCGCTCCCTCGCCCACCTCGGCCGCGAACGCCTCGGCGGCGGTGGGGTTCCGGGCCATCGCGCGCAGGACGTCGAGGCACTGGACGTTGCCCGAGCCCTCCCAGATAGAGGCGAGCGGGCTCTCCCGGTAAAGGCGCGGCATGCCGGACTCCTCGACGTAGCCGTTGCCGCCGAAGCACTCGAGCGCCTCCACCGCGTGCGACGGGGCCCGCTTGCAGGTCCAGTACTTCGCCACGGGCGTGGCGAGACGGCGGAGCTCCTTGGCGCCCTCATCCCCGGCGTGCGACTCGTCGAAGGCGCGCGCCAGCCGCAGTGCGGTGATCGTCGCCGCCTCGGACTCGATCGCGAGGTCGGCGAGGACGTTCCGCATGAGGGGCTGGTCGACGAGGAGCTTGCCGAAGGCGGCGCGCTGGGAGGCGTGATGGATGGCCATCGCGGTGCCCCAGCGGTAGCCCGCGGAGCAGCCGATCACGCAGTCGAGCCGCGTGTGGTTGACCATCTCGATGATGGTCGGGACGCCGCGGCCCTCCTCACCGACGAGGCGTGCCCAGGCGCCGCGGAACTCAACCTCGCTGGAGGCGTTCGAGCGGTTGCCGAGCTTGTCCTTGAGCCGCTGGATGTGGAAGGCGTTTCGCTCGCCGTCAGGCGTGAAGCGGGGGAGGAGGAAGCAGGAGAGCCCGCCGTCGGCCTGCGCGAGGACCAGGAACGCGTCGCACATGGGGGCCGAGCAGAACCACTTGTGGCCGGTGATCTCGTACTCGGCCGCCGGGCCGCCGCCGTTCAGTGGCCGCGCGATCGTGGTGTTCGCGCGGACGTCGGAGCCACCCTGCTTCTCGGTCATCGCCATCCCGCAGAGCGCGCCCTTCTTGTCGGGCGTCGGGACCAGCCGCTCGCCGTCGTAGGACAGGGAGAGGAAGCGCTGCTCCCACTCGTCCGCGAGCTCGGGCTGTGTGCGCAGGGCGGGGATCACGGAGTAGGTCATCGAGATCGGACAGCCAACACCGGCCTCCACCTGGGAGAGCTGGATGAACTTCGCCGCGCGCGCGACGTGCGCGCCATGCCGGGGCTCGCGCCAGGGCGACGCGTGCAGGCCGTGGCCGACGCCGATCCGCATGAGCTCGTGCCAGGAGGGGTGGAACTCGACCTCGTCGATGCGAGTGCCGAAGCGGTCGTGGGTGCGGAGCCGAGGGGGATTCTCGTTCGCCTGGCGGCCCATGTCGATGACGTCTGGGCGCCCGCAGATCGCGCCGAGCTCGCGGGCCTCGTCCTCGGCCCACTCGGCGCCCTCGCGCCGGACGGCCTCCCGCAGCACCCGGTCGGCCTCGAACGGGTTGTAGGGGGCCAGCGGGCTCGACTGGTTGAAGACCTCGTGGGTCGTCTTCCCCGTGCCCTGATCCGGGCGGCGCTCGGCGGTGGCCATTGCTCGATTGTAAGCGCCGCCGCGATAGCTTCCCCGTCCCCCGGGGAAGGGGGGAACGGAAGATGGCGAAGATCAAGGTCCAAAACCCGATCGTCGAGCTCGACGGCGACGAGATGACCCGGATCATCTGGGCGTTCATCAAGGAGCAGCTGATCCTGCCCTACCTGGACGTGGAGCTCGACTACTTCGACCTCGGGATCGAGAGCCGCGACGCGACCGACGACCAGATCACCGTCGATGCCGCCAACGCGATCAAAGAGCACGGCGTCGGCGTCAAGTGCGCGACGATCACCCCCGACGAGGCGCGGGTCGAGGAATTCGGCCTGAAACGCATGTACCGCTCCCCGAACGGGACGATCCGCAACATCCTCGGCGGCGTGATCTTCCGCGAGCCGATCGTGATCTCCAACGTCCCGCGACTGGTTCCCGGGTGGACGAAGCCGATCATCATCGGCCGTCACGCTTTCGGCGACCAGTACCGGGCGACCGACACGAGGATCCCTGGCGACGGCACGCTCACGCTGAGCTTCCAGCCCAACGACGGCTCAGAGCCGATGGAGCTCGAGGTGTTCGACTTCCCGGAGGGCGGCGGGGTCGCGATGGCGATGTACAACCTCGACGCCTCGATCCGGGACTTCGCCCGCGCCTCGTTCCGGTACGGGCTCGACCGCGGCCTCCCGGTCTACATGTCGACCAAGAACACGATCCTGAAGACCTACGACGGGCGCTTCAAGGACCTCTTCCACGAGGTGTTCGACGCCGAGTTCTCCGAGGAGTTCGAGGCCGCCGGCCTGACCTACGAGCACCGCCTGATCGACGACATGGTCGCCGCGGCCCTCAAATGGGAGGGCGGCTACGTGTGGGCGTGCAAGAACTACGACGGCGACGTGCAGTCCGACACGGTCGCCCAGGGCTTCGGTTCGCTCGGCCTGATGACGAGCGTGCTCATGACCTCCGACGGCAAGACGGTCGAGGCCGAGGCCGCGCACGGCACCGTGACCCGGCACTTCCGCCAGCACCAGCAGGGCAAGCCCACCTCCACGAACCCGATCGCGTCGATCTTCGCCTGGACGCGCGGCCTGGCCGCTCGCGGGCGGATGGACTCGACGCCCGAGGTGATCGAGTTCGCCGAGAACCTCGAGCGGGTGTGTGTGGAGACGGTCGAGAGCGGGAAGATGACCAAGGACCTCGCGCTCCTCGTCGGCGGAGACCAGGACTTCCTCACCACGGAGGAGTTCCTTGCCGCCATTGACGAGAACCTCGAGAGCGCGATCGGCGAACAAGCGTGATGACGACCAGCGATTCAACCCACCAGGAGGCTTCGAAGTGAGCGATTCCCCCGTCAAGGTCACCGTGACCGGCGCCGCCGGCCAGATCGGCTACGCGCTGCTGCCGCGCATCGCGAGCGGCCAGCTGCTCGGGCCGGACACGGCCGTCGAACTGCGACTGCTCGAGATCACCCCCGCGATGCAGGCCCTCGAGGGCGTGGTGATGGAGCTCGACGACAGCGCCTTCCCGCTGCTCGAGTCCGTCGAGACGTCCGATGACCCCAACTTCGCCTTCGACGGCGCCAATGTCGCGCTGCTGGTGGGCGCGCGCCCGCGAACCAAGGGCATGGAGCGAGCCGATCTCCTCGAGGCCAACGGCGGCATCTTCAAGCCGCAGGGCCAGGCGATCAACGACCACGCGGCCGACGACGTGAAGGTGCTGGTCGTGGGCAACCCAGCCAACACCAACTGCCTGATCGCGATGTCGCACGCTCCCGACGTGCCGAGCGAGAGGTTCACCTCGATGATGCGCCTCGACCACAACCGCGCAAAGGCGCAGCTGGCGAAGAAGGTCGGCGCCCACGCCCGCGACGTCCACCGAATGACGGTGTGGGGCAACCACTCGACGACGCAGTACCCGGACATCAGCCACGCGCTGGTGGGGGACCGCCCGGCGACCGAGCTGGAGACAGAGCGCGGCTGGATCGAGGACGAGTTCATCCCGACGGTTGCCAAGCGCGGCGCGGCGATCATCGAGGCGCGCGGCGCGTCGAGCGCCAAGTCCGCCGCGAGTGCCGCCATCGACCACGTCCACGACTGGGTGCTCGGGACGCCGGAGGGCGACTGGGTGTCGATGGGGATCCCGTCCGACGGGTCCTACGGCATCGACCAGGGCATCATCTGCGGGTTCCCGTGCACGTGCTCCGGCGGCGAGTGGCAGATCGTCCAGGGCCTCGAGATCGACGACTTCTCACGCGAGCGAATCGACGCGTCGGTCGACGAGCTGAAGTCCGAGCGCGACGCGGTGCAGGGCCTGGACCTCATCTAGCCGCCCCCGGCCCGGCCTCCCCGCAGCTCCAAACAGGCACGACCCCCGGTCCGCTACGTCGCGGTGTACTTGCGGCCCGACTTCTTGACCTTGCCCTCCTTCTGGAGGTCGCCGAGAACCCGGTACATGTAGTTCGGCTGGATCTTCATCTTGCGGGCGATCTCCGACGCGCTGCTGCCGGGGTTCGCCTTGATGAGCGCGACCGCCTGGTCAGCGCGGGTGCCGCCGCGGCGCCGCCGGCGGGTCCGGGTGCGGGTGCCGGTGCTGCGGGAGCCGCGCGGCCGGCCGGGCCCCCGGCGTCCCTCGCGCCCCTCCGTGAGACCGGCGAGTGCTCGTTGCAGCTTTGCGAGCTCACCCTCGAGCTCGGTGATCCGTTCCTTCAATAGAGCCGCCGCCTGATCGACGGCACTCGAGACTGCCATGACAAATCCTTTCGCTGGTAAGCAGACCTTACGTCCCCTGGGCGCGGGAGTGTGACAGTTACCCCGCGCGTCTGCCCCTCGCTTAAGTGTGTCAGTAACGACGCTTGCGCGGGAGCGTTCGGAACACAACGTCCCACAACGGGGAGGAGACACCGTAGCCATAACGGTGGTCCTGGAAGTGGTGACGCATGTGCTGCTCGCGAATGCGCCTGCCCAGCTTCGTCCTCGGCTTGTGATGGTGCACGTGGTAGTGCGTGTAGTCATATGCGAGATAGCCGAGGATGAACCCGGAGAAGATCGGATAGGCCGCCGGCGTTCCGAAGACCAGCGTGTAGACGAACAGGAACAGCGCCGCAAGCGGGATGCTGACGGCCGGGGGCATCACGAGCCGCAACCGGTCGTTGGGATGGTCGTGATGGATGCCGTGGATGACGAAGTGGAGCCGGCTGCCGATCGGATGGTCTGGCTCCCAGTGGAAGACCAGACGGTGCAGCCAGTACTCGGTGAGCGTCCAGATCAGGAGCCCGAGCGCGACGAGGCCGATCAGGGCGAGCGCCCCGTAGCCGCCGTCGGCCCCGAGCCAAATGCCCGCGCCAACCACCGGAATGAAGATGATCGCCGGCACCGACGGGTGGATCCTCGAGAAGAAGTCGAGGAACCGGTTCTCGAACAGCGGCGGTGAGGCGCTCAGCTCGGCGGATCGCTCCTGTGCCATCGAGTTTCGATTTTACCGGCGGCGATCCCGGCACCCGATCACGCCGGCATGCGCCGTGACCGCGGGGCTCCTTTCCGCAAAGGCCGTAAATCCCGGCGCGGCCCGTTTTCCAAAAAGGCGGCGATTTGCGCATTCGCGCCCGGCGGGGTTCACGACCCGGTGACATGATCGCCGCACTGAAGAGGACAGGACGATTTCGGAGTGGCAATGGGAGCGATTGGGGCAAACGGACAGGCGATGGAGATGGCTGAGGCGATCGGCCTCGGGCAGCGAAGGGTGAACAAAAGGCGGAAGGGACGCCCGAGCTGCGTCGACTGCTTCTTCCACTGCCAGATGCTCTGCGCCCTCGACCTCGACGAGCCCTGCTCGACCTTCCGGCCGAACACGGCCGACGGCCTGATCGCGCCGCGCCAGCCGGCGCTGCTCATCCGTCAGGCTCCGGACGAGACGACCGTCGAGGCGGCCTGAGCGAGTCCCCGTTCCGGGGATATGATCGCGCCGATGGCCGACGAGCTGGTGGAGAGCCTCAAGCGCGTCCCGATCTTCGCGGGCGTCCGTGACAAGGAACTGGGGCGCCTCGTGAAGGCGATGCGCGATAGCCGCTTCAACGAGGGAGAGGTGATCACCACCGAGGGCCGCAGCGGCGTCGGCTTCTTCCTGATCGAGGACGGCAACGCGACCGTGAGCCTGCGGGGCGAGATCGTCCGCACGCTAGGACCCGGCGACCACTTCGGCGAGATCGCGCTGATCGACGAGGGGCCGCGCTCGGCCACGGTCACCGCCAGCACCGACCTGCGCTGCCGCGGGCTGGCGGCCTGGGAGTTCAAGTCCTTCGTTCAGGAGCACCCCGAGGTCGCGTGGCCGCTGCTCGAGACCCTGGCATCCCGACTACGCGACGCCGAGGAGCGCAGTATCTGAGCGGCGGCGACTTTGTCGCCGCAGCGGAGATGCTGGTCAGGGGCTTTAGCCCCGAAACTGGCTGGTGCCGTTAGTGGTGTGTCGTTAGGCGGCGGAGCCGCCGTAAGTGCTTGCTAGTAGTTCCTAGCTGTCCGGGAGCGTCGCCCCCAGCGCCTCGAAGCCTCGCTCGGCCGCCGCGCGATCCGCTTCGCCGAGAAGCCAGCGCGTTCTGGCGGCCTGGTAGGGGCACTCGATCTCCTCGAAAACGGAGAGCGCCTCGCGGAGCTGCTCCTCCGAGTCTTCCCTGATGCCGCGAGCCCGCAGCAGCACGCCGCGGGCGTATCGGTGGTCGCCGATCGTCTCCTCGGCCTCCGTGACCGCCTCTCCGCAGCGCTCGTCGCCGGCCCGGACCAGCGCCTCCGCGCGCGTGGCCGCGTAGACCGCACGCCACCAGAAGTTCCCCTCCGGAACCCTGGACAAGCGCTCGGCGGCGTCCCGCAGGCAGCCGCGGTGCATGTCCACGTCGGACTCGAGGAGGATCACCCCTGACACCTGGCCGCCGAGGTGGGGAGCGACGCTCTCCGCGAAGCGGAACCAGTCCTCGGCTGCGGCGTCGTCGCCGCGATAGCCATAGACCGCGCCCGCGCACGCGAGCGCGGCGGCGAGCGCCGCGATCGTGGGCCGGTCGGCCGCCGCCCACGCCTCGCGCAGCTCGTGGGCCATGTCGGTCGCGCTGTCCCAGTTGCCCAGGAAGAAGGCCGGGAGGAGCCCGCGCGCCCACGCGGAGTACACGGCCCCGACCGAAAGGTCCAGGTCACGCGCCTGCGTGGCGTACTTCGCCGCCTCGCGGTAGTCGCCGGTGGCCACCAGCGACTCAATCATCATGTGGAGCGAGTCGCTCCGCTCCGGGCCGAGCTGTAGGCCCCCATGGGCCTCGGAAAGGATGTCGATCCGCTCGCGCGTTGCGGCGACGGCGTCCCGGAACCGGCCCTCGCTCCAGGCGACCGCCGTGCTGGCGTCGAGCGCGCTGGACATGATCGCGACGTCGCCCGCCTGCCGCGCGAGCTCGAGGCCCTCGCGTGCGGGCTCCGCCATGTCGTCATCGTCCCCGAAGCGCCAGGCGATCCACGCCTCGTCGAGCACTAGCCGCGCCCGGGTGACCAGATCGTCCTCCGCGACGAGATCGCGGCCGCGGACCAGCATCGTCTCGACCTCCTCGCGCGGGAGCACGCCGGTGAGCCCGCCCATCCGCGCGACCACCTCGACGACGCGGGCGTAGGTGCTAGCGGCCTGGCGGGTGGCGCCGGCCTCCTCCGAGACCGCGGTGGACTCCTGCAGAAGCCGCAGGGTCTCGTCCCCGCGCCAGCGGTGGAGCGCGAGCTCGGCGGCGAACCGCAGCGCGTCGGCGCGGTCCTCCGGCTCGTCGGCGAGCCTCGCCGCCTGCTCGAACAGCTCCTGGGCCCGCGACGAGGCGCCGCGGCGGGCGGCGATGCCGGCCGCCTCCAGACTCGCGAGACGGGCCGCGTCAGAGTGCTCGGGGGTTGAGGCGAGCCCAGCCGCCTGCACCCGGTGGTAGGCGACAAGCTCGGCGAGCTCCGGGTAGCGCTCGCCCGCGCGGCTGAGGATGCCGGCGGCCGCCCGGTCGTGGAGCATCGCGCGCTCCGCCCGCGGCAGCGCGGCGTACGCGACGTCGCGGATCAGGTGATGCCGGAAGCCGAACCTCCCCGGGCCGATCGCGAGGCGCTCCTGTACGAGCGTCTTCTGCGCGAGGTCGGCCAGGGCGGGGGCGGACGGCTCACGGAGCAGGTCGTCGAGCGCCTCCTCGAGGAAGTTCGGCCCCAGGACCGATGCGTGCTGGAGCGTTCGCTTCTCCCGCGGCGGGAGCAGGTCGAGCCGCGCGGCGATCGCGGCCTGGACGGTGTCCGGGAGGTGATCCGCGGCGCCGCCGCGTCCTTCGACGATCGCCTGGGCCACCTCCTCGGCGAAGAACGGGTTACCCCCGGACGCTTGGGCGACGCGGCCCGCGAGTGCGCGGTCCTTGTCGGGGAGGAGCGCCTCCGCCAGCTCGCCGGCGGCCTCCGCGGTCAGCGGGCGAAGCTCGATCTGGGTGACGTTGCGGGCCGATCGTCCGAAGTCGGGCCGGCGCTCGAGGAGCTCCGGGCGGCTCGTGCACAGGACCATGAGCGGCACGTCGTCGAGCCGGAAGACGACCTCCTCCACGAGGTCGAGCAGGCCGTCGTCGGCCCAGTGCGCGTCGTCGATCCCGATCACCAGCGGCCGCTCTCCCGCGAGCAGGGCGACGAGGCGCCGCCATGCCCGCTTCAGCTCGTCCTCGACGTCACCGTCACGCGCCTCGCCGCCGAGCGCCGTGGCGAGCGCGTGGGCGAGCTCGTCGGCATCCTCGGCGCCGAGGTTCGCGAGCCGCTCGCCAAGCGCGTCGTGGACGCTCGCCACCGAGTCCTCCGCGCCGGCTCCCGCTGCCGCACGCAGGATCTCGCCAAGCGCCCAGAACGCGATGCCCCGGCCGTACGGGGGGTTCCTCCCAAGAAGGGTCTCCGGAGCCGGCTCGGCCGCGGCCAGGCGCTCGGTCAGCTCGCTGGCGAGCCGCGTCTTGCCGACCCCGGCGTCGCCGGTGATTGTCACCAGCTCGGGCACCCGGTCGCGCGCCGCGCGGCGGTAGACCAGCTCCAGCAGCGCCATGTCGTCGTCGCGCCCGACGAAGGGAACGCTCGTCCCGATCCGCTCGGTGCCGGCGGATGCCGCGCGCCAGGCCCGCAGCGGCTCCGGAAAGCCCTTCGCCTCGACGGGGTCCGCCTGGTGGACCTCCGACGCCCGGCACGCCCACGCTGCGCGCTCGCCGACCAGCACCTCGCCGGGCGCCGCCGCCTGCTGCAGGCGCGCTGCCGCGTTGACCGCCTCGCCGGTGACCGACAGGTCGTCACCGCGGTCCAGGGCGAGGACCTCGCCCGTCTCGATGCCGACCCGGACGGCCAGGCCCTGGTCCATGGATGCGACCCGCTCGGTCAGGGCGAGCGCCGCCGCCACCGCCCGGTCCGGGTCGTCGGTGTGGACGCGCGGCACCCCGAACACGGCGAGGACCGCGTCGCCGACGTACTTCTCGACGGTCCCTCCGTGCTCCTCGAGCGTCGAGCGCGCCACCGCGAAAAAGGGTGCGAGGCGCCCGCGGAGCTCCTCCGGGTCCAGGTCCGACGCCATCTCGGTCGAGCCGACGAGGTCGGCGAAGACCATCGTCGCGAGCTTTCGCTCCGCGCCGGCAAGCTCCCCGAGAGGCGAGCCGCACGAAGGGCAGAACCGCGCGTCGTCACCCGCGGAAGCACCGCAACGAGCACAGGTCTGAGGCATGTGCTGACGATACCCACGGCGTTGGCGTCACGGTCGTTGGCTTGCATTCCGGCCGAGCGCCGGGCGCGAGCGAGGACCGCGACTAGAGTTGCCTTTGCTTATGCGGATCACCGTGCTGGGCAAGTCCCCCTCGTGGCAGGACGCCGGGGGCGCCTGCAGCGGCTATCTGGTCGAGGACGGCGAGACGACGCTGCTGCTGGACTGCGGCAACGGCGTCTTCGCGAAGCTGCGCGAGCGCGTCGACTACACGGACGTCGACGCGATCCTCATCTCCCACCTGCACGCCGACCACATCCTCGATCTGGTTCCGTACTCATACGCCCTGATCTACGCACCGCGCCAGCAGCCCGTGCCCGTGGGCGGCTATCCCGGGACCGACAACCCCGCCCGCCCGCGGCTGATCGCGCCGAGCGGCGCGGTCGACACCTTCCACCAGCTCGTCGGCTCCTGGGGCAACGAGGACCTGATCGACATCGCGTTCGCCATCGAGGAGTACGACCCGGCGGAGACGGTCGAGGTGGGGACGCTTCGCGCCCGGTTCCAGGAGGTGCCGCACTTCACGACCACGTACGCGATCGACTTCAGCTCCACCAACGGCGACGGGCGCTTCACCTACGGGGCCGACTGCCGCCCCGGCGACGAGCTGATCGAGATCGCGCGCGACACAAACCTCCTGTTCGTCGAGGCGACCCTGCCGCGCCCGGAGCGCGATGGCGATCGCGGCCACATGACTCCGGCCGAGGCCGGGGACCACGCTCGCCGTGCTGGCGCGAAGCGGGTCGTGCTGACGCACATCTCGGACGAGCTCGACGCGGACTGGGCCCGGGACGAGGGTTCGGAGGCGTTCGGCGCCCCCGTCGAGGTCGCGCGAGAGGGCGCCACCTACGACGTGTAGAGCCCGAGGCGGACAGGGCCGTTCCCGCTTCGAACTAGCAGCGAAACTCGACGATGGTGCGAAAACCGCACCTATAGGTTGGTTTCTGCACCATCGCCGGCTAGCTAAGGTAGGGCCGTGGCACGGGACCGGGACCTGCTGGTCAATTTCGAGCGCATGCGCCGGGAGATGGACGAGCTCTTCGGCAGCGTCTGGGGCGCCGGCGGCCCGCTCTCGCGACGCCCCCAGACCGGCTTCTCTCCCCGCGTCGACGTCTACTACTGCGGCGAGCCACCGAAGGCCATCGTCAAGGTCGATCTCGCCGGCGTGAGCCTCGACAGCATCGGCCTCGAGGTGGTGAGCCGCGACCTCGTGATCAGCGGCGAGCGGCCCATTCAGGAGACCGAGGGCCGTGTGTACCAGCAGGTCGAGATCCAGGCCGGGCCGTTCCGGCGCGTCATCGAGCTGAACGCGGACCCGGTCGCCGAGGAGGCCAGGGCCACCTACGACGACGGGATCCTCCGCGTCGAGCTGCCGCTGCGGGCGCGCGCCGCCACCAGCCGCAGCGTGCCGATCGAGACCGGCGAGTAGCTGTGGAGCGACGCGCTGGGGACATCCCAGGGCTGGGCGCGGAGGAGGACGGCGGCCCCAGCATCGAGGTCGTGGAGGGCGCCGACATCGAGCAGGCCATCCGCGAGCGCCAGGATCAGCCCGTTCCCAGCGCGCTCCCGGTGCTTCCCCTCCAGGAGATGGTGCCCTTCCCGGACACGCTGACCCCGCTCGCGGTCGGGCGCGAGCGTTCGATGCGACTCGTGAACGAGGTGCTTTCGGGCGAGCGCATGCTCGTGATGGTCGCGTCCAAGAGCCCCGAGGCCGAGGAGCCCGGGCCCGACGAGCTCTACGACGTCGGCGTCGCCGGCGTCGTCGCGCGAATGCTGAAGGTGCCCGACGGGACCATCAGGATCCTGGTCCAGGGCACCGAGCGCGTTCGCCTGACCGACTACGTCGCCGAGGAGCCCTATCTCATCGCCCGCATCGAGCCGATGCCGGACGTCGTGGAGCCGTCCCCGGAGCTAGAGGCCCTCACCCACAACGTCCAGCGCACCTTCTCGGAGATCATCGAGCAGATCCCCTACTTGCCCGAGGAGCTGCAGCTCGCGGTCGCAAATCTCGACGACTCGTCGGCGCTCGCACACCTCATCGCCGGCGCGCTGCGCATCTCGACGGAGGAGAAACAGGAGCTCCTGGAACAGGTCGACGTGGGCAAGCGACTTCGCCGGCTGTCGGAGATCCTCGCCCGGGAGCTCGAGGTCGTCCAGCTCGGCA
>Ga0105245_10002357_pt1 | contig 17076 bp, 13 predicted proteins | sample KBSM54metaG_FD_81523 | JGI IMG/M metagenome (GOLD analysis project Ga0105245, IMG submission 81523) | Miscanthus rhizosphere microbial communities from Kellogg Biological Station, Michigan, USA - KBS M5-4 metaG | ecosystem: Host-associated > Plants > Roots > Rhizosphere > Soil | place...
CCGATCGAAAGCCCGTAGTAATAAGCTTCGACGGTGTCGGCGCGTTTTCGTCCGTCGGTCCGGATGTCCCGGTATTCGTAGTTTCCGCCGCCGTAATCGCTGTTATTTCCGTAGAAAAAGATGATGTCGGTCGGCGTCTGGATAATGCGTTGCGGGGTACCCTGCCGCGGGAGTCCCAGCGGCTGACAAGTCATGACTGGGTCTTCTTTGTTTGTCCACTGATCGAGTTCCTGAACCTTGTCCCAAAACGCGGGTTTGTAAATGGGACGACTCGGCCCAAACCGCGAAGGCGAGATCCACTCATAATCCACCCAGAAATTGTCTTGTCCCGTTTTGCAGCCGACTTCGGGGTTGATTCCCGCCCCCTTCACCTGCGTTGGTCCACATCGGCGAGTCCCACTACCTGTAATTGCAAGAGGCGGGCCACCCCAGTTTCCTGTCATGTCCGGATGTCCATCGGCCAGCCGCGGGGTTACCACGGCCGCAGTCTGCGTCGGGGGTGCGGCGGGTGCATTGGAAGCCAGAGTCCAGTGGGGAGGCTGATTGGTTGGCTTGATTGCCGCCTTGACGCTTGCTGGAACCGGCATCACCACATACATCTGGGCCGTTTCCGTCAGCGTCGTCGTAATGTCGCGGACCACAGCGCCATTCTGTTTCTCGATCATCCTGCCCGCGTAGAACGCCTCCGCCGGATTCAGCGGATTGTTCCAGTCTTTGTAGTTGCTGTAGGTGAAGTCGTAAGTCTTCGCTCCCTGCTTCACGACTACGTGCTCCGCCATGAACTGGTCGTTGAGCGTCGCGGTTGCGATCGCATTGGGGACGCCCGGAATCGGAAACGTCAACACCGGCTTGTTGCCTTCCCAGACGACGGAGGTTTTCCCGACCGTCATCACGTCGGCTGGTAGACGTTGCGGTCGGGGGGTCATCGGAGGTGGGTCCGAAGTTCCGGCGAATGCGGCTTTGAACGCACCCTGGGGACCTGCCCACAGGCGAATCATCCGTTCCTCCACGGTTGCGGGCATCGGCGTCGCCTTGCCTTTACCGGCCACAAGTTCGGCGCCGGGAATGTCCTCGTTCCAGGCATACGCTCCACTCAGGACTTCGATATTGGAGCACGCCTGGCCATTGGGCCGGGTACCCGTGTACTGAATCCGCTCGCCGGACGTCTGGTAGCTGATGCTGGTTCGATACTTGGTTACATTGCAGGGCTGTCCGTCCACTTGAATGGTGCCTTGGCCCTGGTATTCAAGCGACATGATCAGATCGTATTCCTCACTGCTCCGGAGCATGCCCATATACCAGGCCCAGTTAAAAAGGACTGCTTTCAGGTCCTTCGCACCGGGTGCAGGAGTGTACAGCGGCGCGGCCGCGCGGCCCCCACCCTTCCCTTGCCCTCCGCCCTTGGCCTGCCCTTGCCCGCCGGCTGGCGCCTGTGCAGTAGCCAGTGTCACGGCGCCGATCGTGAGAACGAGTCCAATCGCGAAAATAAAGCCTCGTCGATAGGTCATGATGGTCCTCTTTCGCAGCCTAATCGTTCTGCTTTAGTCGTTGGGGCCGCCGCCGGAGACCACAACGGTGTGTCCGTCAGCGTAGGTGATTGACTTGAGGAAGCCCAATGGATGGCCGTCCTTCGCCGGGATGCACTTCACCGTAATGGCGTCCCCGGTGTGGAGGGCATTGGGTCCGGTTTTGCCGACTCCCCGCTGCGCGAGGGCCGTGGAGGAGCCGAGTGTGAACACCCATTCGGTCGGCGCGCCATCCGCGCCCTTGACCGAGATAGTCAGCGACCCGTGGGGGTTCACAAACTGTACTTTCTCGACCGTCCCGGTGAGTTCCTTTTCGGCTTTCATGTCATAGACACCGGCCAGGGAATGATGCGCCTGCAACAAGCCACTGGCCGCCAAGCCCCACAAGGCCACGCATCCTAGAGTCCGCCTAATCATTCGCGCACCTCCCACAAGTCGCCTTCGGCATGAAATTCTATCACGATCACGTTGCCGCCGCAAGAAAACGTGCTGAGTCAGCGGGTTGGCCAGCGGCTGCGGATAATGCTGGGGTGTCCAGCGGTTGCGAAGGAGAAAACCGGGGCCGTGAAGCTGGGGGAGAATCCCGCAGCTTCACGGATGACCAGATTCCTAGAACTGAATGCGGGCAACGAACGAGCCCTGGCGCTGACCGGTGGTACCTGCCGTCGGATTGACCACGCCGAAGCCGCTGCTTAACAGACCTTTGTTCGGCCCAGTGGTGAAGGGTACCGGCGCGCTCGCAAAGTTGATGGCTGGCTGACCAAGGACAGCGACAACCTGAGGTGCGGGCAACACGGTGCGATTAAAGATATTGCTGAACTCCACACGCACGTTCAAATTCACTCGTTCCTTGAATCGGAAGTTTCGGCCGAAGTTGGCGTTTTCCGAAGGTGCGCGGAAGCCGCGGAACGTGCGAATCGCGCTTTGGTTGGCCGCGAACTGCCCGTTTGGAACGTTCGTCCATGCGGCCGGGTTCAGTACCTGGGTCTTGGTCGGGTCAAAGCAGTGGCAGTTGATGTCGAGCGGGTCGGTGTGATGAGCGCCACTGTAGTCGGTCCAGTCAACCGACCATGGGCTCATTCCGGGGATGAGCTGCGCATTGCCCGGTCCGTAGCCCAGGAAATTGCTAATCGGCGTGGTACCAGAACTGACGGGGATGCCCGCCAGAGGTGCACTCTGGTATTGCAAAGACCAGCCCGTAGACCAGCCGGATAAAGCAGAGGCAACAATTTTGTTGCTCAGAACAGGGAGAGCGGAGTGAATACGCTGCACTTGGTAGTCAGCGGACAACCGTAGCTGGTGCGGAAGGTCGTTCGCACTGATGTTCTTCCCCAATTGCCGGTTGAATGGGTCAGGCGTGCTAATCAGATCCAGATTCTTCGAGTAGGTGTAATTCGCGTTAGCACTGAACCCGTGACTGAAGCGCTTGTTGACCGAGGCCTGGAGGGAGTCATACCAGGTTTTCCCGAGCGGAGCGCCCGAGGGAGCCAGGCCCGTTCCTCCGACTGCTCCAAGCCCCAAGTATTGGGGGTACGCCAACAGCGCTTGGCGGACCGTCTGGTTGCTGGGGAAGTTGGCATAGGGCAGGAACCCGATTCCGCGAGACCCCAGCGTGGCCTTCTGTGCGGCGCTAAGACTCGAGATGGGCGTAGTGAGCAATGACGATTCGGTCGCACTCGTGAAGTCATTAAATCCAAGGTTCCGCAGAGTCTGTTGACTCAGCACATTCTGGGGAGCTAGACCGGTACCGCTTTCCCACCAAATACCGCGGTTGGCAACATAGGAGGCTTCGACAACAAAGTTGCGGGTGATCTCCCGCTGCACACTGACGTTCCATTGCAGCACGCGCGCCGGACGGGCCTCATTCGGATCGGAGAGGGTGGGTGCGGTCACGACGGATCCGGCGACCTGACCGGCGGCGGGGTTGAACGTCGGCCACTGGGCGTTGACGCCGGCCGGAATACCGTCCTTAAGTAGCCCGACAATCTGTCCGAAGGCAGGCGCACCGGCGGCCGCGCTGTTCGAGGCGCCGGCAACCGAGTTCGAGGTGGAGTTGTAGACCACGCCGAAACCGCCGCGAATGACGGTCTTGCTATTAATCTGGTAGGCCACACCCAGGCGCGGTCCGATGGCGTACGGATAAGGATGGGCAAAGTTGCAGCTGCAGGTCGCCTCGTAGATTCTTGCGCCGAGCCGTCCTGAAGCCGACGGATTCGGGGCCGCAGATGAGAACGAACCTAATCGGCCATACTGTTCGCTCTGGTAGGTTCCGTAGTCCCAGCGCACGCCGTAGTCCAAGGTCAATTTACGCGTGATCTTCCAGGTGTCTTGCAGATAAATGGCCGTCTGGATTTTCGACGACGCGAGCGCGAAGGGCGCGTTCACTGAGGCTGCGCTCTCGCCGCCCAGCAGGAACGAAGCGAAACCGAATCCGGCAAAGCCCGTGGACAGAGTTGTTCCCGACAGCGAGGTCTGGTTCGTCCAGGCGTTACTAGTCGTGTAGCTGCCGGCCGAGCCGCTGTAGTCGTAATTGGGAAATTTCTCCTGCCGGATTTCGAAACCCGCCTTGTAAGTATGCCCGCCCCGCACGTATGTGGCGGAAGTATTGAACGAAGGACGCCGCTCAAAGAAATGCTGGTCAAACCCTCCGCCGATATTACTCATGCCGCCCAGCGCCGTATTGGTTGAGACGTTGCTATTGATGATGGGGAAGGTGCGGGCAGCCGTTTGCCCGGGGATGCCCAGTTCCTTTTGGGCGTCGTAGGGGAAGTTCTGGCTTTGCAGCAGGAATTCGGAGTCGTTCCAACCCAACGTGTAGTGCAGGAGGAGCGTCGGCGTCAGGGTGTGGTCAAGGTTGAGGCGTATGGTGTAGTGGCCATTGTAGGATATGGCCGAGCCGGTAATGTTATCCGGCAGGTCATCGGCCGCCGTCGCGGTCCGGGGCGTTTGGGTTTCGGTGTGTTGGAGGTAAAACGCCGCGTGCAACTTGGCGCCCAGACTTTGATCGATTTTAACCGAGGGGATATTGCTGATGCGGCTCTGGTCGAAGGGCGCCAGATAGTTGGACCCAGCCTGGGTGGCGTTCGGACCCAGCGGCTGCGGAACCAGCGCCAGGATTTTGACAGCAACCGGGTCAAAGCGTGTCGACGGAATTTTATTATTCGGGAAGGGGTTGCGGACGATGGTGCCGTTGATCGTCGTGAAGTCGTTAGGATCGAAGATGGTCCCGCTCTGGATGTTGCGGCCGAGAGGGTCCACGTAGGCGCCGCTCGACGTTGCTACTAAGCGATTTTCCGTCGTAATCAGGTTGGAAAAATCGCCCGCTCGATAGGCGGGAATGGGTAAGGTGTCCGGCAAGGTGTTATTGATATTCTTCTGACGGAACTGTTCGAAGCTGAAGAAGAAGAAGGTCTTGTTGGTGCCGTCGTAAACCTTGGGAATCCGCATGGGACCGCCGATCGTGAAGCCGTAATCATGCTGGCGGAGCTTGTTGCGGACGTGTTCAGTTTGTTCGGAACCTGCCAATAAGGTGTAGGGCGTAGCCGCGTTCAGGATTTCATTGTTCACATAGTCGTAGCCGGTGGCGTGGTACTGGTTGGTGCCGCTCTTGGTCACCAGGTTCACCATCGCTCCGCCGGAGGTGCCGAACTCCGCGGCAAAATTGCTGGTCTGGATGGCTACTTCCTGAATCGAATCCACGGAAGGCTGCGTCTCCATGGTCGCCCCGAGTAGACGCGTGCTGGTGGGGTTCATGGTCGCGCCATCCAGGCGAGTCTGGAGTGTATTGCTGGGAGTTCCGTTGATTACGGCTAAGACGACCGCGCTGTTGGCGCCGCTATTGTTGTACCGGATTCCGGGAAGGAGCCGCGAGGAGCTAAATATGTCGCGGACACCATCATTGGTCTGGCCGACCTGCAGAACCGGCAGGTTGTCGAGTTGCGACAGCGTGACGTTGTGCACCAGCTCGCTGCTTTCGGTCTTCAACAGGGAAGACTCCGCCGAAACGGTAACCGATTCCGTGTTTTGGCCCACTTGCAGCGACACATCCTCGCGCATGATTTGGGCCGCTGCCAAGTGGAACTTGGTGTGCGAGTACGTTTTGAAGCCCGGCACCATGACTGTCAGGTCGTAGTCACCGATTTGCAACTGTGAAACGGTGAAGTTTCCTGTTTCGGTGCTAACCGCCGAATAGACTTGTCCGTTGTCAAGATTCTTGACCGCAATTGGCGCATTGGCGACCACGGCGCCCGTAGCGTCCGAAATGGTTCCAGTGATAGTGGCCAAAGCGGTTTGGCCGAATCCAACAGAAGCGGACAGCAGCAGTCCAGCAAAAAGTGCAAGTCGGTTCATGAATATTTTCTCCCCCAACACAATTCCAGCCCCGAGGTTCTTGGGCTCAACCAAGTGGCGAATTACATGCGGATCGAATACGCGAGACACTACGCCAAAAAGACCAGAAGCTATTGCTAACAAGTATATGGACCGGAAGCGGTTTCGTCTAGCGGTTTGCGGTGATACCCTGCATCAATACGACTGATACCGTTCGGGGGGGGGTAAGCCTAGCGGGCCCTACTTCTTGCAGCCCTTCTTGGTTTCCTCGAATCCATCGAACAATCGTCCGGCATTAGAGCCCGCCAGCGTTTCCAGCCGGTGCGGCTGACCTTTCTCGACGGTATAGCGAGCGACTGTTCCCGAAGAGCGCAGCAGTTCGGCTTCCTTCTTCATCTCCGGATGCCACATGTACTCGTCATTCTCGCCCACGTACATGAAGACGCACATCTTTGAAATAGCTTGGAGTTTGGCCGGGCTCGGTTCCCACATATATCCAGGGAAGGCGGTAACCGACAAAAAGTACTGGGGATTGGCGGCCGCGACGTGGAACGCTGCGATGCCGCCGTTGGATGGTCCGGCGATATGGAACTTATTGTCTTGTATCTTGTAATCCGCCAGGATCATCTTCAGAAACTCAGGGAAAATTCGAGCCCCTTCCTCGAAGAACAACTGATCGCCCGGTGCGGCCGGAGCGACGACGATGTAACCGCGCTTTTCAGCCTCCGTGCGGAAATTACGGCTCAAAACACTGTCTACAGTGTTCATGGTTTGCGGACCTCCACCGAAGGCCAGGATTGCTGGATAGGTCTTCGCGGGATCATATCCGCTGGGGAGAACGACCTTATAGTTGACTGTGGCGCCAGCCACCTTCTTGGTCTTCTCCAGCAGTTCCGCCTGAATGGGCAGGGTTGCGAGTAACACAATAATGACGGCCGGGGAAAACATCGGCATCCACTTGGAGCTTGGCTGATTCATAGGGTGAGCCTCATATTTCGGAACGGTAACGTGGATTCTATCAACACCTACTTCTTCGCGCCCGCGGCATCCTTGAGGGCTTTCAGATGGGGAAGATCGCGGTCTTCCTCGTGACACGCGGCTTCACTCAATTCGAATTTATCGTCGCGCTTGAGTGGCAGTGCGATCGTCCACGGCCGGGTGTACACCACAGGATCCGTGATGGTCGCTTGATAGTTGACGGTGTCGGGACCCGCCGGCGTAAACCGCTCGACCACGTGCTCGGCGTAGCTGACAATTTCGCCGACCTCATTCAGCCAGGTCTTGCCGTTAAAGTTGGTGGTATCGACCACCAGGGTGTCGCCTTCCCAATGGCCCAAGGAATCGCCCTGCCACAATCGAATTGAGTCGGGAAGATGGGCGCCCCTGTTTAACGCCACTATCCGCCATGACGTGCGCTCATGGAGGATAAGGACGTAATCGGACGTTTGGATAACGTGAAATGATGTCGGCACATACATCGATCGGGGAACGCCGGCGGGGAAACAATGCGCTGTTGGATCGTCATAACCGCGTTCGGTTCGGTTTCGCTCGATCTTTTCCTGAACGGCCCATGGCTGCATGGGCAGACTCCCGTCCGGAGGATCGATGATCACCCCTCGCCCGCCCGGGGTGACATCGGTGGCGGCGTGTCTACCCAAGCCGTAGTTCGCACCTCCGCCGTCGGGTACGTAAAAGCCCTGGAGATCAGGTTTCTAGTCCGGGCGACGGCGAATATTGGCCGGAGCTTTGGCTGCAGCCGCGGGCGAACGCGGAGGCGTCGAGGCCGTCGCCGTTGGCGTAGTTCCGTTCCCCGGATACCAGGTTCGCTCTTCGCGAGTGAACGCGCCGTTCGCTTCTTCGGCTTCCGCCTGACACACGTACTCGAAAAGCCGGTCCCGATCGGTCCGCCGGTGCAAATCGAGGCGGATGGTCCACGGTCTCGTAAACACCTTAGTGTCTTCGATGGTGGCTTCGTACTGAATCGTTCCAGGGTCGGTCATGCGATATCGCTCGACCACGTGCAGCGCATCGCTGTGAAAGTCTCCCGCCATGTCGAACCAGGTTTTGTCGTTGTTGTTGCTGACATCCACAACCAGCGTGTCCCCGTCCCAGCGGCCCCGCGAGTCACCCATCCAGGAATCGAGATCGACGGGGTGCGGGCTTCCGTCTGTGTGGATCAGCCGATAGTCCAGGGACCATTCGAAGGCGATTGCCACAGCTTGGGGCGTCTGGAAGATCTGAAACGGGAAATCCAGATACATAACCCGAGGCACGCCGGGTATGTAGCATTGGTTGAGCGGATCGGCCTTCTGCCGATTTTGAAAGTTTTCGGCTCGCTTCACGGCGGCCCATGGTTGATAGGGGATCTCCGCGCCTACCACCACTGACCGGCCGGCCAGCATGTTGTTTCTAGCAGCGTGATCCTGGAGATCGGCAGCCGCGGTGCTGGATGCCTGCCAAATACCTTCAAGGTTTGGCTTGCCATCCGCGGTTCGCGGCAAAGTCGGTGTGGAGACTAGAGCGCTCTGCGGAAAGGCGACCAGCGCGGTTGTCAGGGCGATGGCCGTGATCGCGGCAAAACGGTGCTTGGGCATAAGAGAACTGTTCTTCGCCTACAGGCCTTTCAACCGGCTGCGGATGTGATCGTTGATCCAATGGTCATCCCACCACTCGACGGGATTCACCTGGACGCCGTCGACCTGCATCGAGAAATGAAGATGATCGCCACCGGCTAGGCCCGTGGATCCGCTTTTTCCCATCTGTTGACCGCGGCTTACCATCTCGCCTTCCTTAACGGTGATCTCGCTTAAGTGGCCGTAGATGGATTGCAGTCCGAGTCCGTGGTCGAGAACAATGCAATTGCCATAAATTCCCAGCGGCGCCGCCCAGATCACTTTCCCATCGTTGGCTGCCAGCACGGGACCGTGCTGGACGGTCGCAAGATCGAAGCCCAAGTGCACCTGTTGGTCGATCTTCTTGCCTTTGTAAACGTAGGTCCGCAGATCGGCGAACGCAGACTCCACCTGCGAGCCCGCGAGTTGCAGGAACGACTGTGTCCACAGGAAGTGTCCTTCGGTTTTCAATCGCAGATCGGAGAGCGTCTTGTTATTCGCGCGCCGGACTTCTCCATTGATCTTCAGGAATCGGGTAACGAGATCGCCGGATCCTCCAGGATCGATTTGACTGTCTACCTTTTCCAAAAAGGCATCATCGATCGATAGATCCCGCGCACGAAACTTCTTGGGGAACACCTTGAACCAGAAGCGCGCCGTCGCTTCCGTCCCTGCGCTGTTCCTGGCAAACACCACCGGAGCTGTATCGGGTGGAGTGTCCCAACTGTACGCAAAGAGGGAAACTCGTTGTTGGGCTTGCCCGGGCTCAGGAAAACTACGGAACGTGGCCGTTCCCACGCGAACCCCAGCATCTTGCCAAGACCCTTCCGGGGTAAGAATGGCGAACTCCGAACCGCCCTGATTGATGTAGTGTTGAAATCCATCGGTGGTTACGGAAGGCGGGCGGAGAATCACGTCCGTGTCGATCGAGATCGTGTCAGTCACAGCACGCAGATCATTGGACTGAACCTCGACGATCACACGGGCCTTTCCTTCCTTCAAATGGGACGCACGATCCTTTCCAACGGTGAAGTGTATAATCTCGGTTCCCGCACGGGTTCGCCAGAAGGTGAATCGAGTGGCTGGCTTCGTATCCTGATCGATCACGGTGTTGTTCCCGTCCTGTTCGATGCGCGCGGTCATGGCCCGAATACCATGCCGATTCGTAATCCGCACGCCGACGGGAGTCGCCGGGCTGATGCTCGACGGTGGGGGATCGAACGCCAAACTTGAGTGCGAGGACATGGCAAACAACGTCACGGCCGCGCCGGCCAGGATCACCACAATCACCAGGAGGAACGTAATCAGCTTAACCATATCGAATCGCGATCGCTATATTCTGTAGCTTACCGAAGTGTGGGGCGAGCTCGTCAAATAAAATCGCGAGGCTGGAATAGGTGGGAATCAGACTCTTTTACGATGTGCTCCCGCGGGCAGGCGGAGGGGGAATCAACTGAAGGGCAGGAGTTTAACTTCTCGAATAAAACGTCTGGCTTTCGCTATTTTTCTCGTCCGAGTTATCTCTGTCCTGCCCTCTGAGCAGACGATGCTTTGTGAAGACTTTCCTAACTAGTCCTTTGACACATGCGCTATTGCAGACTGCCAACCGGCTGCGCAAAGTGGCCCGCTGGCTAGTTTTGCCGAGGCGCCTTGTAGACGGCTTGCTGCTGGACGGAGGCCGGCGGTTCTTCCGCCGAAACAAGAATCATTTCCCCTATCACTAGCGCCGACAGAATCGCCACAAGGAGTAGGAGTTTCCGGCCAAAAGTGCGTAGGTCGAAGTCTTCCATGAGCATGTAATCGGTCGTACTGCCTCAGGCGATTAGAGGCAAACCAGAGAAAACAAAGGTGGGATGATTGGGGATCAGCAAGTACTGTAACTTTCGGTCATTCCCCACGGGACTTCCGGAGGATTCCCCTGCTCCAACCCAGACGGTAGACTCAACACGTTGGTAAGTACCTGTTTAAAGAAGAGGTTCCACTATGGAGTATTTGAATCCGGTTCTTTTGTTGATCTTGGTCGCCGAAGTTTGCCTGGGTATTTGCGCCTGGCATTCGCCGCAGTTCCTACGCCGGGTCGCGGCTCATTTACTGACCCGGGCCGACGTTGTGGACGTGTCCCGGCTCGAAAGTGAGCGGCGGATGAAGGTCTGGCTGGATGAGTTTGGGCTGAACGACGATCCCAAAGCCAAGAAGCAGGTGCGCGTTCACGAGTTTTCCAGGGACGAAGTGAAGGCGTCCTGAGACGCTTCGCAAACAACCGAATTTGAAAGCAAGAAACGGGGTGTGGTGGACTAGTAGTTCGGCTACTCTGCTTTCATGCCGACCGTAAAAGCCAAGAGCGACAAGTCCTATCTAATCGACACGGAACGCTGGGAGGCGGTGGCCCGTCGGGACAAGAATGCCGACAACGCGTTCGTCTATTCCGTGAAGACCACGGGGGTCTACTGCCGTCCGTCCTGCGCGGCACGCCTCGCGCTCCGCGAAAACGTAGTCTTTCACAACACGCCGCAGGACGCAGAGCGAGCGGGATTTCGTGCCTGCAAGCGCTGCAAACCGAACGATCTCTCCGCTCATGATGAACAAGCGGCGATCGTTGCCAAAGCGTGCAAATTGATTGTCGAGGCCGAAGAACCGCTGTCGCTGGATGCCTTGGCGGACGCGGTCGGCATGAGCCCGTGGCATTTTCACCGGGTGTTTAAATCCATGACGGGCTTGACTCCTAAAGCGTATGCGACCGCGCACCGGGCCCAACGCATGCACCAGGAACTATCGCGCGGCGGAACCGTGACATCGGCGATCTACAATTCAGGGTTCAATTCCAACGGGCGGTTTTATGCCGAGTCCAACAGGATACTGGGCATGAAGCCCACAGAGTTCAAAGCTGGCGGCGATGGTGCGACCATCCGATTCGCCGTGGGTGAATGCTCCCTCGGATCGATCCTCGTCGCCGCATCCGGGTTGGGCATCTGTTCGATCGCCATTGGGAATGATCCCGGGGCGTTGGTTAGGGAACTCCAGGACCGTTTCCGCAATGCCGAGTTAATCGGCGGCGATACGCAGTTCGAGCGCATGGTGGCTCGGGTGGTTGCCTTGGTCGAGAACCCATCGGCCGGATTGGAATTGCCGCTGCACGTCCAAGGCACGGCGTTTCAGCAGCGGGTTTGGAAAGCACTGTGCGAAATCCCCTGTGGCACGACCTGCACCTATTCGGAACTGGCGCAAAAGCTCGGCCTGCCCAATGCCACGCGTGCTGTCGCCGGAGCCTGCGCCGCGAATACCTTGGCCGTGGCTATTCCGTGCCACCGCGTAGTGCGGGCAGATGGCTCGCTTTCCGGTTATCGCTGGGGCGTCGAACGAAAAGCAAAGCTACTGCAGATCGAGGTTACGCTTGTGAAATCACCGGCAGCTTCGCCGCCTCCCACGCAGCCAGGCCGCCGGCCATCTCGGTCAAATGCGTAATCCCGTATTGATGCAGAATGCTGGCGGCAATTGAAGAGCGATAGCCGCCCGCGCAATGGACGGCAATGCGCCGGTCGCGCCGGATTTCGCTGATGCGCTCTTGCAGGTGATTCAGCGGAATATTCACGCTGCCGTCGATGTGCTTGGTCGCCCATTCGCGCGGATTCCTGATATCCAGCACCAACGGCGGGTCCACGCCTGCCAGCTCCTCCGCCACCATCAGGGCGCTGGCGCGCTCGGTGGGCCACACCAAGTCCGGGCGGCCGGCAAGCGCTTCCATCCCCGCCCGCAGATATCCTTTGACATGATCGAATCCGATACGGCCAAGGCGTAAGGCGGCCTCCTGCTCCCTCCCCGGTTCGGCAATGATCACGATCGGCTTGGCGCGATCAAGTATTGTGCCCGCCCACGTGGCGTATTGCCCGCCGAGTCCGATGTTGAGGCTGCCCGCCAGGTGACCCTTGGCATACTCGGCGGCATCGCGCACATCCAGGATCTGAGCGCCTGCGTCGCCCATTTGAACTACCTCGTCAAGATCGATGGGATGAAGGACCGCTTCCAGATTCTTGTCGAGCGTGGCACGTTCGCGAGTATTGAGAATCGCATCGTAGGTGAAATAAGCCGGAGCGTCGGGCTGATCGGCCGTTACCAAACCAATGAATTCTTCCTTCGACATGGGCTGTAGCGCGTAATTCAGACGCCGTTGATCGCCCAGAGACGAAACCGTATCCGAAGAGAGCTGTTTTCCACACAGGGAACCGGCGCCGTGGGCCGGATAGACCAGCGTCTCATCGGGAAGCGGCAAAAGCTTCGTGTGCAGGGAGTCGTAAAGGTGCGCGCCCAGATCGTTGGCGGTCCACCCGAGGGACGCCCGCAGATCGGGACGGCCGACATCGCCGATAAACAGAGTATCGCCGGTGAGAACGGAGTACGGCTTTGCTGGGACCTTCTGAAGGTCGAAGACCAGGATCGAAATGGACTCGATCGTGTGGCCAGGAGTTTCGAGAACCTGGAGCCGCAGCCCAGGGAACTCCAGCGTATCGCCATCCTTCATCGCCACGAACTCGTATTCCGCTTGCGCGCGCGAGCCAAGATAAATGGTCGCGCCGCAACGATCGCGCAGCTCCAGATGACCCGCGACGAAGTCGGCGTGGAAGTGGGAGAGGAACACGTGACGGATCTGGAGTCCAAACTTCCCGGCGTCGTCCAGGTACTGCTGGATATCGCGTTGCGGGTCGACGACGATGGCGGTCGAGCTAGCCTCGTCTCCTAGCAAATACGAAGCGTGAGCCAGACAGCCTAGGTAGTACTGTTTGAGAATCATACGATCGCCTTCCGCTCCTCATTTTCTTGTTTCGGCTTTCAGCGGCATCAGAAGCTTTCATCCGGCTTCTTCAGGGTACCCTGTTGTTTTCGCCCGGCAAGATGTTCAACCGGTCGTCACCTCCAGCCAACAGACCATCGGGGAATTGGGGCAGGACAGAATGTCGCAATAAATCTTGCGCGTAAGGCTTAGGGCGACTGGGAATGCAGATTCTACCGGAGCTCTACAAATCTCACGGCTTTTGCCTGATCGAGCCCAATACCGCTGAGACGGGCAAGCCGTTCTGCGGACTCATCAATCTTTAGCGGGGTCCGGAAGCACGATGCCTTTCAACCTAGCCAGAGCCTGTATCTCGGCGTCGGACAGCGCGTGGTCATCGAGCATAGGTTGAGCGTAGTCACGGCGCCGCCGCTAGAATCTCCGCGCGGCTCAAGTTGTTCTGATATAGCAGAAGCCAGCTACTGAAGGCCAAGATCACCATTCGTTGTAGCGACATGTATCTTAACCCTCCACTATCGGAGTGGCCGAGAACCTGACTAGCGTTACCCCTGCGGGTTACAATAAGCGATTGGATCTAATGAATGTCGTATTCTAGCGGCCGTCAATTTGTTCAACTTCCGGGGCCTACCAACGTGCCCGAACGCGTGCTGCGCGCTATGTCGCGCCCGACGATCGACCATCGAGGCCCGGAATGTGGGCTGCTGGGCCTGGAAGTCCTTGAGGGGATGAAGGGAATCTTTCAAACCTCGGGGAAAGTGGTTATCTTCCCTTCCTCAGGATCCGGAGCCTGGGAAGGCGCCCTAACCAACACTTTGTCGCCTGGCGACAAGGTACTGATGTTCGAAGTGGGCCAGTTCGCCGCGTTGTGGATTCAGGTTGCATCAAAACTGGGCCTGAATGTCGAGGTGATAGAAACCGACTGGCGCCACGGCGTCGATCCACAGGTAGTCGAAGCCAAGCTGCGCGAAGATCGCGAGCATAAAATCAAGGCTGTTGGCGTGGTGCACAATGAAACCTCCTCCGGCGTCACCAGTTCAGTAAGTGCAGTTCGCAAGGCCATGACACGCGCCCAGCATCCTGCGCTTTTGCTGGTGGACGTAATCTCATCACTCGCGTCCATCGACTACCGGCACGACGAATGGGAAGTCGATGTTTCCGTCGGCGGCTCACAGAAAGGTATGATGCTGCCTCCGGGCCTGGGATTTAACGCGATCAGCGACAAGGCGCTGGCGGCGTCGAAATCCGCGCGGCTTCCGCGGTCGTACTGGGACTGGCAGATGATGCTCGCGCAAAACACCAACGGGTTTTTTCCATATACGCCGGCGACCAATATGCTCTTCGCTCTACGCGAATCGCTGAACATGCTGCGCGAGGAAGGGCTAAAGAACGTTTTCAAGCGTCATGAGCGGCACGGCGAGGCAACCCGGCGGGCGGTACGCGTCTGGGGCCTGGATAACGTGGCCGTCGATCCCAAGGAGTTCAGCAATTCGGTTACCGCCGTTTTTACACCGGCCGGCCACTCCGCGGACGAATTTCGAAAAATCGTACTCGAGCGATTCAACATGGCGCTGGGCAGCGGGCTGGGAAAGCTTGCGGATAAAGTTTTCCGTATCGGGCACTTGGGCGATTTCAACGATCTCATGCTCGCCGGAACTTTGAGTGGCGTAGAGATGGGCTTGGACCTCGCTGGCATTCCGCATCGCAAAGGCGGTGTCGCGGCGGCGCTTGAGTTTCTTACGGAATCGCTCCGAGAAGTAGCTGCACCGGCGGGCGTTTAAGACTTTACTTCCTGCGGTCCCACTTCTGAACTGCCGACGCGCACCCACTGGACGATCGAGGCGACGCTTCCGATCACACAGAATGCTATGAATCCGCCCATGATCCACTCGAACTCGGCGGTATCCGCGATCCGCAGGATGCGGCGGCCGAAATAGATCGCCGCCCAGCCAATCAAGGAGTATCGAACCGCGCGGGCAGCCAGCACCAGAGTCAGCAGGCGCGGCCTCGAATATTGCAATGCACTGGCCACCGCGATGGCGGCGCCGAACGGAAATGGCGGCGGCGCCAGGCAGGTGATGATCACGACCGTGGCCGCGTGCTTCTCCATCCGTTGTTTCAAGTAACCTAGAAGCCTTGGTTTCACCAGCCGCTTGAGGCCCGCTTCGCCGCCCTTGCGGCAGACCAAGTCGAGCACAAACACGCCGATGGTCGATCCCACGGCTCCGGCCAGCACGTAGAGCGGAAGCCACGCGTGGTTCCGCGCGACCAACACCACCGTCAGCAGGTCGCTGCCGATCGGCAGGAATAGAAAAGAATCGTCCGCGATAGATACCAACAGGATGCCGAAGGCACCAAGTTGCAGAAAAAAGGCGAGTAAATGGCGGATCGACAAGCTCACGGGACCAGACTAGCAATCCGCAAGCCATCTGCCGCCCTGTTTCCGCGTTGAGGGACAATGTAGAAGGGCTTGGTGGCCCTATGAGCTATGCGCTTCGTGGTCCTTGCATTCCTGGCTACATCCGCGTTCGGCGCCGATCTGAACATCCCATCCAAAGATCTGTACGAAGGCTGGCTCAGGATGTACGATCTCAAGTTCGACGAGGCCCATCAAGTTTTCGGCGAATGGAAGCAGAGCCATCCCGCCGATGCGCTTGGCCCGGCGTCGGATGCCGCCGCTTACCTTTTCTCTGAGCTGGCTCGACTGGGAATCCTGGAATCCGAGCTATTCGTCGATGACGCGAAATTCGAAAAACGCGCCAAGCCGATGCCCGACCCACAACTAAGGCCGCGGTTCGATCATGAGATCGAACGGACCGAACGTCTTGCCGACGCAGCGCTCCAGGCGGCTCCAGCCGACGCTAATGCCCTCTTTGCCAAGTCGTTGACCTTCGGACTCCGTGCTGACCTCGCCTCGTTGGTCGAAAAACAGGATTTCACAGCGCTCAAGTATACGAAGCAAGGCCGCGCCTTCACGGACAAGTTGACTGCGATCAATCCGAAGGCCTACGACGCTTATCTCGGCGTGGGCGTCGAGAATTACTTGTTGAGCCTCAAGCCCGCGCCCCTACGCGCGCTGCTCTGGGTGACAGGATCGCAAGTCGATCGCGAAAAAGGACTCCAAGCGCTTCGCATGACAGCGCAGTACGGTCACTATCTGGAACCGTTCGCGAAGCTGTTGCTCGCGGTCGCGGCCCTGCGCGACAACAATCGAAGCCTGGCGAGGGAATTGCTAACCGGGTTGCACAATCGGTTTCCCAACAATCCCCTGTATCTCAAAGAGCTCGACCGCCTGACCCCGAAAATCGGTCCGAAATAGAATCAGGCAACAATACCCGGCGCCTCATGCCCGATTGCCTGGACGTATTCAATGTACGACCCCGGATAAACCACGGGACTGCGATCCGTGCCGCTCTCTCCGCCCAGTTCCAGTACCCTTGAGCCCAGACCCCGCAGGAACATGCGGTCGTGCGACACAAATATCATGGTCCCCTCGAAATTCTTGAGCGCCGCCACCAGCATCTCCTTGGTGGCAAGATCCAGGTGATTGGTCGGCTCGTCCAGCACCAGGAAATTAGGCGGGTTGTAGAGCATGCGCGCCATCGCCAGACGCGATTTCTCGCCGCCCGATAGCGAGCGGATCTTCTTATCCACATCGTCGCCCGAAAACTGGAATGCTCCCGCTAGCGTTCGCAGTGAACCCAAGCCATCCTGCGGGAAATCCTGGATGAGCTGTTCGATCACCGTCAAATCCGGATTCAGCACGTCCAGCGACTGTTGGGCGAAGTATCCCATGGTGAGACTGGCACCCAACCGCACAGTTCCG
>Ga0105245_10002360_pt1 | contig 17063 bp, 17 predicted proteins | sample KBSM54metaG_FD_81523 | JGI IMG/M metagenome (GOLD analysis project Ga0105245, IMG submission 81523) | Miscanthus rhizosphere microbial communities from Kellogg Biological Station, Michigan, USA - KBS M5-4 metaG | ecosystem: Host-associated > Plants > Roots > Rhizosphere > Soil | place...
CCACCTCCAGGACGATCCCGCCGGGCATCGGGCCGGAGGCCTCGTCATCGTGCGCCGAGCGGGTCACCGCGTAGGCGACGAGCGTGTCGGCGACGTTCGGGTACATGACGACGGCGTCGACGTCGACCATCGTGCACACGGTGTCCAGGTGCATGGTCGCCCGCTCCTGGGCGATCGGCACCGCCAGCACCGTGTGCGCCAGCCCGCGCTCGAAGCAGCGGCGGGCCAGCCGCTCGGCGCCGGCCGCCCGCGTCCGCTCGCCGACGCCGACCGCCAGCACGCCCGGCGCGAGCACGAGGACGTCGCCGCCCTCGAGGTACTCCAGCTCGGGGTCGTAGACCAGTTCGGTGCCGGCGAACCGGGGATGGTGACGGTAGATCGCGGCGGTCAGCGTCGTCTCCCGGCGCCGGGCCGGCATCGCCAGGCTGGTGACGGCGACGCGGTCGCCGATCCAGACCGCCGAGTCGCGGGTGAACAGCAGGTTCGGCAGCGGGTCGATGACGAAGTCGTGGCGGTCCATGAGCGCGTAGACGAGGCCGATGCCGGTCTTCAGTTCCTCGTGCGCGACACCGGCCATGAGCGCGGTGGCGAGCCGCTGCGGGTCCAGGGTCGCCAGGTGGGCGGCCACCTGGGCGCGCAGCGTGTCGCCGAGCCTGACGTCGGCGAGCACCGCGGCGGTGAGCTCGGCCCGGCCCGCCTCGATGGTGAGGACGTCGACGACGAGGTCGGCGAGGTAGAGCACCTCGACGCCGCGGGAGCGCAGCGCGTCGGCGAAGATGTCGTGCTCCTCCTGCGCGCGCTGTACCCACGGGATGCCGTCGAAGAGCAGCGAGTCGTTGTTGCGCGGGGTCAGCCGGGCCAGTTCGGCACCCGGCCGGTGCAGCACGACGGTGCCCAGGCGGCCGACCTCGCTGTCGACGCGGTTCGTCATGGAAGCCAGCGTAGTGGGACGGCCGAGTGTGTCGTGATCGGCGCCATTTGCACATCTGGGCGATGAATGAATCGCCGATTCATGCCGCAGGGTGGAGGCGGAGGGTCACTGTCGGGTGATTATCTTCACCGGGCGAGGCGCTCCGGTAGCGGCTACCCTGACTGCCACAGCAGCATCGGTGCTGGTAACCATGGATCAACTTCTCTATACGACATATGGCAGAATGACAAGTGTCCTTACGGACAGCTACCTCGGACTATCGGACAGTTTTTTGGTACGATTTCGCGGTATCCGCCAAACCGGGCACGGGGTGAATGCGGTATTCATCCGCTTCACTACCGCTCATTCGCTCTGGAAGACTCCCCTAGCACGCACTTGGACACGTACGGTGTATGGACCCACAACTGAAGGCGAAGGTGGAGGTGCGCGATGACAGGTCTCTTGCATTCGAGCGACGGCCCTAGCATTCTCCCCGCACCGCGGCCGGGGAAGCTCCAGGGTGACTTCCTGGACGCCACCCGGTCCTCTCCGGCTGAGTGGGTCCGGTCCCGGCGTGAGGCCCGGGAGCGGCGTCGTGCTGCGGTGAAGCACGCCCGCGCGGCCCAGCGGCTGGCCGCGCTCGGCCCCGGCTGGGAGGTCGTCGACCTTCGGGAGTGCGCCGGCACCGAGCCCATGACGTACCTCGCCATCGGTCCGGGCGGCGTGTTCGCCGTCACCGTCAAGGACCACGGCCGAGCCAAGGTCAGCTTCGCCGGAGACGTCGTCCAGATCGACGGCCGGCGGCCCAAGTACGTGCAGGAGGCGCGGGAGAACGCCAGGCTCGCCGCGACCGCGCTGTCCCGCGTGGCCGGCATCTCCGTGCCCGTCATGCCCGTGCTCGCGTTCGCCGGCAGCGGCGTGATCACGTTCTACGGCATGCCCAAGGGCTGCATCGTGAGCGCTTACCAGGAACTCGGCCGGGTGCTCAACTCCCGTGGCGAGCGGCTCGCGGCGAAGACGGTCCGCAAGCTGTACGCGTATGCCGACCACCCGGGCACCTGGGTGAACGCGGCATTTGACCGCTACGAGTGGTCGAAGTCCGACTGAATCCGACCGTTCGCTTCCATCCGACCGTTCGCTTCCATCCGACACGCACGCTTGCGCCAAACCGGCACTGACAAACCGGGGTTGGCGCCGGTAACGTCAGTGCGTGGCTTCACCCGACAGGCGCTCCCCTGCGCGACGGCTTCGCGGGAGGCCATGTGCCCCGCGTTGAGCTGTCCATCACCGATCTCGGCCCGGTCATCCCGCCCCCTCGTGACCCGCTCGGCCACTGGATGCGTGCCGTCGGAGGTGCGGTCGAGCCCTGTCTGGTCATCGACAAGCGCGCAGTCATCGTCGCCATGTCACACCAGTGCGTCGCGATGCTCGGCCTGGCGCGTTCGCCGGTCGGCGCCAGTCTCCGTGAGGGGCCGCTCAAGCTCATCGACTTCAGCGCCGCCGGCGAGAACCTCCCCGAGAACGAGGTCGGCAAGGTGCCGCCGATCCTGGCCGTCACGTCGGGGCGGCTGGCCCGGGGGCTGATCCGGGTCCGCTGCGACGGCACCGTCTACACCCTCGACGCCGTCGCCACGCCGATCGGCCCGCCGAACGCGGTCGCCGGTTCATTGACGTTCTTCAGCCCCGTGTAACGTCGCGTCGTCGGGAGGGGCGATGCGCATACGGGTCCGGTCGGGGCTGCTCGCATCGACGGCGGCCGTTCTGCTGCTCGCCGGGTGCGGGCTTTCCGGCTGTGGACTGGCGCCGAAGGGGCCGGTGCGCGACCCGAACGCGCGTCCCCCGTCGCCGTCGCACATCGGCGAGAGCAGCGCGAGCCGCCCCGCGGCCCGGCCCCCGACGCGCGCCGCGACCCCCAGCCCGAGCGGCGTGAGCGGCCTGGTCGCGGTGGCCTGCAACGGCAGGCCGAGCGGCAACCAGGTGATCGCGCTGCTGCGCAAGTCCAAGGTGCTCGGCGCCCAGACCCGGGCGAGTGTGACCGAGGGGCCGCTGTGCGCCGGCACGTGGCAGTACACGGTGGTCACCGTCACCGGCGCGGGCCCGATGGACGTGGTCACCCGCGGAACGCCGGACGCGCTTGTCCTGGTCACCGCCGGCACCAACCCGTGCACGGCGAAGGTGCGCACCGAGGCGCCGCAGGGGATCCGCTCGGCGCTGCGATGCGATGCCTGATACTGGTGCGATGCCGGGTGTCCCACCGCAACGCTTCGTCTACCTCGGACCCGAGGGAACCTTCGCCGAGCAGGCGCTGCTGACGATTCCCGCGGCCGAACGCGGCACCCGCATCCCGGCCCGCAGCGTTCCCGAGGCGCTCGACGCCGTGCGCGAGAGCGACGCCGACGCGGCCCTTGTGCCGCTGGAGAACTCGGTCGGCGGCGCCGTGGGAGTCACGCTCGACGAGCTGGCCAGCGGTGAGCCGTTGATGATCACCAGGGATGTCGTCCTGCCGGTGCAGTTCGTGCTGGGCGCGGCCCCGGGGCGCACCCTCGCCGGCGTCGACGCGGTGGCCGCGCACCCGCAGGCGTCCGCGCAGTGCCGGCGGTGGCTGCGCGCCAACGTGCCGGGGGCGACGGTCGTCGACGTCCTGTCCAACGCGGCCGCCGCCGCTGCCGTGGCCGCCGGCGAGTACCCGGCGGCGATCTGCGCGCCGATCGGGGCCACCCGCAGCCGGCTCGCCGTGCTCGCCAAGGACATCGCCGACCACCCCGACGCGGTGACCCGGTTCGCGCTCGTCACCCGGCCGGGCCCGCCGCCGCCCCGGACCGGCGACGACCTCACCACGCTTGCGGTCTACATCGCGCACGACCGGGTCGGCGCGCTGCTCGCGGTGCTCACCGAGCTCGCGGTGCGCGGGGTCAACCTGACCCGCATCGAGTCCCGGCCCACCGGCGAGCGGCTGGGCCGGTACGCGTTCTTCCTCGACTGCACGGGCCACCTCGACGAGGCGCGCATGGGTGAGGCGCTGATGGGCCTTCGCCGGGTGTGCGCCGAGGTGCGGTTCCTCGGCTCGTACCCGCGCGCGACGCAGCCCGGCGAGCAGCCGGTGCCGCCGCCGGTCGGGACGTCGGACGCCGACTTCGCCGACGCACGCGCCTGGTTGACCAAACTGCGCGGCTGACCCCACCTCTCGCGATCGCGGAAATCTCGGGCTCGTTTCCGAGCCCCGGATTCCCACGATCGCGGAAGGGGCTAACCGCCGAGGCCGCCGAGGAGGCCGCCGCCCTTCTGCTGCGGTTGCGGCCCGGCCCGGCCCTCGCTGGGCTGCACGATCGCGAAGCCCTGCCCGTTCAGCGCCAGCTGGAACAGCTCGCCGGAGCCGCCGCGCAGCATCGAACCCAGGCTCTGCGACTTCTGGATGCTCGACGGCAGGTTCGCCGACCAGCCGATCACCGCGTCGGTGTCGATGAACACGGGCTGGTTCGGCGCGACCGGGATCACGATCGGCTGCCCCTCGCAGGTGATGGCGAGCCGGCCGGATCCGGTGAACACCGAGTTGAACAGGCCGCCGCCGAACATGCCCGCGCCCTGCACCCGCTGGATCTGGTACTGCAGACTCGGGTCGAACACCAGGACGTTGCGGCCGTTGATCGACAGCGCGTCGCCCGGCTCGACGTCGATGATGAAGCAGTCGTTGGCGCCCTGCGCGAACCAGATCTCGCCCTGGCCGCGGCAGGCCATCAACGGGAGGCCCTCGCCGGTGACGGCGCGCCGGATGAAGTTGCCGGCACCCTGGCTCTTGACCTCGAACTGGATCTGGCCGCGGTAGGCGATCATCGCACCCTGCCGGGCCAGCACCTCGCCGTTGACGACGTACTTGACGCACTTGCTGTGCTGGAGGCTCATGCCCGGGGCGGTGGGCGGCTGAGCCATGGATTCCTGCTTGAAGAGTTCGCTGCGCACGGGGCCGAGCGTATCGGTTGGAACGCGACCCCGCGTCACCCCCAACCGAGCTGGTGCAGCCGGTCGTCGTCGATGCCGAAGTGGTGGGCGATCTCGTGCACGACGGTCACCGCGACCTCGTCGACCACGTCGTCCTCGGTCCGGCAGATCGACAGGATCGGCCGCCGGAAGATCGTGATGCGGTCGGGCAGCACGCCGGCGTAGTCGACGCCGCGCTCGGTCAGCGCGTAGCCCTCGTAGACGCCGAGCAGGTGCGGGTCGTCGGACGGCGGGTCGTCCTCGACGAGCACCACCACGTTGTCCAGCAGCCGCATCAGTTCCTCGGGCACGAGATCGAGCGCGTCCCCGACGAGCTCCTCGAACCTGCGCCGCGACATGGAGACCCCCATGCCTGGATCTTGGATTCCCGTCGTCGCCGTGGCAACCACGGGAATCCAAGATTCACGCATGCACGCAGTCAGGAGACCAGCGTCGCGTCGAGCGTGATTTCGCCGACCCCGCCCAGCGCGCGGGAGATGATGCAGCCCGACTTCGCTGCCTCGGCGAACTTGAGGAACTCGGACTCGTCGATGTTCGGCACGTTGCCGGTGGTGACGAGGTCGATCCGGGTGATCGTCGGGTTCCCGTCGACCCGGCCCAGCCGGACGGTGGCGTTGGTGGTCACCGACTCGGGGGTGAAGCCGGCGGTGGCGAGCGCGTTCGACAGCGCCATCGAGAAGCACGCCGCGTGCGCGGCCGCGACCAGCTCCTCGGGGTTGGTGCCGACGCCCTCCTCGAACCGGGAGTTGAAGTTGTACTGGCCTTCGAAGGCGCCGGAGCCCAGCGAGAGCGAGCCGTTGCCGCCCTTGAGGTCGCCCTGCCAACGGGCGGATGAGGTGCGCGTAGTCATGAAGCGACGCTACCTCGCCGGTCGCATCGGCAGGTGAAAGACTTCCGGCATGGGGATCAGGTACGACGTCGTCGTCGTCGGCGGCGGGCACAACGGGCTGGTGGCGGCCGCCTACCTGGCCAGGGCGGGCCGTCGGGTGCTGGTCTGCGAGAAGCGGGATGTGGTCGGCGGGGCGGCCGTGTCCGAGCACCCGTTCGGCCCGGACTTCACCGTCACCTCGCTCTCGTACGTGGTGAGCCTGTTGCCCCGGCAGATGGTCGACGATCTGGAGCTGACCGGGCACGGTTACCACGTCTACCCGCAAGGCCCGTACTTCGCGCCCCGCCGCGACGGCCGCTACCTGACTCTGCCGGAGAACGACCCGGCGGCCAGGAGCGAGCAGATCGGCAAGTTCTCGGTGAAGGACGCGCAGACCTACGAGCGCTGGGAGGCCTGGCTCGAGCACCTCGGTGGCCTGGTCGGCCCGCTGCTGCAGGAGATCCCGCCGAAGCTCGGCTCCAAGCGCCCGGGCGACCTGATCGGCCAGGCGAGGCTCGCAACCATGCTGCGCAAGGTTGACGTCCGGGCCGCCTTCGACCTGACCCGGCTGTTCACCGCGAGCGTCGCGGACCTGGTCGAGGACCGCTTCGAATCCGACGCGATGCGCGGCGTCCTCAGCGTGTCCGGCGTGATCGGCACCTGGGCCGGCCCGCGCAGCGCCGGCACCGCGTACGTGATGCTGCACCACCACATCGGCGAGACCACGTGGGGCTTCCCGCGCGGCGGCATGGGCGCAGTCACGCAGGCGCTGGCCGCCGCCGCGCGGGTGTTCGGGGCCGAGATCCGCACGGGCGCCGGCGTCGCCCGCATCACCGTCGCCGACGGGCGGGCCACCGGCGTCGCGCTGGACAACGGCGACGAGATCCGGGCCGACGTGGTGATCACCACCGCGCACCCGAAGATCTCGTTCCTCCGGCTGGTGGAGCCCAAGGAACTCCCCGACGACTTCGTCGCCGACATCGAGCAGTGGCAGACCCGTTCCGGCACCGTCAAGGTGAACATCGCCGTCGACAGGCTGCCCACGTTCGCGTCGCATCCGGATTTCGCCCCGGACGTCTACGGCGGCACGATCGTGCTGGCCGAGTCGCTCGACGACGTCGAGGGCGCCTATCAGGACGCGGTCGGCGGGCGCCCGGCGTCGCTGCCGTTCGCGGACGTGTGCATTCCCAGCGTGTTCGACAAGACGCTGGCGCCCGAGGGCAAGCACGTGGTGAGCATGTTCAGCCAGTGGGTGCCGCACACCTACGCGGATCGCCCGGACAAGGACGAACTGACCGCGTACGCCGACCGGCTCCTCGCCCGCATGGAGGCCGTGGCTCCCGGCTTCATCGAGTCGATCATCGACCGGCAGATCATCGGCCCGGACACCATGCAGAACGAGTACGGCCTCGTCGGCGGCAACATCTTCCACGGCGAGCTGACCCCCGGGCAGATGTTCCACTGCCGCCCCGCCGCCGGCTACGCCGACCTGCGCACCCCGGTCAAGGGGCTGTACCAGGCCGGGTCGGGCACGCACGGCGGCGGTGGCGTCACCGGCATCCCGGGCCGCAACGTCGTCCGGCAGGTTCTGCGCGACCAGCGGGGCCGGCGACGGAAGTAGAGTTCCTGTCATGGCCGCCGACACGACGGTGGAGTTTGGCAACGACGGGCGCCGCGTGCGCCTGATCGACAGGCTGTTCGGCGATCCCGAGACGAGCCCGGAGCGCCGGCTCAGCGTGCCGGCGGTGACGTGCGCGGTGATCTCCGTGCTGCTGTTCGCGGTGGCACAGGCGGTGCCGTGGTTCACGATGGAGTCGATCACGGTCGGCAACTCCCTGGAGCCGGCGGCGCAGGTGATCAGCCCGGCGCACAAGACTTCGGTGGAAGCCGCCGGCGATGGGGCCGTGGTCGCCTACTACCTCGGCATCGTGCTGCTGTTCACGATCGTCGGCGGCGCGCTGGTGAGCCGCCCGCACACCCGCCGGGTCCTGTCGGCGGCCGGATTCGGCACAGCGGCGGGTGTGCTGATCGTGATCATCGGCCTGCTCTCCGACGCCGGTCGCGGCGGGGATCTGAGCGTTCTCTACAAGATCAATGCGGTAACCGAGACCGGGCCGTACGTCGCGATCGCCGCCGTGTTCGCGGCCGCTGCCGCGCTCGCGCTGAGCGGTTGGCATCCGCGCGGTCCGACCCGACGCCGGAAGGTGGCCGACCCCGTCGTCGACGAGGACGACCCCGACGCCGAGCCGGGCCCCATCGACCTGACGGTGACCTCCGCGTAGCGGCGTTACTCGATTGCCCGGTGTTGATCGCCGCTCGTACAGTTTCCTGCCGTGGCACAGACTCAGCTCAACCAGATCGTGGCGCTCGAGAAGGGCGTCAAGGCCCGCGCCCACGCCGACTTCACGGCGGCGCACCACCAGCTGCAGAAGACGGCGCTGCTGTCGGGCATCTCCCGCACCTACAAGCCGAAGGACGAGGAGGGCGAGCAGCTGCCGCCCGAGTCGACCCGGGTACAGGTGCGCGTCGCCGAGGTGATGGCCGAGGTGCGCCAGGCCCTGACCCGGCTGTTCGACGTCATCCTCACCAAGGACGTCGCCAACGGCGCCGCGAAGGCCGACATCGTGGTCGACGGCACCACGATCGCCACCGAGGTGCCGGTGACGTACCTGCTGTTCCTGGAGAAGCAGCTCACCGACCTGCTCACGTTCGTCACCAAGATCCCGGTGCTGGACGCGGCCGAGTCGTGGTCCTACGACGAGGCGACCGACGCCTACGCGACCGCGCCCACCCAGACCACGCGGTCGAAGAAGGTGCCGCGCAACCACGTCAAGGCCGAGGCGACGGAGAAGCACCCGGCCCAGGTCGAGATGTACTTCGAGGACGTGCTGGTCGGCTACTGGACCACCGTCAAGTACTCCGGTGCGCTGCCGCAGGCGCGCATCAACGAGCTGAAGGCGCGCGTCGTGCGGCTCGCCGAGGCGGTGAAGGTGGCCCGGGAGAAGGCGAACTCCACCGAGGTGACCGACCAGAAGATCGGCGAGCGGGTGTTCGATTACCTGTTCGCATAGGCGGCGTCCGGGCCCGTACACTCGGGCCCGGACGCAAGCTCAAACTCATTACGTTCAGTGGTCAGTCGCCCCTAACAGGTGCGGGTTCGAATCCCGCCCGGGATACATGTCCCGGTGGCCCAATCGGCAGAGGCTACGGGGTTTCAGCGCTCAGGCTCTCGTCCCAAACTCAATATTGCCGTCCACACCAGATCGACCGGGCGTCGGCAAGTACAAGGTTGCGGGTTCGAGCCCCGCGGGGTCCGCTCGTGGGCCCCTAGCTCAATAGGCAGAGCGTGTACTTATCAAGAAGGATGGCGTCCTTAACTGCCGCTGGTGCGAGCAAATGACGGCGCATCGTCTTGGCCTAACTGGAATAGGCATCGGACTTGAGATCCGACATTTGCGGGTTCGAATCCCGCAGACGTTGACAGACCCCGGGTCGCTGGCTACGCGGCCCGGGGTCGCCCTATGCGGACGTATATGGGCGGCGACGTCGGCGAACCCACCGCCTAGACTTGCTATCCGTGATTGACCTGAAGCTGCTGCGCGACGACCCCGACCTGCTACGTGCGAGCCAGCGAGTGCGCGGGGAATCGTCCGAGAAGGTCGACACGCTGCTCGCCGCCGACGCGTCGCGGCGCGAGGCCGTCGCCCGGTTCGAGGGGCTGCGTGCGGAGCAGAAGCAGCTCGGCAAGCAGATGCCGAAGGCGACCGGCGACGAGCGCGCCGCTCTCCTCGCCCGCACCAAGACGCTCTCGGACGACGTGAAGGCCGCCCAGACCGCGGTCACCGCCGCCGAGGAGGCGCTGCGCGCGGCGCAGCTCGCCGTCCCGAACCTGGTCGAAGAGGGTGTGCCGCCCGGCGGGGAAGACGACTACGTGGTGCTCCGCCAGGTGGGCCAGCGTCCCGACCTCGACGATCCGCGCGACCACCTGGAGCTCGGCGAGGCGCTGCGCGCCATCGACGTCGAGCGCGGCGTGAAGGTGTCTGGCTCGCGGTTCTACTTCCTTACCGGCCTCGGGGCGATGCTCCAGCTGGGCCTGCTCAATCTCGCGATCCAGCAGGCGGCCGCGTACGGCTTCACCGCCGTGATCCCGCCGGTGCTCGTCAAGCCCGAGGTCATGCAGGGCACCGTGTTCCTCGGCGAGCACGCCACCGAGGTCTACCGGCTCGAGGCCGACGACATGTACCTGGTGGGCACCAGCGAGGTGCCGCTCGCCGGGTACCACGCCGGCGAGATCCTCGACGACCTGGCCGAGCCGCGCCGCTACGCCGGCTGGTCGTCGTGCTTCCGGCGGGAGGCCGGCTCGTACGGCAAGGACACCCGGGGGATCGTGCGGGTGCACCAGTTCGACAAGGTCGAGATGTTCTCGTACTGCCGTCCCGAGCAGGCGCGCGACGAGCACGGTCGGCTGCTGGCCTGGGAAGAGGAGATGCTCTCCAAGGTCGAGATCCCGTACCGGGTGATCGACGTGGCGGCCGGCGACCTCGGCACCAGCGCGGCCCGCAAGTTCGACTGCGAGGCGTGGACCCCGTCGCAGGGCCGGTACCGGGAGCTCACCAGCACCTCGAACTGCACCACGTTCCAGGCCCGCCGGTTGAACATCCGCTACCGCGACGAGCGGGGCCACACCCAGATCGCCGCGACGCTGAACGGCACCCTCGCCACCACCCGGTGGATCACCGCGATCCTGGAGAACCACCAGCAGCCGGACGGGTCGGTCAAGGTCCCGACCGCGCTGCAGGCATACGTCGGAACGGACGTGCTGAAGCCCAGGTAGTGCCCAGCCGCATCAGAGCGCCGTCTGTTTTGGTCGGGTTTGGTTGCAGGCAGTGGCAAAGTTGCTCTGCCGCGCTACGGTTGCTCCCCCACTGGAGGGAAGGAGCGCCAGATGGTACGTCCGGGTCTGCCCAAGCTGATAGCGACCGACCTCGATGGCACGCTGGTGCGCGGCGACGACACGGTCAGCGCGTACAGCCATGACGTGCTCGCCCGGGTGAAGGCCGCGGGCATCCGGATCGTCGGCGCCACCGGGCGCGGTCCGCGGCTGACCGACCTGGTCCGCTCCGACATTCCCAGCGCCGACTACCTGGTGCTCGGCGGCGGCAGCCGGGTGCTCGACGTCACCGATCCGGCCGAGTCGCTGGTGCTGCGCGACGAGCGGCTGCCCGGTCCGGTCATCGCCGAGGTGCTGGAGACGATCGAGCGGGCCTGCGGCGGTCGGCTGTCGATCATGATCGAAGCCGGCGACGGCACCGGGGCGCCGTTGTGGGGTGACCCTGATCCGGCCTGGCGCTACCCGTGCGTGGTGGAGGCGCGGGCGCGCGCGGAATGCGTCCGCGGTCCGGTCATCAAGGGCTTCGCCCGGCACCCGCAGCACGACGCCGACGGCCTGTTGGCCATCGCACGCCGCGCGGTTCCGCCGACTGTCGCCTCGATCACACAGGCGGGGCTCGGTTACATCGAGATCTGCCCGCCCGGGGTGGACAAGGCGACCGGGCTCGCGGTTGTCGTGCAGGCGCTCGGCGTCGACCCGGACGACGTGCTCGTGTTCGGCGACATGCCCAACGACCTGCCGATGTTCGCGTGGGCCGGGTTCGGGCGGGTGGCCGTGGCCAACGCCCACCCGCTGGTGCGCGCCGCCGCCGACGAGATCACCGCGAGCAACGACGATGACGGGGTGGCCCGCTACCTCGCCCGTATGTTGGGCGCGTGACGCCGAAGCTTGTTGCGACCGATCTCGACGGGACGCTGATCCGCAGCGACCGGTCACTGAGCGATTACACCGTTCGGGTGCTCGATGCGCTGCCGGTTCCGATCGTGCTCGCCACCGGGCGCCCGCTGCGCTGGCTGACGCAGGTCTACCAGGGGCTGGCGCACAAGCCGATCGCGGTGGTGGCCAACGGCGCGGCCGTCTACGACCCCGAGTCCGACGAGGTGCTGCACTCGGCTCCGCTGTCGGCCGACGAGCTGGCCCACGCCTGCCGGGTACTCCGCGAGGCGATCCCCGACGCGTCCTTCGCCGTGGAGATCGACGGCAGCCGAGGGCTGATCCACGAGCCCGGTCACGCGGTGGGCATGTGGGAACTGTCGGTGGCCGGCCGGCGCGAGGCGGAACTGGCGGAACTGGTCGCGCAGCCGGCGGCCAAGCTGCTGATCCGGGCCGGCAACCGGGACTCCGACGAGTTCGCCGCGCTCGTCGCCGCCACCCTCGAGGGCGCGTACGAGGCGACCCACTCGTCGTTGGGCGGGCTCGTCGAGATCTCGGCGGCCGGCGTGACGAAGGCGTCGGGGCTGGCGTGGGTCGCGGCCCGGCTCGGCGTCGACGCGGCGGACGCGGTCGCCTTCGGCGACATGCCGAACGACGTGCCGATGCTCGCCTGGGCCGGCTGGGCGGTGGCGATGGGCAACGCCCACCCGGCCGTCAAGGAGGTCGCCGATGAGATCACGGTGAGCAACGACGAGGACGGCGTGGCCGTCTGGCTGGAGCGGGCGTTCGGCTAGAGGTACTGCCCCGGGCTGCCGTCGCCGTCACCCTGGTTCGGGGTGAGGCCGGGGATGCCGCCGCGCGGCAGCGCCGGGCGGCCGCGCATGTGCTCGAGCTGCGCGCGGGCGGCCATCTGCTGGGCCACGAGGGCGGCCTGGATGCCGTGGAACAGGCCCTCCAACCAGCCGACGAGCTGGGCCTGCGCGATGCGCAGCTCCGCCTCGGACGGGGTTCCGTCGGCGAACGGCAGGGTGATCCGCTCCAGCTCATCGCGCAGTTCGGGCGCGAGGCCGGCCTCGAGCTCCAGGATCGAGCGTCGGTGGATCTCCTTGAGGCGCTGGCGGCCGGCGTCGTCGAGGGGTGCCGCCCGGACCTCCTCCAACAGCTGCTTGATCATGTTGCCGATGCGCATGACCTTCGCCGGCTGCTCGATCAGGCGGGACGGGTCTTCCTTGTCCTCCTCGGCGCGCCCGTCGACGTCGACCGTGCCGAGCGGGCGGCCATCCGGCCCGACCACGAGCACGGTACGGCCATCTTCCTGCTGCGCTTCCTCTGCCATGCATCCATCCTTACTCATTGCTTCATCGGGCGACCGCCCGGGACCGGGAGACGCGGCATTGACGGCGCGGGCGGAAGGCGGTAGGAACCCGGATGGGCCGCTTCGTGTGGGCCCATACCCTTGGGGAGGATACGGATCTTGTCCCAGCTAGACCGGCGGGGCGCGTTGCGGCTGTTCGCGTCGCTGGGTGCGGCGGGAGTCGCCGCCCCATTACTGTCCGCATGCGATGACTCCGGCTCCGGTGGCAGCGACGCCTCCAAGGGGTCAGTGAAGATCGGTCTGTTGTTGCCGCAGTCGGGTGCCAACAAGCCGCTCGGCGACGACATGCTGCAGGGCTTCGAGCTCTACCGCAGCCTGTCCGGCGGCCGGTTGGGCGGCTACGACGTCCAGACCGTGATCGCCGACGAGGGCGACAACGCCGACGCCGCCAAGGCCGCCACCGAGAAGCTGCTCACGCAGGACAAGGTCACGGCCGTCGTCGGCGTGGCCTCGTCCGCGACGATGCTGGCGGTCAAGGACACCATCGAGGCGGCGCACGTCCCGCTGATCGGCACGAATGCCTCGCCGACCAGCCTGCTCTCGACGCTGTACATCTGGCGCACCTCGTACGTCGACAAGGACCCGGGCGCAGCGCTGGGCGAGTACGTGGCCTCGCAGCTCCCCGCCGGGCGAACGGCGTACGTGATCGCGCCGGAGGGGATCGGCCGCGACGCGGTGCAGGGCTTCCTCGAGACGTTCGGCCTGCGTGGGGGCAAGACCGAGGCCAACCCGACGTACGTCGCGGCCAACCGGACCGACTTCACCCAGCTGCTGAACCCGCTCAAGGGCTCGTCCGTCGACGCCGTCGTGTCGTTCTTCGGCGGCGCGGGCGCGCTCGCGTTCGTCAAGCAGTACAACGACCTGGGGATGAAGAGCACCGCCCAGCTCTACGCGCCGGGCTTCCTCACCGAGGGTGCGGCGATGCTGAAGGCGCTCGGCGGGGGCGCCCGGGGCATCTACACCGCGATGAACTACTCGGCCGACCTGGACAACTCGGCCAACCGCCGGTTCGCCAGCGAGTACGCGCGCCTCCACCAGAACAGCCCCACCACCTACGCGATGGCCTCCTACGACGCGGCGGCGGTGCTCGACAAGGCGCTGTCGCTCGTCGACTCCCAGCTCTCCGGCGAGACGCTCAACGCCGCGATCGGGCGGGTCGGACAGATCAGCAGCCCGCGCGGCGACTGGCAGTTCAACCAGACCCGCTCCCCGCTGCAGAAGTGGTACCTGCGTCAGGTGCGGGTCGACGGCAACGACGTGCTGGCGAACACCGTCATCTCGGAGCTCGCCACGCTCGGCTGACAACGGCGCCGGCAGGGATCCGAACAGGCGGCCGGCGGCGCGTGATGGGGGACACAGCGGGGTGCGGCCGGTTGCCGATCAGGTGTCGGTTGTCGTACGGCCGCATGGGCGCATGTCGGTTATTCGGTTCGTTACGGGCGTCTGCCGGTCTTCGAGTATCGACACGGTGCGCGATGCTCAAGGAAGATATGGTGCCCCCCACCGAACAGGCAGGTGTCCGTGACGAGCCAAGCCCCGCCGCCCGCATCCGCGGCGGAGCCTGGGCGTGCGCCGCGGCCGCCGGGTCCGCCGACGGTGACGCACGCTGCTGGCCCGTTCGCACCGGCGCCACGGTCGGCACCTGAGTCCCGCCCGCTCGGGCCGGAGCCGGCGCCCGCTCCCGCTGCCGGGGCATTCGCCGCGCCGGCGTCGATCATCCGCGAGCCGACGGTGCCGATCGTCCCGGCGCAGTTCCGCCCGCCGGACCGGCCCTACTGGCCGCCGATGGTGATCGGAGCCGAGCAGTCCACCACCCGCTCGACCTACGCGCCGGCGCCGATTCCGAGCCAGTACGCCCCGCCCGGCCAGCTTCCCCCGCCCGGGCTGCCCGGCCAGTTCACGCCGCTTCCCCCGTCGGGTCCCCGGCGCAACCGCCGGTGGCTTGCGGCGGCGGCCGTGGTGGTCGTTCTCCTGGCATTTCTCGGCATCGGCAGCACGGTCGCCGTTGCGCTCAACGAGAACACCAGGCCGGGTGCGGCCCGGGTGCTCGCCGGACCGGCTGACGCGCCGGCCGGGTCGGTGCCCGAGTCGAACCGCGACCTTGCCATCGACGCGCTGCTGAAACGCCGCACCGAGGCGCTGGCCGCGCGGAACCGCACCAACTTCCTCGCCGACGTGGACCGCTCCGACGACGCCTTTCTCAGCCGGCAGCAGACGGTCTACGACAACATGACCAAGCTGCCGCTGGTCGGCGTGAACTTCAGCTTGAAACGGTCGGAGAGCTACGACACCGAGATCCCGGCCGCGATCCGCAACAAGTACGGCAACGACGTGCGCGCCGCCGCGGTGACCGTCACGTACCAGGTCGAGGGCGTCGACCAGAGCCCGGTGGCGGTGCCGTGGGTGCCGATCCTCGCGCTGGTGTCCGGCCAGTGGAAGCTCGTCGGCGAGGCGACCGGCAAGGAGTTGCCGTCGGGTGTCGGCGGGCAGCCGTGGGACGCCGGGCCGGTGGTGTTCGAGCGCGGCAACCGGGTGGTCGGGGTGTTCTCGGCCAGCTACCCCAACCGGTCCCGGCTCATGAAGCTGGCCGACGACGCGCTGGACCGGGTCGCCAAGGTCCGCCCTGCCGACCGTTGGGCCGGCAAGATCTTCGTGATCGCGGTCAAGGACAAGGACGTCTTCAACGCGTACTTCAGCTCGACGCCGGAGCGGGTCGACCAGGTGGCGGCGATCGCCGTGCCGCACTACAACCAGGTCCACGAGTGGGCGAACTCCGCCGAGTACTCGGCCACCCGGATCATCTTCAACCCGGACGAGCTTGAGGAAGACAGCCTGCAACTCGGCGACGACCTGACCCACGAGTTCACCCACGCCGCCATGGCGCCGGCGACGACGGGCTGGACGCCGACCTGGCTGGTCGAGGGGTTCGCCGAGTACGTGTCGTACAAGGGCGCCTCGATCGTGCAGAGCCGGCTGAGGCAGGCCCTGAAGGGCGTCGCGACCGACGACCTGTACGGCGGCGACAAGTTCTACGACGAGCCGATGAACTACATCACCGCATGGCTGGCCTGCCGGATGATCTCCGAGAAGTACGGCGAGGCGAAGCTGATCGAGCTGTACGAGAAGTTCCAGAGCACCTCGGTCGAGGACACCGTGGTCAACCAGGTACTGGGCATCTCACGCGCCCAGTTGGTGACCGACTGGCAGGCCTACGTGGCGAAGCAGCGCGCCTAGGCCCTTCACGCGGGGCGCGAGCGCCCGCGTGAACGGACCTAACCGATCTCCTCGTCTTCGAAGCACCAGCGCCAGCTCTCGTTCGGCTCGATCGAGCGCATCACCGGGTGCTTACTGTCGCCGAAGTGCTTGCTCGCGTGCCGGGCCGGCGAGGAGTCGCAGCAGGCCATGTGGCCGCACTCCAGGCACAGCCGCAGGTGCACCCAGTCGTGGCGACCCGCGGCGACGCAGTCCTGACACTCGCGCTTGTCCGGTACCTGCTGGGCACCGAGCGGCGCGTTCTCAAGGTGAACACAGGTCATGCGCTTTCCAACTTCCGTTCCAGCATCGACTCTTCCAGGTCCATCTCGTGCTGCGCCCGGCGCAGCACCTCCTCGGTGATCCGGCCCTCGTCGCGGGCCAACCGGAACACCTCCCGCTCGGCCTCGAGCATCTCCCGCCGCAGCCGGACGTACGCCCGCGACGGCGTCTCCGCTCCGGCGGCGCCCAGCCGTTCCCACACTACGTTGCTGCGTTGCTCGGTGAGCTTCTGAAGGCGCTTCACAACGGTCTCCGGCGCTCCGTCGGCGTGCTCGTCGAGGCGTTCCCGGGCCGCCCGGCTGGCCGAGTTCTGTACGGCCGCCTCCGCCAGCACGTCGGCCTGCGGGTCATCCTGCGGCAGCCTCAGCCGCCGGGCCAGCGCCGGCAGCGTCATGCCCTGCAGCAGCAGGGTGCCGACGATCGTCGCGAACGCCACCCACACGAACAGGTCGCGCGGATAGCTGCGACCTCCGGCGAGTTCCGTGGGCAGCACGAGCGCCGCGCCGAGCGTCACCACGCCGCGCATGCCCGCCCATGCCAGCACCGTCGGCACGGTGAACGGCGGGTTGGGGTCGCGCGCCCGCACCCGGGGCACTAGGCGGGCCAGATAGGTCGC
>Ga0105245_10002363_pt1 | contig 17055 bp, 19 predicted proteins | sample KBSM54metaG_FD_81523 | JGI IMG/M metagenome (GOLD analysis project Ga0105245, IMG submission 81523) | Miscanthus rhizosphere microbial communities from Kellogg Biological Station, Michigan, USA - KBS M5-4 metaG | ecosystem: Host-associated > Plants > Roots > Rhizosphere > Soil | place...
CCGTCGATCGAGGCTCTCGCCCAGGACGGCGACACGGTCGTGATCGCCGGCGACTTCAACGCCGTGGCCGCGCACTGGCTGCTGGAGGGCTACTCCGAGCCGGGGCCGGGGATCGACCACATCGCGGTTCGCGGCGCCGAGCCCTCGCCGATCACGGTTTGGGACGACGAGCGGCGCCTCCTAGCGGGCATGCTGCTGTCGGACCACCCGCCGATCGAGATCGAGCTGTGAACTTCCAAGACGCCCGCGCGCAGTTCCCCGTCCTCGACCAGGTCGCCTACCTGAACGCGGGCTCGATGGGCCCGCTCGCCCGCGCGACCGTCGAGGCGATGACCGCCCAGCAGCTCGCCGATCTCGAGCTGGGCCGCGGCGGGCAGGCGTACATCGACACGATGCTGGAGCTCCGAAAGCACGTACGGACCGGGCTGGCGGCGACGATCGGCGTGCCGGCCGACAACGTCGCGCTGACCACGTCGACCACCGAGGGCTGCAACATCGTGCTCTCCGGGCTGCGCCTTCGGCCCGAGGACGAGATCGTCACCACCGACACCGAGCACTTCGGCCTGCTCGGTGCGCTCGACGCGTCGGAGGCGACCGTGCGCGTCGCCGCAGTCCGGGCGCAGCCGCCCGAGCGCGCGCTGGAGACGATCGTCGCCCAGGTCACGCCGCGCACGCGCCTGATCGCCCTCTCGCACGTCTCCTGGCAGACCGGCAACCTGCTCCCGATCGAGGAGCTCCAGGACGCGACCGGCCTGCCGATGCTCGTCGACGGCGCGCAGACGGCCGGCTCGATCGCCGTCGAGGCCGGCCGGTACGACTACTACACGGTCTCGGGCCAGAAATGGCTGTGCGGCCCGGATGCGACCGGCGGGCTGTACGTCCGCGACCCGGAGGCACTGCACGTGGCGCTGCCGACGTACTTCTCGCAGGACGGCTACGACGAGAGCGGCACCTTCACGCGCAAGCCTGGAGCGGCCCGGTTCGACAGCGGCTGGATCCCGACGCCGTCGCTGGCGGGGCTCGAGGCCGCCCTCGGCACGGTTCCGCACTGGGCGGCCCATCACGCAACCGAGATCTCGGCGCGCGGCTGGGCGCTGCTCGCCAACCGCTTCGAGGTCGCGACGGCGCCCGGCCAGGCGAATCTCGTCTCGTTCGTGCCCGCGGGCGACCCCGCCGAGACCGCGCAAAAGCTGTTCGAGCACGGCATCGTCGTCCGGAACATGCCGGGCACCCCCTGGCTGCGGATCTCCTGCGGCTGGTGGACGAGCGACGAGGACCTCGAGCGCCTGCTGGCCTCGTTGTAGGGAACTCGCTCAAGCATCCGGCCTCTCCGGCCGATGGATTGGGCCGTGAAGCTCCGCGTTGCATCGCTCGCGCTCGTCGGCGTCCTCGCCGTGGGCGTCTCCAGCTCCCAGGCGGCCGGCCCGACGGTCCAGTTCCAGAACGTGGACACGTCGGTCGCGTCGGCGGCGGGCTCGACGCTCTACTACGCCGCCGGCTCGACCAGCGGCCAGTTCGACGTCAAGGTGACGGCCCCGTTCACGATCACGAGTGTCGACTTCCCCACCATCACGGGCCTGACGGGCGGGGGAACGGACAACACGAGCCCGTTCGTCATGACGTACAGCTGGGCTGCTCCGATCACGACCACCGGCCCCCAGACCATGCAGGTGCACGGCGGTAGCCCGGATCCGCAGAACGCCACGTTCACGCTCACTCCGGACGTCCCCGTCGTCAAGGTCACGCCGCCGACCGAGGTCAGCGGCGCCGGCGACCAGTACTTCGACCCGACCACCAGGACGCAGTGGTTCCGTCCCACCGCCACCGGGTCGTTCGCGCTCAACGCCACGGTCACCAGCCAGGTGTCCCTGAGCGGCGCCACCGTCACCTTCCCCGATGTGTCCGCGACCGCCGGCTGGGCGAGCTCCACCGGCGGCGACGACACGTCGTCCCCCTTCTCGTCGCCGGTCGCGTACAGCTGGACGAGCGGGGCGGGCGCGCCCGGTGCCAAGGCGGTCACCGCCACCACCGCGGGCGGCACCGCCACCGACTCGATCACGATCAGCGGCGACTCCACGCCGCCGACCGGTCAGGCTGTGACGCTGGCCGGCGGCCCCTGGTTCGGCAGCGCCGTGTCGCTCACCGTCGCCGCCGGAACCGACGCCGGCTCGGGCGTGGACGCGAGCCGCTCCGTCGTCGAGCGTGCTGCCGCGACCCTGACCAACGGCGCCTGCGGCACCTACGGCGTCTTCGCCCCGGTGACCCTGTCGGGGACGACCGATTCGAGCGTGAGCTCCGGCGGCTGTTACCGCTACCAGGCGAAGGCGACCGACAACGTCGGCAACGTCTCGGCCGTCTCGCAGCCCTCCGCCGACGCCAAGGTCGACGGCAGCGCACCGACCACGCCGTCGCTGCTCTTCACCGGCTTCTCCAACGCGGCCGCGTCGGGCAGCACGGTCTACTTCCGGCCGGGCGCGAACGGCGCGTTCACCGTCACCGCCGCCTCCTCCGATCCCCAGTCCGGCGTCGCCTCCTACTCCTTCCCGAGCGTCCCGGGCTTCACGGCCGCGGGATCGGGCCCGCACCGCACGTACGTCTCGAGCAACACCGGCACGACCACCGCCGGCCCGCTCACGATCACCGCGACGAACGCCGCAGGGCTGAGCTCGGGCGCCGCGTCGTTCTCCCTGGTTCCCGACGCGACCGCGCCCACGCTGACGGTCAGCTGCAACGGGGCGGCCTGCCGGAAGCTGCCGTACAAGAAGACGGTCCTGGTCACCTTCGCCGCGGCCGACACCGGCTCCGGCGTGAGCACGATCCGCTGGACGACCGACGGCTCGGACCCGAAGGTCGACCACGGCAACGAGTACACGCGGGCGATTCCCCTCACGGGCCTCACCCACCTCAAGGTTCGCGCTTTCGACAAGGCGGGAAACCCGAGCACCCTCGCCGCCCTCACGGTCACCTCGCTCGCCGGCCGCCTGCTGGTCGGGGCGCCCGCCTCGGTGGTCGTCACCGCGAAGGGTGGCTACGTCCGTGTGAAGCTCAGCTCCACCCGGCGCGCGCTGGTCACGGCGACGATGTCCGGCCCAGGGCTGAAGAAGCCGCTCCGCTGGAACTTCGTGCTCTCCCCGGGCACCTCGCTCGTGCAGCTGCGGCTGCCGAAGACGATCAGGCGGCCGGGCACCTACCGCGTGGTCTGGAAGCTCAGCGCCGACACGCGCAGGGCGCAGAAGACGACGCGCGTCACGGTTCGCCGCTAGGCGGCCTGACGGAGGCCCAGCTCGCCGGCGATCGGCCGCAGCGCCTCGATCACGTTCGTGACGTGCCGGTCGAGCTCGAGGCCGAGCAGCTCGGCGCCGGCGTAGACCTCGTCCCGGTGCACGCCCGCCGCGAACGAGGGCTGCTTGAGCTTCTTCAGCACCGATTTCGGCTCGAGCGTCGCGATCCCGTCGGGCCGGACGAGCCCGCACGCATGCACGAAGCCGGAGAGCTCGTCGCAGGCGAACAGGGTCTTCTTCAGCGGCGTGTCGCGCGGAATCGCGAGATGCTCCGCGTGCGAGAGGACGCCCTCGATCACGACCTCGGGGTACCCCTCGTCGCGCAGGATCGGCGCCCCGTCCTGCGGGTGCCGGTCGAGCGTGGGGTGGATCTCGTAGTCGAAGTCGTGAAGCAGCGCGGTCACGCCCCAGAGCTCCTCGTCCTCGCCGCCCGCGCGGGCGTACCAGCGCACCGAGGCCTCAACGGCGAGCGCGTGACGGAGGAGCGCCTGGCTCTTCGTGTAACGAGTGAGGGTGTCCCAGGCCTGCTCACGGGTCGGGTTTGCCACGTCCGCTAGCCTACCGCGATGCCCGCGTCCGCCCTGCCCGCCGGCGCTCTCGCGTCCGAGCTGATGCAGGCCCTGGTGATCGAGGGCGGCCAGCGTCTTTCGGGGACGATCAAAGCCGCCGGCAACAAGAACGGGGCGCTGCCGATCCTGGCGGCGACGCTGCTCACCCACGAGCCGGTCACGCTCTCGAACGTCCCGCGGATCCGGGACGTCGACACGATGCTCGAGCTGCTCGCCGACCTCGGCGCAGACGTCGCCTGGACCGGATCGAACGAGCTGCGCGTCCACACCGCCGAGGTCGCCAAGCACGAGCTCGACCCGGAGCTGTGCGGCCGCATGCGGGCCTCCTTCCTGCTTGCCGGGCCGCTGCTCGCCCGGTTCGGCCGGGTGGTCGTGCCGCCGCCCGGCGGCGACCTGATCGGGCGCCGCCGGCTCGATCCGCACATCCACGCGTTCGCCAGGATGGGGGCGACGATCGACCTGCGCGACCGCTACGAGATGACCGCGGACGGAGGTCTCCGCGGCGAGCACATCTTCCTCGACGAGGCCAGCGTGATGGCGACCGAGAACGCCGTCATGGCCGCCGTGCTCACGCCCGGCGAGACGATGATCGGCAACGCCGCCTGCGAGCCGCACGTCCAGGATCTCTGCCGCTTCCTCGGCTCGCTCGGAGCGCAGATCGAGGGGATCGAGTCGAACGTCCTCCGCATCCACGGGGTCACCTCGCTCTCCGGCGGCGAGTGGCGGATCGGCCCGGACCACATCGAGGTCGCGAGCTTCATCGGTCTCGCGGCGATGACGTCGAGCGACGTGACCATCGACGACACCGAGCCCAGCGACCTGATCTCGATCCTGCCCGCCTTCCGCCGCCTCGGCATCCAGACCGAGATCGACGGCACCTCGATCCACGTCCCGCCGCGCCAGCAGCTGATCGTCGAGGACGATCTCGGCGGCCACATCCCGAAGATCGAGGACGGCCCCTGGCCGGCGTTCCCCGCCGACCTGACCTCGATCGCGCTCACCGTCGCGACACAGGCGTTCGGCACCGTCCTGATCTTCGAGAAGATGTTCGAGAGCCGCCTGTTCTTCGTCGACAAGCTCGTCGGGATGGGCGCGAGGATCATCCTCTGCGACCCGCATCGCGCGGTCGTCACCGGCCCGGCGACGCTCGTCGGCCAGCGCATGGAGAGCCCGGACATCCGCGCCGGCATGGCGATGCTGCTCGCGGCGCTCTGCGCCGAGGGCCAGTCGACCATCGGGGCCATGCACCAGATCGACAAGGGGTACGAGCGGATCGACGAGCGGCTGCGCGCGATCGGCGCCCGCATCGAGCGCGTCGAGACCTGATTCGCGGATGGCAGCGCAGAGCCGGCCAGAGCGTCTGCGCGTGGACGTCACCGTCGCCGGGAGCGGCCGCGCCAACGTCGACACCGGCTTTCCCGTCCTCGACCGCCTGCTGGTGCTGCTCGCCGAGTACGCCCGCTTCGACCTCGTGGTCGCACTGGCGGCCGGCGAGACCTCCGCGGACGCGATCGAGGCGGCGGAGGCGCTGGGCCAGACGCTGTCCACCCACCTGCGCGCTCCCGGCGTGCGCGGCTACGGCTCGGGCGTGCTGCCCGTCGACGAGGCGCTGGCCCACGTGGTGGTCGAGACGACCGACCGCCCGTTGCTCGCCTCCAACGTCGACCTGTCCGACACCCGCGTGGGCGGTCTCGAAACCGACCTGGTCACGGACTTCCTCCGCCGCTTCGCCGAGGGTGCCGGCCTGAACCTCCACGTCCGGCTGATCGCGGGGGACGACGCCCAACACGTGCTGGAGGCGATGTTCAAGGCGCTTGGGGTCGCACTGGCGGCGGCCTGCCGTCCGCCGCGTCCCTGACCGAACGGAAGGAGCACACATGGCCGAGAAGGAGGCAGTGCGCACGGAGGAAGCGCCCGCACCTTTCCAGGGAGCCCCGTACTCCCAGGCGATCAGGGCGGGCGGGCTCGTGTTCGTCTCGGGCCAGGTCGCGCTGACCCCGGGCGCCGGCGAACCGGCCGGCACCGACGTCGGGGAGCAGACCGAGCAGGTGTTCGCGAACCTGCGCGCGATCCTCGAGGCCGCCGGCAGCAGCCTCGACCGGGTCGTCAAGACGACCGTCTATCTGCGGAGCCTCGACGACTTCCCGGCGATGAACGACGTCTACCGCAGGCACGCAGGAGAGGTGCCGCCTGCGCGGGCGACCGTCGAGGTGTCGGCGCTCCCCGCCGGCGCGCTGGTCGAGATCGACGCGATTGCGCTCGCCTGACACCATCGCCGGGGAGCTCGGCCCGCTCGATCTGCCGAGGGGCGAGGGCGTCTACCTCGTCGGCGGCACCGTCCGCGATCTCCTGCTCGGCCGCGACAGCTTCGACATCGACCTCGCCGTGGAGGGCGACGCGATCGAGTTCGCGCGCGGCCTGGGCGGCGAGGTGACCGGCCACGGCCGCTTCGGCACCGCGGTCGTCCGCTTCCCGGACGGCCGGCAGCTCGACGTCGTCACCTGCCGCCGCGAGACGTACGCGGCGCCGGCGGCGCTTCCCGATGTGACGGCGGGCACGATCGAGGACGACCTGGCGCGGCGCGACTTCACGGTGAATGCGATGGCGGCCTCGCTGGGGAGCGACTTCGGCCGGATCCGCGACCCGCACGGCGGGCGGGCCGACCTGAAGGCGCAGGTAATCCGGGTGCTCCATCCCGGGTCGTTCACGGACGATCCGACCCGGATCTTCCGCGCCGTGCGCTACGAGACGCGGCTCGGCTTCCGCATGGATCCCGCGACCGAGCGGCTGGCCCGCGCCGGCATGCCCGGCGTCGAGCTGCTCACGCCGGCCCGCTTCCGCGAGGAGATCGTCGCGCTGCTCTCGGAGGAGGAGATCGCGCACACGCTCGAGCGCCTTGCCGACTTCGCCGCCCCCTCGGCCGACCCGGCGCTGGTGCAGCGTGTCGACGTACTGCGGGGCGAGCTCGATCCCGGCGCCCCGCGCTGGCGGGCGCGGCTGGCCGTGCTGGCACGCGGGCACCCGGATCTCGTCGAGCGGCTCTCGCTTCCCCGCGAGGACGAGCGGGCCGTCGAGGCCGCAGTCGCGCTGGCGCCGAGGCTGGCGGAGGTGACCGACCCCGTCGAGATCGCCGACCTCGCCGGGAAGGCGCCCGAAGGAGCCCTGCTGGCGCTCGCCGAGCACGACTCGCCCGCCCTCCGCGACTGGTTCACGCGCCTGCGGGACGTGCGCCTGGAGGTGTCCGGCACCGACCTGGCCGAGCTCGGCCTGCCCGAGTCGCCGCGAGTGGGGGAGATCCTCGAGGAGCTCCGCCGCCGGAAGCTCCGCGGCGAGCTCGACGGCCGCGAGGCCGAGCTGGCCGCTGCACGAGAGCTGATCGCCGGTGACTGAGCTCGCGCTGCTCCGCTGGGACGCTCCCGGGCCGTACGCGGTCGCCTTCTCCACGCGCCGCGGCGGGGTCAGCAAGGCGCCGTTCGACACCCTCAACCTGGGCCGCCTGACCGACGACCAGCCCGAGCACGTCGTGGAGAACCGACGCCGCCTGTGCGCGAAGCTGGGTACGGATCCCGAGCTCCTCCGGTACGGCCGGCAGGTGCACGGCGCGGCCGTCAGGCGGGCGGCCGGGACGGGTGAGCCGGGCGACGGGCTCTGGACGGACACCCCCGGCGAGCCCCTGCTCGTCTTCACCGCGGACTGCCTGCCGGTCGCGATCGCCCGGGCGAACGGCGGGTCGCCGGCGGTCGCGGCGCTGCACGTCGGCTGGCGCGGCCTGCTCGCGGGAATCGTCGCGAACGCCGTCACCGCGCTCGGAAGCACGAAGCTGGCTGCGGCGATCGGCCCGGGGATCGGCCCGTGCTGCTACGAGGTCGGAGACGAGGTCGCGGGGCCGTTCCGCGACCGGTACGGCGCCGACGTCCTCCGCGACCGCCGGCTCGACCTTTGGACCGCCGCCGAGCGCGCGCTGAACGCCGCCGGCGTCGCCGACGTCAACCGCACCGATCTCTGCACGTCCTGCAACCCGGACCTGTTCTTCTCGCACCGGCGCGACGCCGGCCGCACCGGCCGCCAGGGGATGATCGCCTACGTCTCCTGAGCGGATCCGCGCTCGCTACGAGCAGATCAGGGCCGAGGTCGGGCCGGGTGTGACCGTGGTCGCGGCCACCAAGTACGTGTCGCTGGAGGACATGGCGGCGCTCGCCGAGGCGGGGATCGAGGTGGTCGGAGAGAACCGCGCCCAGGATCTCGAGGCGAAGCACACCGCCTACGGCGCCGCGTTTCGCTGGCACTTCATCGGCCATCTCCAGAGCCGCAAGGCGAAGGTGGTCAACGGGATCTGCGAGCTCGTCCACTCGCTCGACTCCGAGTCCGCCGCGCTGCGGCTGACCGTGCCGGCGCTCGTCGAGGTCAACCTCTCGGCCGAGCCGACCAAGTCGGGCGTGCCGCCGGAGGAGCTCGCCGCGATGCTCGAGCTCTACGCCGACGTCCGCGGGCTGATGACGATGCCGCCGCTCGCCGACGACCCCGAGGCCTCGCGGCCGTACTTCCGCCGGCTGCGGGAGCTGGCGGAGGAACACGGCCTGACCGACCTGTCGATGGGCACGAGCCAGGACTACCGCGTGGCCGTCGAGGAAGGCGCAACGCTGATCAGGGTCGGCTCGACGCTCTGGGCCGAGACGCCGTGAGGAGACGGCCCGTTCCGGGCCGCCTCCTTTGCGCCACGCACGCCGGCGTCAGCCGATCCGGCGGAAGAGGTGACCGGCGACGTACCGGCCGACCTTGCGGCCCAGGCTCGAGCCTTGCCGGTCGGAGTCCAGGAAGTGGAAGCCGACGAGGACGCGCGCCAGGTCGACGTCCTCGACCACCCCCTGAAGCCGGTCGTAATGGCTGGTGGTCCCGGTCGCGCGACTGTCGAGCGTGAACGGAACCCGGTCCGTGCCGAAGAACGCGTCGAGGGCCGCGACCACGCCGCTGCTGTGACAGGCGTGCGCCGACGGGTACTCGGGGAAGTTCGGCGTCGGAGCGAGCGGCCGCCAGGCGGGATCGGGCTCGGTGGCCGGGTTGCCGTCGCCGTCCGCCTGCGGGATCGCCTGGTACGGGCGCCAGAACCAGTAGTGGTACTTCGCGTCGAAGCAGGCGATCATCGCGTCCCCGCCTGCGACATGGGCCATCGCCAGCATCCGCGCCGTCTGCACGAGGTCGAGGCCGCGGGCAGAAGCGAGCCGGAGCATGCCGTCGTTCCATTGCCTGATGTCGTGGTCGGTCCAGAAACGCGCCTGGACGGTCTGGTCGGGCGTTCTGGTCGTGCTGTCGAATCGGCCCAGGCTCTCGACCTGGGCGAGGTCCTCGGCGTATTGCCCGCCGGTCAGAGCATTCGGGCCGTCCGGGCGGAGCTGTGAGGAGCTCTGGAGTGCGAGCGGCCGCACTCCGGGCAGGCGCAGGCCGAGCACCGGTACCGACGTGTTGGGTTGCCACACGCCCGGGCCGGCGGCCGGCGGGCCCAGGTCGGCCAGGGTCGGATTCTTCTCCAGGCCGTCGTTCGCGCGCTTGGCGAGCAGCAGACGAGCAAGCCGCCGCCCGATCGCGATCCCGCGGTCCTTCGCCTTGCCTTCCGGGATCGAAGCCAGGTAGACGGTGTAGTCCTGGCTCAGGACCGCCTGCCCGCCCGGATCGAGGCGCAGCGTGGGCTGGAGGCCGACGAGCGTGTCGTAGGCCGCAGTCGCGATCGCCGCGGCGGGCGACGGGCCGGCCGGCGCCGACGCCATGCGCCTGGACAGTCGCCCCCACCAGGACGGCGGGACCACGCTCGGGACGCTCGGCCGGACGCTCCGGTTGGCCTTGCCGTACGGGCCCCAGTCCCCGTCACCGAGGCGCCATCCGGCCCAGGCGAGCCATCCGTCCCTCGCACGCAGCTCGTCCGCCGGGGTCGGCGTGATCGCGACCGAGTACGGCCGGTAGCCGCCCTCGACCGCCACCGCGGCGTCGTAGATGGCGACGTGGACGATGCCCATGTACACCGCCGCCTCGCCCGGGAACTTGTTGCCGAAGTTCTCGGCACCGAAGACGCTGCCCGGGCCGGCAGGAACGATCGCACAGCGGGCCTCGGTGCTCCAGTAGGCGACCGGAGTCCTCGCAGCGGGCATCGCTGCAGAGGGGGCGCACTGCGTCTGCGGCGGTGCCCCGATACTCGGGCCGGCCCCGACGAGCGAAAGCGCCGCGACGAGCGCGACGAGCAGGGCTGGTGTCGATTTCACGCTTTCTCCTTTCCGGACGAGATCGCCTCGACCACACGGAGCGGCTCGAGCCTCGCCCGCTGAGCGACCAAGGCGGCCTTGCGACTCGACCGAGCCGCGAACGTGAAGAAGCACAGCTCGTCCTCGGGGACGTAGATCGATCCTTCGAAGCCGACGCGCGTCCCCTCCCGCGTCATCTCGTCCGCGGCCGAACGTGCCCGCCCCTCGCGCAGCCGACGCTCGCCTTTCGCGTCGCGTGCGAGGAACGTCTCGACGAGGTAGCTCGGCACCCGATCGACGGTAGGCGCCGCGGCTCAGCTTGAAATCGTGTGTCCCCCTGAACTTTGTTCGAGGGAGCCGGAGGCCGGTCGATACACACGTGCGAGCTCGGCCCGGGAACGCACGCCGAGCTTCGCGTAGACGTGGGACAGATGCGTCTCGACCGTCCGCTCGCCCAGGAACAGGGCGGCGGCGACCTCCTTGTTCGTGCGACCTTCGGCAACGAGGTCGGCGACTCGACGTTCGGCCGCCGTCAGACCTTCTTCGCGGACGCGGCCTCCGATCCGACCGAGCTCCGCGCGCGCCTTCTCGATCCAGGTGGCGGCGCCGAGCTGCTCGAAACCCTCGAGCGCCGCCTCGATTGCGTCGCGGGCGCCCCGCTTTTGCCGTCGGCGCCTCCGGACGACGCCGAGGGCGAGCAGCGCGCGAGCTTCTCCGAAAGGATCGCCGGCGTCCCGGTGCTTCGCGACCGCCTGCTGCAGGAGCGACTCGGCCCGATCGACCTCACCGCGGGCCGCTGCGACGAGACCGCGGCAGCGCGTGACGTGCGCCAGCACCCAGTCGCGGCCGCGCCGCGCCGCATCTTCCTCCCAGACGTCCACGACTCGCACGGCATCGTCGATGCGACCGAGCTCGAGCAGGGCCTCGGCGTGGTCGGCCACCCACCAGCGTCTGGCCGCCTCTCTCCAGCCGACCCTGGTGGTCGTCGCCTCCGACTCGCCGAACCAGGCGACGGCCGCCTGCGGATCGCCGCTGCGCAGTTCGACCAGCCCCATGGTCGCGAGGTGCACGGGCGTGCGCAGCCCGATCTGCTCCTCGCCGAGCCGCAACGCCAGCCCCGAGTGCTCGCGTGCAAACTGGAGCCGGCCGCGATGGGCTGCGACCACTGCGATCGGCATGTGGTTCCACGGTACGTCGAAGCCGTACTGAAGATTGATGTCGAGCGCGCGGGCGGCGTAGTGGGCCGCGAGTTGCCAGCGGCCTCCCCAGAGCTCGACCCAAGCGAGCCTGGCGAGCAGCTCGGCGCTCCAAAGCTCGTCACGCTCGTGCCACTCGGCGTACGCGGGTTCGAGCAGCGCCCGCGCAGCATCGACGTCCCGGCGCACCTCGAGCACCTCCGCGAGCGCGTTCGTCGCCTCCTTCATCAGATCCGGGTCGCCGCCGGCGGCGGCGATCTCGTGCGCCCGCGCGGCGTGTGCCGGAGCGTCGGTATCTCCTACCGCACAGCCGAAGAACGTGAGCAGTCCGAGCGCGCGGACCCGAAGCGCATCGTCGTCGAGCTCATCGGCGAGCTCGAGCGCCGCTCGCGCGTGCGCGAGCGCTCCGTCGAACCCCTGCTCGAAACGTGTCGCCACCGCGAGCTGAGCGAGGATCCGTGCCCGAAGTGCGGGCCTTGCTTGCGCCTCGAGCAACGCTTCCTCGAGGAGCGCGACCGAACGGTGTACGCCTTCGAGCTCGGCGCGCAGCACGAGAGCCTCGGCGCGCAGCTCCCCGATGTCCGTCTCGGCGAGCAGGTCCGTGACCATCGCCCGGGCACGCGTCCACTCGCCGGTGGCACGCTGCGCGCGTACCGCCGCCAACGCTCGTCGATGGCGCTCGTGGCGTTCGTTCGGCGGCGTCAGCCGGAGCGCCTGCTCGGCGAGCTCGGCCGCGACGGCGGAGGCGCCGCGCTCGTTCGCAAGGGTTGCAGCTTCGTCGAGAACGGCGGCGACCTCGGCGTCGGGGGACTCGGACGAGAGCGCGAGGTGACGGGCGCGGGCGACTGGATCGTCGACGATGCCGGCGATGCGCCTGTGAATGGTCCGACGCTTGCCACCGAGGTCTGCGTAGAGGACCGAGGACAGCAGCGGATGGGTGAACCGGACCGTGCCGTTCTCGTACTCGATGACCTGCGCCGCCTCGGCCGGCTCGAGCGCGTCCGGCACGACGCCTGCCCGTTCCAGGAGCGACCTCGACGGCGTTCCGAGGGCCGAGGCGACGGAGAGCGCGTCGCGGGTCGCCGCCGGAAGCCCCGCCAACCTCAGACGGACGAGCTCGTCGAGCGTCTCCGGAACCGGGAGCGGCTCGAGCGGATCGAGGTCCACGTCGAGAACGCGCGCCAGCTCCAGCGCAAAGAACGGATTCCCGCCTGTCGCCTCGTGGATGCGCAGCAGCGTCTGGCGTGGAAAGGGCCTGCCCAGCCGGTCGAGCAGCACCTGATGGACCGCGCCGACGCTGAGCGGTCCCAGCCGCAGGCGCCGGACGCGCTCCCGTTCGAGCGCCTGTTCGAGCCCCGACGCCCGGGTTCCCTCGACGAGCCGGCGGGCGACGAGGAGGGACACGTCGCTGTCGGGGAGCCGACGCAGCGCAAACGCGAGCGTGGCCGCCGAGGCGGGGTCGAGCCACTGGACGTCGTCGACGGCGATCAGGATCGGCTCTCGCTCGGCGAGCAGGTGGAGCAGGTCGCGGACCGCGACGGCGAGCGCACGGTGATCGACGAAGTCGCCTGACGGCTCCTCTCGAAGCAGCGCGGCGCCGAGCGCGCGCCGTCTCGGGGCCGACAGCGTCGGTGCGACCTCGTCGAGCGTATCGTCGAACAGGTCGCCCAACCCGACGTGCGCCTCACCGCGCTCGGCTTCGGCCGGTCGCGACACGAGGACACGCAACCCGCACGACCGCGCGTGCTCGACCCCCGCGAGCCAGAGCGTCGACTTGCCGATTCCCGCCTCGCCCTCCAGGACGAGCGCACCGGAACCACCGCCGGTCTCCTCGACGAAGCTGCAGACCGAGGCGAGGTCGTCGTCCCTGCCAACGAGCTCGAACGCCATCCCGCTCCCGGAATCGTGACTCGCGCCGTTAAAAGCGGCAACCTCGACAGCCGAACCAGGGTTCGCCCGCATGGGGCGTTACCATTTCGGCCGACATGGGGTTCGCCGATCTCTGGAGCCGCACCCTCGTCTACTTCGGCATCGCCGAGGAGGACGACTACTGGGACGAGGACGGCTACGCCACGAACGAGGAGCTCGAGCGGACGTACAACGACCGCCCGAACGTCCGCCGGCTGCCGCGCCGCCGCCGCGGCGATTACGACGACTGGACCGACTCCGACACCGCCGCCGGCCAGGTCCAGGTCGCAGCGCCGCCGCCCTCTCGTGCCGCACGTGAGCAGGCTGCTCCGTCTCGGCCGCGCCGCCTCGAGGCCGCGCCGAGCCCGAACGTCAAGGTCCATCTCGTCCTCCCGCGGAGCTTCAACGACGCCCAGCAGATCGCCGACCGGTTCAAGGACGGCATCCCGGTCATCCTCAATCTCCAGAGCACCGACCAGGAGCTCTCCAAGCGCCTGATCGACTTCGCCAGCGGCCTGACGTACGCGCTGAACGGGGGCATGCAGCGCGTGGCCGACAAAGTCTTCCTGCTCACCCCGCGCAACGTCGAGGTTTCCGCCGAGGAGCGCGCGAGGCTCCTCGAGCGGGGCGGCTTCTTCAACCAGGCGTAGCAGCACGGTGCACTGCGGGGACAGGCTTAGGCCTGTCACCGCCTTCGATCTGCGCCGCCGCTGCGCTGCTCGGAGGTAGGAACAGCCCGGAACGAGCCGAATTCGACGCGGATGGGCGCAACGGCCAACTTTGGGCTACTCGCAGACGCCGTCTCGACGATCCAGAGCTTCGTCATCGTCTTCGTCGGCGTCTACGTGCTCGTCATCTTCGCCTACATCATCACCTCGTTCGTCCGGTTGCCGTACTCGCTCAACCCGGTCGCGCGGTTCCTCCACGACGTCTGCGAGCCGTACCTGCGGCTCTTCCGGCGAGTCCTGCCGCCCGTAGGGCCGCTCGACCTCTCGCCGATGGTCGCCGTGATCGTCCTGATCGCGGCGGAGCAGATCGTCGTCCGGCTGCTCGACCGCCTGCACTGACCAAGAAGGGAGAGACCATGTCCTACACACCAGTCGAGATCCGTCATGTGAAGCTCCGGCGCGGGCTGGCCGGCTACCGGCGCGAGCCGGTCGACCGCCTGCTGGAAGAGATCGCCGGCAGCTTCGAGACCGTCTGGCGCGAGCGGGCCGACCACGCCGACCGCGTCGACCTCCTGGAAGGCGAGCTGAAGCGCTACCGCGAGCTCGAGGGGTTGCTCCGGGCGACGCTCGTCTCCGCCGAACGTGCCGCCCACGAGCTCCGCGACCAGGCGAACCGCGAGGCCGAATCGATCGTCTCCGAGGCGCGCGCGGAGAGCCGGACGATCACCCGGAACGCCAGAAGCGAGCACGAGCAGCTCACCCGCGAGGCGCGCCGCGTTCGGCTTCTGCTCCATGCCGCGCTCGACGCGCTCGAGGAAGGCGACTCCGACCGGCTCGAGCTCGAGGAGCCGCCGGAGGTGACGATTACCGGCTCCGGGCGGGAGAGCAGAGCCGCCTAGCCACCGGCCTATACTTGGCTCCAGATGGCCCAGTCGGCAACCCGTCTACGGCTGCGCGTCGCGGCCGGTGCGACTCGCAACGAGCTCGCCGGGCGGTACGGCGACGCCTGGAAGGTTCGCGTCGGAGCCGCCCCGGAGCGCGGTCGCGCGAACGAGGCTGTCCTGCAACTCCTGGCGACGGAGCTCGGGCTGCCCCGCGCGTCGCTTTCCGTCGTCTCCGGCCACACGGGGCGCGACAAGGTGATCGAGCTCAAGGGCATCGACGCAGCCGAAGCCGAGCGCCGGCTGGAGCAGCGGTGAGCGCGCTCGACACCGAGGCCTTCCGCACCCGTCTGCTCGACGCTCGCCGGCAGGTGGTCGGCGCGATCGACAACATCCACGCCGAGAATCCCGGCTCGCTCGGAGACGAGACCGACGAAACGACCTACCAGGACAACCACCTCGGCGACGTCGCCACGGCCACGTTCGACCGCGAGATGGCGTCGACGCTCGAGGACAACTCGACGCACGTGCTGAACGAGATCGACGCCGCCCTGGCCCGGATCGACGACGGCACGTTCGGCACCTGCTCGAGCTGTGGCGAGGCGATCGGGACGGAGCGCCTGGAGGCCCTCCCGTGGGCGACTCTCTGCATCGAGGACAAGCGGAAGCAGGAGCGCGGCTGACCTGTCGCTCATACCGGAAGGACGCACGGGCCGTCCGGCTGCGCTGGACGGCGCGATTCGTCGTCCTCAGTCGCCTCCATAGCGCTGCTATGGAGGCTCCCTGCGTCCTAGTCTCGCACTCGCCCATCACACCCGGACGGCGCGTGGTCGTTCCGTATGAGCTCTGAACCCGCCCGGAAGCAGGAATTCCGGCCGGGATCGCGCACGGACGGCCTGGCGCCGATCTCCGTGGTCGCGCGGTCGCTGGCCGCCCGTCCGAGGCACTGGATCGCCCTGGGCGCGATCGTGGCCGCCGCGGTGGTCGCCGACCAGCTGACCAAGCACGTCGTCGCCAGCGAGCTCTTCCTCGACGAGGACGTCAAGGTGGTCGGCCCGTTCTCGATCCACCACGTCCAGAACTCCGGCATCGCCTTCGGGCTGTTCGCCCAGGCGACGGGCTTCGTGATCCTGCTGACACTCGTCGCCGTCGGCTGGATGATCATCTACTTCTACCGCTCGGGTGCCCGCCATCCGCTGCTGCCGATCGCCGTCGGGCTCCTGATCGGAGGCAGCATCTCGAACCTCGCCGACCGGGTGCGGCTCGGGTACGTCACCGACTTCCTCGATCTCCGTTACTGGCCGGCGTTCAACCTCGCCGACAGCTTCATCGTGGTGGGCGTGGCGATCCTGCTCGGCGCCCTCGTGGCCGCCGACCGCAGCCCGCGCCGCCCGCGTGGCCTCGACCCCGTACGTCGTCCCTGAGGCGGCGGCCGGCGAGCGGCTCGACCGCTTCGTCGCCGCACTCCCCGGGGTCGGGTCCCGCGCCGCGGCCGAACGACTCCTCGCCGCGCGCGCCGTGCTCGTCGACGGAGTGCCGCGGGCCAAGAGCCACCGGCTCGAAGGTGGGGAGGAGGTGCTCGTCGAGCACGCGCAGGAGACGCCGCCGTCACGTCCGCCGCCCGAGCTCGAGATCGCGTACGAGGATGAGTACCTGCTGGTCGTGGACAAGCAGGCCGGCGTCGTCGTCCATCCTGCGGCCGGGCATGCGTCCGGCACGCTCGTCCAGGCGCTCGCCGGGCGAGCCGCCGGCGGCGATCCCGAACGGCCCGGCATCGTCCACCGGCTGGACCGCGACACGTCCGGGCTGATGGTGGTCGCGCGCACCGAAGAGGCGTACGAAGGGCTGCGCGGGCTCGTCAAGCATAGGGCCGTCGAGCGGGAGTACCTCGCGCTCGTCCGTGGCCGGCCACGCTCCCGGACCGGCCGGATCGAGGCGCCGCTCGGCCGCGACCGCCGCGACCCGACCCGCCGCTCTCTCGATTCCGACTCGCCGAAGGACGCCGTCACCCATTTCGAGGTGGTGGAGCTGCTGCCGGCCCACGCCCTGCTCCGCGTCCGCCTCGAGACCGGCCGAACGCACCAGATCCGGGTGCATCTCGCGGCAATCGGCCTGCCGGTCGCCGGCGATCCGGTGTACGGGGCGCCCGAGCAGGGCCTGCGCCGCCAGTTCCTGCATGCCGCCCGCCTCGCCTTCGTGCACCCAGTCACGGGCGAGGCCGTCGATGTGGCCTCGCAGCTTCCGTCCGACCTGGAACAGGCCCTGGAACGGGCACGCGCCCGCTAGCATGTAGCCCGTTCCTTTCCACCGACCCGGCGGTAC
>Ga0105245_10002364_pt1 | contig 17052 bp, 14 predicted proteins | sample KBSM54metaG_FD_81523 | JGI IMG/M metagenome (GOLD analysis project Ga0105245, IMG submission 81523) | Miscanthus rhizosphere microbial communities from Kellogg Biological Station, Michigan, USA - KBS M5-4 metaG | ecosystem: Host-associated > Plants > Roots > Rhizosphere > Soil | place...
GCTGTCTCCGAACGTGACCAGCATCGGCTACATGGCCCGCGTCGCCGAGAATGCCGGAGCTGACGCCATCTCCCTCATCAACACCTTTGTCGCCATGGCCATCGACGCCAAGACCCGCAAACCCCACATCGCCAATGTGACTGCGGGCCTTTCCGGTCCAGCCATTAAGCCAATCGCCTTGCGCATGGTCTACGAGGTTTCGAAGTCGGTGAAGGTTCCCATCATCGGCATGGGCGGAATTTCGAAAGCGGAAGACATCATCGAGTTCATGTTGGCCGGGGCCACCGCGATAGAAATCGGAACCGCCAGCTACTGGGATCCCCGCGCCACCGAACGAATCGTGGACGAACTGCAACAGTGGTGCATGGAAAATCGCATTCAACGCTTAGCAGACCTAACCGGTGGCCTAATGATGGAATAGACCTGGCCCTTTCTATGATCTCTGTGGTTAAGATTTTCCTGGCTCCGATAGCAACACTAACCCCAGGGGACACAGATAGCATAGAGGGGTCTCTCATCGCGGAAACGCCCCTCCCTTATAATTCGACATTGCACCCATTGAGGAGAATCCATGACTCTTTCCGGCCGCGTCGCCGTGGTCACTGGCGCATCTCAGGGAATTGGCCGCACCATCGCCCTGAAGCTTGCCCTGGCAGGAGCGACCGTCGTTGTCGTCGCCCGAAACCAATCGAAGCTCGATGAATTGGCGACAGAAATCCAAGACGCCGGCGGCAAGGCTTCCGCCTTTGTAGTGGACGTAGGCAACGAAGAACAAGTCAAGGCTACCTTCAAACAGATCATTGCCCAGCTGGGCAAGATCGAAATTCTGGTCAACAACGCCGGAATCACCCGCGACCAGTTGGTCATGCGTATGAAGCGCGCCGACTGGGACGAAGTCATCAACACCAACCTGACCTCCGCCTATCTGTGCACCCAACAAGCCATCAGCTCGATGTTGAAGCAACGCTGGGGCCGCATCATCAATGTGACCTCGATCTTCGGCCAGATAGGGCAAGCCGGACAGGCGAACTATGCTTCGTCCAAAGCCGGGCTGATCGGATTCACCATGGCTATCGCCCGCGAAGTCGCCTCCCGCAGCATTACCTGCAATGCGGTCGCTCCCGGATTCATCGAGACCGCGATGACCTCCACGCTCACTGAAGAATTCAAGCAAACAGCTCTAAAAATGATTCCTTTGGGACGCGTCGGAACCACCGGCGACGTAGCCAGTGCGGTAGCATTCCTGGCCTCAGAGGAAGCGGGCTACATTACAGGCCACGTGCTTAACGTGAATGGTGGAATGCACATGGGGTAGTGATCGCGGCTGCCGAATCTCCAACTCAGATCGATCAGGTTCGTGAACTGTTCCTCGAGTACGCAGATTCTCTTGGCTTCAGTTTGTGCTTCCAAAGCTTCGACCAGGAGCTTGCCTCGCTTCCTGGAGACTACGCTGCTCCGGAGGGCCGCCTGCTGCTGGCAGAATTTGAAAGTCGTCCTGCTGGATGCGTGGCCCTGCATAGGCTGAATCGGCAAGTTTGCGAGATGAAGCGCCTGTATTTGCGCCCGGAATTTCGCGGCAAGGGAATTGGACGGACACTCTGTGAGCATGCCTTGAAGGAAGCCCGCGCAATCGGCTATCGTCAGTTGCGGCTGGATACGGTCGAACCAGTGATGAAAGACGCAGTTGCCATGTATCGACGCCTGGGATTCAGAGAGATCGCTCCTTATCGCCTCAACCCGATCCCTGGTGCGCTCTACATGGAGTTAGAACTATAAGGATTGATGGAGGAGTAATGAAGAACCAGCTCTGCATTGCCATAATTCTCTTTGCCACCACCTTCTCCTTCGCCGCTACCGGCAAAGACGTCTCCTACAAAAGTGGAGACGATACCGTGAATGCCGTTCTTTATACACCGCAGGGCAATGGCCCTTTCCCTGCCCTGGTGGTAATTCACGAATGGTGGGGACTAAATGATTGGGTGAAAGATCAAGCCTCGAAACTGGCTGACCAGGGTTATGCCGCGCTGGCCATCGATCTCTATCGCGGAAAAGTCGCGACCACGCCTGACCTCGCGCACGAGCTCATGCGCGGAGTCCCCGACGATCGTGCCGCCCGCGACCTGCACGAAGCAGTTGCATTCTTGAAATCCCAGGCTGAGGTCAAGAAAGGCCGTATCGGCGCCATCGGATGGTGCATGGGCGGTGGATACGCGCTCGATGTGGCCCTGCAAGAACCCGACCTGACGGCAGTAGTCATCAACTACGGCCACCTCGCCGACGACAAAGACGATCTCAAAAGGATGAACGCTTCGGTTTTAGGTATTTTTGGCGGTCAGGACCGCGGTATTCCCACCGACGACGTCAAAAAATTCGAGCAGGCATTAAAAGACCTGGGCAAAAATCCTGAGATCCATATTTATCCGGAGGCGGGGCACGGATTTCAGAACCCGGTAAACCCTTCCTATCGCAAGGAAGACACCGCCGACGCCTGGAAACACATTGATGAGTTTCTGGCCAAGACGCTAAAAAAGTAGCGTCGAATGCTAAGTGCAAATTGCTGAATGATTTAAGTTAAAGCGGCCAATGGCGCGACTTCCCGCTCCGTTTGGCGGGAAAATCGTCCCAATTTCCACTTGCCAGACGGTACTCTTCTGGTTACTATGCAACATCCTCACGGTAACCTTCGTAGGAATACTTCTTTTATGAACATCGGCGAGACCATAAGAAATTTTCGTCTGCAAAAGGGGATGTCGCAGGGTGATATCGAAAAGCGCACCGGCCTGCTGCGCTGCTACCTGTCACGCGTCGAGAATGGACACACCATTCCTTCGCTCGATACCCTTGCCAAGATTGCCGGCGCCATGGAACTCGCCCTATCGCAGTTTTTTGCCGACTCTGCTCCCACCAACGGATCTAAAGGCCTGCCCCAGCTCTCGGACGACGAAGTCCGCTTCCTAAGCCAGATTCGCCGCTACGCAGTCACGCTAAACGATGGCGACCGCAAGCTGGTACTGGCGATGGTAAAAAAGATGGCAGCCAATTCCGCAAAATAGAATCTCCAGGCTTCCTTAACAGATTTCAAACTATTTTCATCCGTAACCCAGAGCTATCGCGCAAGGGAACGGTTGCTCCTCTATCGGGAGAGAGGAAAAGAAAAATCCGTGAAATTGGCGAAAATCCCTGGCCAGCTTTTCACCCCAGCTGAGCAGCGACCAACTCTCCAGCAACCGCAATAATCTGAGCCTGATCCCCAAAGCCTTTCAACCACCTGATCTCCCGCTCGCGTCGAAACCATGTCATCTGGCGCTTGGCGTAATTGCGATGCGCCTGTTGTGCGGACTTGATCGCACCACCACGATCAATCTTTCCCTTGACCAACTGCACCGCCTGTCGGTAGCCCAGGGAGGCCAGCGGCGGAGCTTCCTCCCCAAACTTGTTTAGCAGGTCTTCCGTTTCTTTCACCAAACCCGCGTCAAACATCCGCTGTGCACGATCATTAATGCGTTCGTACAGCGCCTGGCGCTCGGGATCAAGTCCGATCCGCAAGATCTGGAACCCGGTCAGAGGTTCCTGACCCTGCTTCCATAGTTCCGTCATAGGCCGGCGCGACCCGACGCACACCTCGATGGCTCGCACGACCTTCGGAACGTCATTGGCATGGATCTTTTCTGCCGCCGCCGGGTCCAGCTTGCGCAGAATGCCGTGCAAATATTTCGTTCCCCGTTCGTCGGTAGTTTCGAGCAGCCGCTGGCGCAGGTCCTTAGAGCGTTGCGGTCCGGGGAAGAGTCCGTCGACTAGTGCCCGCAAGTAGAGTCCGGTTCCACCGGCCACAATCGGCAACTGCTCCCGTCGTTTTAATTCGGTCAAGACGTCCCGCGCGCGCCGCGCATACTCTCCCGCAGTGATGTAGGCTGTGGGTTCGACGAAGTCCAGAAGATGATGCGGGACCAGCTGGCGCTCTTCTGCCGTCGGTTTGGCCGTACCGATTTCAAACCCACGGTACATGGCTACCGAGTCGCAATTGACGATCTCGCCATGAAATCGCTGAGCCAGCGCAAGCGACAGCGCCGTCTTGCCACTGCCCGTCGGCCCCACAACTACTACTAATAAAGGATCGCGGGCCACGGCTAACGGGCGCTCCACGGAATCTGTTGCCAGTAGCGGATCACAAGAAAGATCAGCACCAACAGGGCCAGGCTCGCGAGGCCCTTCGCTTCCAACGACTTTGCATCCTGAGTCGACATCGCTGCAGCACCTGCGACATTGTAGTCCGCGCAGAACTCGGCCGCGCGATGCTAAACTACGCGTCGCGATGGCAGCACAATCCAGCCCCTTGCGCATAGCGCGCTTCGGCGTCTTTGAGGTCGACGCCTGCGCAAAGGAACTTCGCAAGAGTGGTGCGCGAGTGCGCTTACAGGACCAGCCCTTTCAATTGCTTCTTTTGCTCTTGCAGCACTCCGGCACAGTCACTCGAGAAGAACTCCGCCAGAAACTCTGGTCGGAAGATACCTTCGTCGACTTCGATCACAGCCTGAATACCGCGGTCAACAAGATCCGCGAAGCACTGCACGATTCGGCATCAAGTCCTCGCTACGTTGAAACCGTTGCTCGCCGCGGTTACCGCTTTGTAGCCCCGGTCGAGTGGATTGAACCTTCACCGCCCGCGCCCGGCAATCAAACACTCGCCATTGCGCCGATTCACCCCGAACTCGAAATTACTCAGCCACACCGGGGCCTCGTGCGCGTGCTCTTCTTGCTGATTCAACTGATGTACCTGATCTTTTATCTATGTGCTCTGTTCTTACTGTCGTCCATCGATCGCCAGGCGGACGAATTGTTCGGCACGCACAGTTGGATTGTGACTGTGGCTGTCCTGGTGACTGCCGGCATCGGCATCCCGCTGCGCTGTTACCTGCTGTCCGCGGCCGCCTTTGACTATCGCCGTCTGGGAGAGAAATTCCGCAAGCTCTTTCCCGGCATTCTGATTCTCGACCAGCTATGGGCTACGGCTCCATTTCTACTGGTCGACAAGATCGGCTTTGGCGCCGCCTTTGCCGCTACCGCACTTCTGCTCTACGTCCCCTTCTCCGAGCGGACGCTCCTACGCATGGCGTACCCGGACGGTCCCAAGTAGCACTGGGCTGTGCTAGGCTCGGATCATGGCCAACGTGGTCACGCAACCGAAAACCTTTCTGAGCAACAAGGTGGATCACTTCACCGAGTCGGTCATCCGTGAGATGACCCGGCAGGCGCTGCTTTACGGCGCGGTCAACCTCTCGCAGGGTTTCCCTGATTTTCCTGCCCCGTCGGAGCTCAAACTTGCCGCGCAGGACGCCATCGCCCAAGACGTAAACCAGTACGCCATCACCTGGGGATCGAAAAAATTGCGCAACGCCATCGCCGCCCACACCCAGGCGCGGCAGGGGATTCGCCTCGATCCAGAGACCGAGGTCACTGTCTGCTGCGGCTCTACTGAAGCGATGATTTCCACTCTGTTGGCAGTGTGCAACGCGGGCGACGAAGTTATCGTCTTCGAACCGTTTTACGAAAATTATGGCCCCGACTCTGTACTCTCCGGAGCCAAGCCACGCTTCGTAAAGCTGCGACCACCGACCACTACAGAGGGCGAATGGACTTTCGACGCACAGGAACTGCGCGCTGCATTTCATGATCACACCAAAGCCATCATCATCAATACTCCGAATAACCCAACGGGGAAGGTGTTCACTCGCGAGGAGCTGGAGCTGATCCGCGATCTGTGCGTTGAATTCAATGTGCTGGCGATCACTGACGAAATCTATGAGCACATTTTGTACGACGGCACCGAACACATCTCGATGGCCACGCTCGACGGGATGCGCGAGCGCACAGTTACCATCAATGGCTTGTCGAAGACCTATAGCGTTACTGGATGGCGTGTAGGCTGGACGATCGCTCCAGCGGCCATCACCAACGCGATTCGCAAAGTACATGACTTTCTTACTGTCGGTGCGCCCGCACCGTTGCAGGAAGCTGGCGCCGCCGCCCTGACTATGCCCGATAGCTACTACAAAAAGCTCGCTGAGGGATACCGCCAGCGCCGCGACCACCTGATGCCTGCGCTGGTGGAGGCCGGCTTCCGCTGCTTCCGTCCGCGCGGCGCTTACTATGTCATGACTGATATCGGCGCCTTCGGCTTCGCTGACGACGTCAGCTTCACCCATCACCTGGTCAAGGACATCGGCGTTGCCGTGGTGCCCGGGTCAAGCTTCTATCTCGATCCGGCTGATGGGGCACAGCAGGTGCGCTTCGCATTCTGCAAGCGTCCGGAGACCCTGGACGAGGCGGCTGAGCGGCTTAAAAAACTGCGACGTGCGTAATTGCCGGAGTGTTCCGTACGGAACGTTTTGTAAAGATGAGAAGTAGCTTAGGTACACACAGTTAGCACTGCTAGTGAGGCACTCACCTGTTTTGCCGTGGATTTTGTCCCAAAAATGGGAACTAGTTGCGCGCGAGGAGTCAGTTAGAGTCACTTCGTTAGGGGATATAGCTTTATGTCGCGAAAGAAAATCTCCGCGCCTTCGGACTGAAACAAAATCCTGCCTGCTGCTGGATAGGCTGCGGAACCTTCATTGGCGAGCTTGCCGTTGACCAATTGTTTGACGTGGTCTCCCTGGACTACGAGTTCCAGCAGGTTCCATTGGCCGTGCGGTTTTTCCACTTCGCCGACGGGATCGCGGTATCCAACCACGTCTTTCTCCGGGCCCTTGCCGATGCGATCAATCTTCTCCGCTTCGCCCGCGGGGCCGGTAACGCGCACTCCGTTCCTTCCGGTCAAGGCGCCGCCATCGGTCATCCAGAAATCGCCGGTGCCGCCTTCGTAAATCTGAAACTCGATGGATCTCGGCCAAACCTTCTGCTCTCCAGTCACATGGTAAAGAATTCCGCTGTCACGCGCCTTACCGTCGCGCGGCGGATAGGTGCCCTCACCCCACTTGAATTCAGTTCGCAGATAGTAGTCGGCGAATTCCTGCTTGGTAATGATATAGCCAAATTCCTTCCCGGAGACATGAATGACATTCCTCTCTACCTGGAAAACATGGTTTGGATCGTGGTTCAGTCCCTGAGTTTTGAGGAAGGTGTCAAACTGGGCGAGGTCGTGTCCGTGGAACAAGACCACGGCTTTGCCGTGCGGAGGAATATCGCCGCCGGCAGCCGCGGTTGCGACCGCGGAGACAAAGAGCAGGAGTAAGAGAAAACGGGTAGAGAGTTTGCTCGGGTTCTGCATCGGAGCACGATATCACGCCGCGTCTCGCGACTGCCCCGGACAAAGTTATCTCTGCAACAACACCCAGCTACAGCTACGACCCGGCGTCGCGGCTGCTATCGGTGCTGCCCAAGGTGGGCACGACCACCAAAGAGGGGGCGACATAATCTACGACTCCACCGGCAACCGCACCTCGCGCACCGACAACCGTACCAACACCACGCTAACCTACACGTACGACGACATTTAAGCTCACGACGGCCAAGCAGGGGACTACGACCAAAGAGACCTACCCGTATGACTTGGTGGGCAATAGGACTGGCGTCGCTGGCGTGAGTCCGGACACCCAAAGCCCGTAACTGATTCAAGTCCGGGAATTTTTCTCTTGCACCGGCGTCTCCGAGACGATTTAATGCATAGCCCTGGCTGTAGAGCTATGACACTTCGTCGAAAGGTCCACCGTGAGTTCTTACGTTCGCTTACTGGCCACCTTGATTGCTCTTGTCTCTTGTGTCCCTGCCTTTTGCGGGGAGCCGCAATGGGTTGAAGTTCATTCCCCTCACTTCTCGGTAGCTACCGATACTAGCGACAAGCGCGCTCGCGACGTCGCCGTGCGATTTGAGCAGATGCGGGCTGTGTTCGGTTCGTTGATGGACAAGGCCAAGGTAAGCACACCCATACCTTTGCAGATTATTGCCTTTCGCAATGGGAAAGAGCTGCGCCAGTTTTCCCCGATTTTCCAGGGCAAGGCGACGGAATTGGCGGGGCTGTTTCAGGGCGGCTCCGATCGCTGTTTCATCTTGCTTGACATGTCAGTGGAGAATCCCTGGCAGACTGTGTTCCATGAGTATGCTCACCAACTCATGAACGGTACCCTGACCGTGCAACTTGATCCCTGGTTCGAAGAAGGATTTGCGGAATACTTCCGTACCATTTCCGTGGATGGAAAGGAAGCGGACGTAGGAAGGATTCCCGACGACGAATATCTGGTGCTCCAGCAAAACTCCTGGCTCAAGGTCGCGGATCTTTTGCGAGTGCAGCAATACACCAAAACCTATAACGAGAATGGCGATCATCGGACGGTGTTTTATGCTGAGTCGGGAATGCTGGTGCATTACATCTATGACAATGGACTGATTCCGAAGCTTGGGGACTACTTTACCCAGGTGAGGAACCTACATGTCCCGGTTGAAGATGCCATCCAGAAAGCTTTCGGCATGAGCGCTATCCAACTGGACAAGACATTGCACAACTATGCCAGCGGCGGCCACTACAAGTATTACAAGCTGGCTGCGCCCGCCGGAATCGACGCCAAGAGCTACATCAGCACGGCGCTCAGCACGCTCGATGCTCAGGCCCTGTTGGCGGACGTCCATCTGCATTCGCGGGACTATCAGCAAGCGGCGGTGCAGGAATTTGAGGCGGTGCTGAAAAGCGATCCGAACCATGCCACCGCACTTCGCGGATTGGGCTACTCCTACCTGATGAAGCAGGACCTGGCGAAAGCCGGAGAGTACTTCCACAAGTCGGCCCAGCTAAACCCAAATGATCCCCGTGTCCTTTATTACTCGGCCATGTTGTACCAACGCGAGGCCTCGTCTCTCGGCGGCCATGCTGGTCAGATGGGACTTATGCAAAGCGAACTGGAGCAATCGGTCAAACTCGATCCCGACTTCGCCGACGCTCATAACATGCTGGCTTTTGCTTACAGATCCCAGGGAAAGCGGGACCCGGCCATTGCGTCTATGCGGAGAGCCATTGGCTTAAATCCCCGCAATGACCAATACCAGTTCAACCTGGCCAGCCTGTACCTTGAAAACCAGCAAGTCGATGAAGCAACTTCCATTCTGCGGTCTTTGCAGACCAGTAGCGACCCCCAAGTTGCTGAGCGCTCCACTCGAGAGTTGACACAGGTGCAGCAGTACAAAGAACAAATACGGGCGGCGACGCAACCGTCGGTGCCCGGACCGGCGGGCAATCTGCTCGCGAACCGGGGTGCATCCGCTCCTTCGCCACCTGAGCCAGTAAGCCCGAAGGTTACGCCGGCCAAATTTCTTCACGGCAAGCTGGTGTCGGTAGATTGTTCCGGACTTCCGGTGGCGACCGTGACTATACTGGAAGGTCCCAAAACCTGGAAGTTCCGGGTGGCCAACAGCAAGAAGGCCATGGTGATCGGCGCCGACCAGTTGTCTTGCGATTGGCAGGGGCAAAAGGTGGCGATCAACTATCGCGAAACCGGAGACGGCCAGGGCGATCTGATTTCCCTGGAAATTCAGTGATCGCAATTCGACTGCGCGTTCACGTGATGCTAGCGATGGTTTGCCTCGCTACGAGCACGCTGCCGGCCCAGGAAAACTGGCAGCGCGAGCACAACTCCGGAGCCAAAGCAGCGAAGGCAGCCAATTTCGCCGAGGCCGAGACGCTTCTCTCCCAATCCGCCGATGAAGCACGCAAAGCTGGAAACGCTAATTTGCTGGCTCGCAGCCTGGTCGATCTAGCAGAGGTCTACCGTAGCGAGGGCAAGTACACACCATCCCAAACCGCTTACAACGAAGCATTACAGCTTTACACCAAACAAGATGGCGCCGAGTCGCCCGCGGTCGCCGAGGTCTTGAACGGTCAGGCAGAACTTTTCAAGATTCTGAATGACTACGCTCAAGCTGAGCCGCTGTTACTAAGAGCGCTGGAGATTCGCCAGAAGAAGCTGCCTCAACCGGATTTGGCAACGGCACAAACCCAAAATGACCTGGGTGAGCTCTACACCGCCACTGGCGCCTATGACAAGGCAACCTCTCTCTTACCGGCGGCTCTTGATACTCGCACCCATCTCCTCGGTCCCGAGCATGAAGATGTCGCGCAAACACTAGAAGCGCTGGCCAATCTGGACAGGAAGACGGGCAAAGACGCGGAGGCAGAAAACCGCTTTCGCCAGGCGGTCAGCATCTACGGAAAGACCGTCGGCGGGGAGCATCCCGACTATGCCAACGCTCTCGAAGGCTTGGCGCTGTTTTATTCTGCGCGCGAGCAATACGAACAGGCCGAACCGCTGCTGGCGCGAATACTCGAAATTCGCCAAAGAGTTTTCGGCCCGGATCATCACGATGTCGCCGTAAGCCTGGATGCGCTTGGCCTGGTCAAGATGCAGCAGCACCAGGATGAAGCGGCTGCTCCACTCTATCTGCGAGCATTAATCATTTGGGGAAAGATCTACGGTGAAGAGAACCCATGGCTCTCGGCGGATCTCAGCAACCTCGCTACTTGTTACGAGCACATGAAGAATTATGCCGACGCCGAGCTAGCTTTGCGCCGCGCCGTAAGCAATGATGAAAAGGGCCTTCCGCCTGACAGCCCCGAGCTGGCTGCCGACCTTAACAACCTGGGGTCTCTATATTTTGTGACCGGTCACTCTGTCAATGCCGCGCCACTGTTGCAGCGGGCCTTGAATATACGCACCAAGACATTAGGCTTGACCGATCCGGACACGTTTCAGACCATTACCACTTACGCCAACGTTCTGCGCGCCTTACACCGGAACCCAGAGGCTGAGGAACTGGAGGCGAAGGCGAAAGCGGTCCGCAAGACACCGTAAGCTGGAGGGCTGGGAGTGAAGTAACTTTCGCCAGTAGGAGACCGCGGCAATAGAAATAAGACGGCCACAATCTCCAAATCTCCTGAGCCCAGATTGTTGACAAGTGCGATTAGGTGGCTATACTGCGGCTGGTTTTGTCAGAATACCCAAGAACTCAGGAAACGCTGTTCCCAAGGAGTGTCCTTTGCTTGATCCGTAACGCCGCACATCCCGATTGCTACTCGCAGTAATCGGTTGTCGGTCCAAGAGGATTTACGACCACACAGGAATTACCATCGGCCTGATCTTCCGACTGGGAGAGAAATAATTCACGACGTATGAGCACGTCTACTCGCAACGCAGCGCGGTCATGGGATCGACCTTGGCGGCGTGGCGCGCCGGTATGGCGCAGGCGATTGCGGATACCACGCCCAGAAGAACCACTCCCGCCAGAAGAATAAGCGGATCGCGCAAGTTTCCCTCCACCCACTTCCCAATCAGGCTGTTCATAAACAGTGCCAGGCCCAGGCCACCCAAGACGCCGCCGCCCACGCTTGCCAGCGTTGACGCAAATACAACGCGGATCACGTGTCCACGTTGGGCACCCAATGCCATGCGAATACCGAATTCGTTGGTCCGCTGCGCCACTGTGTAGGCAACTACGCTGTAAAGGCCCACTGCTCCCAGGGCCAGAGCTAGCCAGGCAAAGATGCCGAATATCCATGTCGCCAGATGTTGTTGCTGCCACTCGGGTTCTTCGGAGATCCAGGTCTCGAGATCTCCGGTTGTTTCATAGGTTTGTTGTTCCGGGTTGGCCGCAGTCAGCTGTTTTTGCACCGAGTGCAACAGCGACAGCGGCGAAACCTCTGACCGGACCAGAATCTGCGTTCCCTGCCGCATGCACAACGCGTAGGGCACATAGACGGCAGGCTTCACGGGATTTCGCAAACCGTCGTTGCGCACATCCTCCGAAACCCCTACGATCTGCAACCATGAATCCGCCACATTGGGTGCTGACAAGATCTCAGGTGGACGGTCCTCAATTCCGGGAACCTTGACCGAGTGTCCCATGACATCGCCGTTAGGAAAATACCTGAGAGCGAACGTCCGGTTAACCACGGCAACGTGAGCGCCGTTCTGATTCTGCGTCTCGCTCCACTCTTGCCCCTGAACAATTGGAATGCGCAGCGCAGCAAAATAGCTGGCGCTCACCATATTGATCGCGCCCATCTGCTCTTCGATCGCAGGCTTGCCTAAAATTTCAAACCGCAACCTGAGTCCGTTTCGCGGCGGGGTTGCGTTACTAGAAATTGCTGCTACGGTCACGCCGGGCGTTTCCGCCACCTTGGTTCGCAATTGCTCAAAGTACGCCCCTCGCGCCGCCCACGTAGTGTAGGAATTTCCATGCAAAGGAATTCCCACCGACATCACGTTGTGCGGATCGTAACCGAGTGTCGTATTGATGAGGCGTGCAAAACTCCGCATCGCCGAACCCGCCCCGGCCAGCAGCAACAGTGTCAGGGCAATCTGCCCCGCGATCAACACGCTTTGCGTTCGGTGCGCCCGTATACTCCCCGCAACCCGGCGCACATTGGACTGCATAATCTGTCCGATCTGGCTTCGCGAAAGTTGCAGGGCGGGCCAGAGCCCAAACAACACTCCCGTTGCCAGCGCTACCACGACGCTGAAAATCAACACGGGCAGGTTGATCCCAATCACCACCTCCGGGGCGAAAGCATAGCGAGGAAGCAAGGACTTGATTCCCACGAGAAATCCGTACGACGCCAAAACACCCAGGCTGGCTCCGATGACGGCTAGCAGCAGCGATTCTGTCAGCAGTTGGCGCACAATGCGGCGCCGGCCCGCACCGATCGCCGACCTTACCGCCAACTCATGCCGCCGCGCCGTACCTCGCGCCAGCAATAGAATCGACACGTTTCCGCAGCCGATCGCCAGTAGCAGTGCCACCGCTCCAAACAGCAGATACAACGTTCCGCTGATGCTCTCCACCACCCATTTGTTTAGTCCCTCGACCTCGACCTTGAAATGTTCAGGAAAACGTTTCGGCATGTCCCGGGCAAATTGGTCCAGTACCGGTTGCAGCGCGGCATTAGCTTGGGCATTGGTCACTCCCTTCCTCAGGCGAAGATTGATGATGAACGTCAGGTTCGGATCCTGGGTGATCTTCAGCGGCAGGTAGACATCAGCGTTGTACCAGGTAAAGCGCGGCGCTGCCACGCCCACGATTTGATAATTCTGATGGTCTAGTTGCAGCATTTTGCCGAGAACATCGGGACTGGAAAAATAGTGGCTCTGCCAGAATTTGTACGACACGATTGTCACCGGTTGCGGATCCTGCCCGTCGATCGCGTCCGCTGGCAACAATCCTCGCCCTAGCAAAGTCGGCACACCCAGCGTCTCGAAGCCGTCGGAGATCAGGCCAACCGCGTTGACGTTCTCGGGAAGCTCGCGCCCTGTCAAAGTAAGCGCGTGATAATCCATTGCGAGCACGCTCTCGACAATATTCAGCTGCCGTATCTGCTGAACCTGTGGGCCATTCAACTCAACCCAGTCTCCCGATCCTGCCTTGCTCTGCACCGTCAGCCGAACAATTCGGTCCGCACCGGGATAAGGATAGGGATTGATCAGCGCCGCATAAATCACACTGAATACCGCGGTAGTGGCGCCAATGCCGAGAGCCAACGAAATCACCGCGACTAGAGCGAATCCTGGATTTTTGATTGCTTGCCGCAACGCGTAACGAAGATCATGAAGCACAGAATCCATAGCCAGCTTCCTGCGACGCGATGGAGGAGATGGGAAGATGATAATCGCATTCCCTACCCCTGCTCCAGTCGCGGCGACCGCGCGAGTGGAGTATAGTGCCCTTTTATAGAGGGCCTGCATGAGCGTTCAATCTCTCCCCTGGCTCGATAACACCTGGCGCGACTTTCGGTTTGCGCTGCGATCCCTGGCAAAAGTTCCCGGCTTCACCGCCATTGCCATCCTCGTCATTGCAGTCGGCATCGGCGCCAATACCGCGGTCTTCTCGGTGGTTAACGCCGTCCTGCTCAAACCGCTTACCTACCCACATCCCGAAGAGTTAATGCAGCTGATGAACACCGGCCCGCAGGGATCGTTCCCCGGCGCCAACGTCCCCAAATTCAACATCTGGAAACAGCAGACCAGCATTTTTCAGTTTGTCGCGGCCTACGACCAGGGCGGCGCCGGGCTCAACCTCACCGGCGGCACCGATCCCGAGCAAGTGCAAGGCATCCACGTCAGCGCTGACTATTTCCGCATGCTGGGAGCGCCTATCATGGCCGGCCGTACCTTTACTCCTGCCGAGGACAGCCCGCACGGCGGCCAGGTGGTCGTCCTCGGCTATGGCCTGTGGAAACGCCGCTTCGGGGGAAATGCCAATATCGTCGGCACCAATATCCAAATCGACGGTCAGCCGTATTTAGTGGTCGGCGTCGTTGGACGCGATTTTGTCACCGAGCCAGCGGGCGACCTCTGGCTGCCCTTCCAATTCGATCTCAACTCGCAGGACATGGCCCACTACTTCGGCGTGATGGCCCGTCTCAAGCCCGGAATCACGACCCAGATGGCAAACGCGCAGTTAAAGCTCGCGGCGGATCAATTTCGGCGCACTTATCCCGGAGCCTTGGGTCCGGATGGCGGCTTCGGGGTGACCTCTTTGCAGGAACAGATGGTTGGCGATTCCCGCAAGTCTCTCCTGGTTCTGCTCGGGGCCGTCAGCCTGGTGCTGCTGATCGCCTGCGCCAACGTGGCCAATCTTTTGTTGATACGCGCCACTGCCCGAAAGCGGGAACTGGCCACCCGTTCGGCTTTGGGTGCCGGACGCGGCCACATCATCCGCCAGTTGCTTACGGAAAGCCTGGTCATATCTCTATTTGGCGGCGTTCTCGGCTTGATCCTCGGCTTCGCTGGAGTGAGATTCCTGCTCGCGGTCAGTTCCGGAAGCATTCCCCGCGTCGGCGAAGATGGATCGGCGGTCACCGTCGATCTGAACGTTCTGTTCTTCACCCTCGCGGTTTCCGTTCTTACTGGAATTGTCTTCGGCCTGATTCCCGCCATCAGCGCCACCCGGCAAAACTTTGCCGCCGCCCTCAATGAGAGCAGCAATCGATCCGGTGTAGGCTTCCGCAGCGGCAAGGTGCGCTCGCTATTGGTCATCAGTGAAATGGCGCTGGCGCTCGTACTGGTGATCGGCGCAACCCTGCTCATTCGCACTTTTATGAAGCTGCAGTCGGTCGATCCTGGCTTCGACACCCACAACGTGGTAACCATGGCCATGTCGATTGGCAGCGACCGTTTTCAGACGAGCGCGGGAGTCGCGCAGGTGGTTCGCGATGGCGCCGAGCGGCTCAATGCTGTGCCCGGCGTGACTACCGCATCTGCTTCCTGCTGTCTCCCCTTGCAAGGCGGCTTCGGCCTTCCCTTCGATATCGTCGGACGACCCAAGGGCGATACTCCCTCCACCGGCGGTGCGGGCTACAACTCCGTTTCGTGGAGCTATTTCGAAGCCTTCAAAGTCCCGCTACTCCGGGGCCGCAATTTCACCGAGCATGACGACGGCTCCGCCCCGGGGGTAGTGATTATTAATCAGGCGATGGCCAAGCAATTCTGGCCCAAGGGCGATCCCCTCGCCGACCGCCTGCTGATCGGCCCTAACATGGGGCCGGTCTTCGTGGAGCCTCCGCGCCAGATCATTGGAGTCGTCGGTGACATGCACAACGGCAGCCTGGGAAGCGATCCCTTTCCCACCATGTACATTCCAATCGCGCAGATGCCGGACAAAGTCACCGCACTCAACTCGCGCATCGCGCCCTTGTGGTGGATCGTGCGCACTCACGTCGAGCCGCATACCGTTTTCAAGTCATTAGCCGTCGCTGTCCGTGAAGCCAGCGGCGGCCTGCCTGTCGCGCACACCCGCACCATGGATGAGATCGTCGTCGTTTCAACCTCGCGGGAGCGTTTTAACATGCTGCTGTTGACCATCTTCGGATCCTCTGCCCTGCTTATGGCCGCGATTGGCATCTACGGCCTGATGGCCTACTCTGTCCAACAACGGACGCAGGAACTCGGCATCCGCATGGCACTGGGCGCGCAGGAATCCAGCATCCGCAACATGGTGATCCGTCAGGGGATGCTGCTGGCGATGATTGGCGTGGTGCTTGGTATCGGGGGAGCACTATGGCTTACGCGCTTCCTGGCCAGTTTCCTCTTCGGGGTAAAAGCCATGGATCCGGCTGCCTTTGTGGTTACACCGATTCTGCTCAGTGGGGTGGCGCTCCTGGCCGTCTGGATCCCCGCCCGCCGTGCCACCCGCGTGAGCCCCATCGTCGCGCTGCGGTTTGAATGAGCATGGCTGGTTAAAAGATTTCTAAACAGGGAGATGGAAGAGTGCAGGATCCTACTATCTTACAAATCGTTGAACCGGACCGACGTTGGGTCTAGAATTTGCCCGCAAGAGTCCTGGCAGGGGGAAGAGGTCGACTCGTCTCTCTCCGCTCGGCATATAGGGAGCTTCCCGTGAATCTAGCTGACACCGTTGGGTCGGTATTAGCGCAGAAGCCGAATCGAGCAGTCTGGTCTGTCGAGCCCGACCAGTCGGTTTACGAGGCGATCGAGAAAATGGCCGAGCAGGGAATTGGGGCTCTGCTCGTGCTATCCCATGGCGAACTGGTCGGTATTCTCTCGGAGCGGGACTACGCCAGAAAAGTTATCCTCAAAGAGCACTCCTCAAAGAGTACGTCGGTTCGGGACATCATGACCAGTCCGGTCATTTTTGTAACGCCCCAACAGACCATAGACGAGTGCATGGGGATTATGACGAACCATCGCATTCGTCACCTTCCAGTGGTTGAAAATCTGACCGTGGTTGGCGTGGTATCGATTGGTGATCTGGTCCGCTGGATCATCTCCGATCACGAACAAACCATCCAGCAATTGGAGGGCTACATCACGGGAAAGTATCCGGCATAGGAACGTGGTCGCAGAGTCGAGACCCACGGCTCAACCCTTCAAATGGATCGCCATCTTTCCCGCACGCGAGTAGCTGACATGAGACTTATTGAATCGTGGAGGGACCGGGTCTAGAATGGCGTCGCTTTGTACCAAGGAGGTACATATGGCAGAAGCCCGTAAAATTATCGATTGCCGGAGATTCCCCGGGGAGAAGCCTTGCTCGATCGCTATTTCCGGGACGGAA
>Ga0105245_10002365_pt1 | contig 17046 bp, 11 predicted proteins | sample KBSM54metaG_FD_81523 | JGI IMG/M metagenome (GOLD analysis project Ga0105245, IMG submission 81523) | Miscanthus rhizosphere microbial communities from Kellogg Biological Station, Michigan, USA - KBS M5-4 metaG | ecosystem: Host-associated > Plants > Roots > Rhizosphere > Soil | place...
CCGGGACCGTGACGTCGGTCGCCGCCGACCCCAGGCCGTCGACCACCGAGGTGGTGGCGATGCAGACGGTGGAGACGGACGAGCCCGCCCTCACGGTCCCGACCGAGGCCGAGTCGCCGGCGCCGACCCCGGCCCCCGCCGCACCGCGGGAGTCCCCGCCCGGGGATCCCGCCCTCCCGTAGGCGGTCCCCATCGCCATCATCGAGGACGATCCGGTCGCCGACCGGGAGGCGCACGACGGCGGTGGGCGCATGCCGCTCGTCAGCCACCTCACCGAGCTCCGCCGGCGGCTGATCATCTCGGTGGTCGCCCTGGTGGTGGGGGCGATCGTCGCCTTCGCCCTGTTCAACCAGATCCTGCACTTCCTCATCCAGCCCTACACCGACATCACCGGCAAGACCGACTTCATCATCCTCGACCCCCTGGAGGGCTTCGCCGCCCGGCTCAAGGTGTCGGCGTGGGGCGGCGCCTTCCTCGCTTCGCCGGTGGTCCTGTGGCAGCTGTGGCGGTTCATCACCCCCGGCCTCCACAAGAACGAGAAGAAGTTCGCCATCCCCTTCATCGTCGGATCGGTCGTGCTGTTCGCCCTGGGGGCGACGGTGGCCATGCTTACGTTCCCCCAGGCCCTGCGCTTCCTCATCGGCGTCGGGGGAAGCTCCGTCGACCCGATGTTCTCGCCGGGCAAGTACCTCAGCCTCATCACCCTGATGATGGTGGCCTTCGGGATCGCCTTCGAGTTCCCCATCCTGTTGCTGTTCCTGCAGCTGGCAGGCGTCGTCACCAGCCGCAAGCTGCGCTCCTGGCGGCGGCCGGCGATCGTGATCATCGTGGCCGTGGCGGCCGTCATCACGCCCAGCCAGGACCCGTATTCGCTGTTCGCCATGGCCGTGCCGATGTACCTCTTCTACGAGGGATCGATCCTCATCGGGCGATTGTTGAAGAAGTGAAGCGGGAGGAGTTCGGGGCGGGGCTGCCCTTCGAGCTCGACCCGTTCCAGGTCCGGGCGCTCGACGCCCTCGACGCCGGCTACTCGGTGCTGGTGGCCGCGCCCACCGGGTCGGGCAAGACGGTGGTGGCCGAGTACGCGGTGGCCAAGGCCCTCGACGAGGGGGGCAAGGCGTTCTACACGACGCCCCTCAAGGCTTTGTCCAACCAGAAGTTCAACGACCTCGGCCGGGCCCACGGCCCCGACCAGGTGGGCCTCCTCACCGGCGACAATTCCATCAACGGCGACGCCCCGGTGGTGGTGATGACCACCGAGGTGCTGCGGAACATGATCTACGCCGCCTCCCCCACCTTGAAGGGGCTGCGCTACGTCGTCCTCGACGAGGTCCACTACCTGCAGGACCAGTACCGGGGGCCGGTGTGGGAGGAGGTCATCATCCACACCCCGCCCGAGGTCGACCTGGTGTGCCTGTCGGCCACCGTGTCGAACGCGGAGGAGTTCGCCGACTGGATCCAGACGGTGCGGGGGGCGACCGTCGCCATCATCGAGGAGCGGCGGCCGGTCGAGCTCACCCACTTCTACATGGTGAGCGACCGGGAGTCCGACGAGCTGCGACTCCTGCCCACCTTCGTCGACGGGAAGCCCAACGCGGAGGCGGCCAAGCTCGACGCCAAGGTCACCCACGCGGTGTCGTACCGGGGGCCGCAGCGGCGGTCGTCGTCGGCCCTGCAGACACCTCGACGGGCGGAGGTGATCGAGCGCCTCGACCGGGAGGGGATGCTGCCGGCGATCACGTTCATCTTCAGCCGGGCCGCCTGCGACGACGCCGTCCGCCAGTGCCTGATGACGGGGATGCGGCTGACGACAGCCGAGGAGCGCGACGCCATCCGGTTCATCGCCGAGTCCCGTACGACGGGCCTGTCCGACGACGACCTGGAGGTCCTCCACTACCGCGAGTGGCTGGCGGGGCTGGAGGCGGGCTTCGCCGCCCACCACGCGGGCCTGGTGCCCCCCTTCAAGGAAGCGGTGGAAGCCTGCTTCGAGGCGGGGCTGGTCAAGGCCGTCTTCGCCACCGAGACGCTGGCCCTGGGCATCAACATGCCCGCCCGCACGGTGGTGATCGAGAAGCTGTCGAAGTGGACGGGGGAGAAGCACGAGTTCCTCACCCCGGGGGAGTACACGCAGCTCACCGGGCGGGCCGGGCGGCGGGGGATCGACGAGGTCGGCCACGCGGTCGTGCTGTGGTCGCCGTTCGTCCCCTTCGACCAGGTGGCGGGGCTGGCGTCGACCCGCACCTACGCCCTCACCTCGTCGTTCCGGCCGACCTACAACATGGCCGTCAACCTGGTCCGGCGCTACACGCCGGAGGCGGCCCACCACCTGCTCAACCTGTCCTTCGCCCAGTACCGGGTGGACAAGGACGTCGTCCGCCTCGAACGCCAGGTCGAGCGCAGTCGGCAGCTGATGGAGGCGGCCCGGGTCGAGGCCACTTGCGAACGGGGCGACGTCGAGGAGTACCGGCGGCGGCTGGAGAAGGCGGGCGAAGGCGACCGGCGGCGGGCGCCCTCGCAACGGGACGCGGTGGCGGAGGCGCTGGAGAAGGTCAGGCCGGGGGACGTGCTCGTGCTCTCGGGGGGGAAGTCGGCGGGACGGGTGGCGGTGCTGTCGACGGCCCGGCGGCGGGGCTCGGAGGTGCGCCTGGGCGCCATCACGCCCGACCGCCGCTACCTCACCCTGTCGGCCCGCGATTTCACGTCGCCCCCCCGCACGGTGGCCCACCTCGACCTGCCGACCCCCTACGCCCCGCGCAACGCCGCGTTCCAACGGGAGGTCGCCCAGGCCCTGGGCCAGGTCAAGGCTCGAACTGGTGACGGTGAAGGCCGCCATGTGGCTCGCACCGTCACCAGTTCGGCCGAGGCCCACCCGGTGGCCCACTGTCCCGACGTCCGCCGCCACGTGCGGGCGGCGGAGCGGGCCGAGCGGCTGGAGAAGGACCTGCGCCGGCTGGAGCGGCGCATCGAGGGCCGCACCGAGTCGCTGGCCCGCCAGTTCGACCGGGTCCTGCGGGTGCTCGACGTGTGGGGCTACGTGGACGACTGGACCCTCACCGACGCCGGTCGCCGCCTGACCCGGATCTACCACGAGTCCGACCTGCTGGTGGCCCACGCCCTGGGGGAGGGCCTGTTCGGCGACCTCGACCCGGCGGCGCTGGCGGCGCTGGCCTCGTCGTTCACGTTCCAGGCCCGCCGGGTGGCGGGCCACCGCCGGGGCGACGGCGGGGGCGGGGCGGCCGAGGAGCCCAAGGTGTGGTTCCCGTCGGGCAAGGTGCAGCGGCGGTGGCTCGAGCTGGAGCGGCTGGCCGCCGATCTCAACGGGGCCGAGGCCGCCGCCGGCCTGCCCCTCACCCGCATGCCCGACCCCGGCTTCTTCGCCCCCGTCCACGGGTGGGCGTCGGGTGGCGCCCTGGCCGATGTGATCGGCGACGACCTCGTCACCGGGGGCGACTTCGTCCGCAACGTCAAGCAGCTCATCGACCTCCTCCGCCAACTGTCGATGGTGGCCCCGGACACACAGACCGCCGACGCCGCGTCCCAGGCCGCCGACCGCCTCTTCCGGGGCGTCGTGGCCGCCTCGTCGGTCGTCTGACGTGGTCACCGGTTGAGGGGGGCGGGCGTGCCGATCGCCAAGGGATCGCCCTACGGGGAGCCGGCGCCCGTGCCCGACGGGCTGGTGGTGGTCCGCTCCGACGCCGAGGCCGGGGCCGCGCTGGAGAACGCCCGCCGGGAGCGACGGCCGTACCCTCCGCTCGGGCTGCTGGGCGGCGACCTGTGCCGCACCCTCGGCGGGGGGACGGGTCCGGAGCTGACCGGGGTCCGCTTCCCCGTCGACCTGGGGGTGGTGCTGGCCGACGGCCGCCTCCACCTGTTCGTGGCGTCGCTGGTGGCCCGCAACCGGGGGTGGACCAGGGCCTTCGTGGCCATGAACGCCCAGTACCTGGGCTCGTGGAACGTCGCCCCCCGGGCCCATCCGGGCGACGGCCTGCTCGACACCTACGACGTCCGCCTCCCGCCGGGGCAGCTCCTCCCGGTGCGGTCGCGCCTGGCCCTGGGGGCGCACCTGCCCCATCCCGGGATCAAGGAGCGGCGGGCCCCGGCGGCGCAGGTCGAGCTCGACCGGCCCCTGCCCGTCCGCCTCGACGGCGACTCGATCGGTCGGGCCCGTGTGCTGTCCGTCCGGGTGGAGCCCGACGCCCTGGTCGTCTACGTGTGACCCAACCCGGGCGCGGCGGAGGCCGACCCCATGGCGCCGGTCGGCCTCCGTCTCCCGCTGCGTTCGGCCCTACTTGGCCAGGATCAGCTCGACCTCGATGGTGAGCTTGACCTTGTCGCCGACGACGACGCCGCCGGTCTCCATCGGCATGCTGATGTCGATGCCGAAGTCACGGCGGTTGACCTCGGTGGAGGCGGAGAACCCGGCCCGGGTGTTGCCCCAGGGGTCGGGCCCGGAGCCGTTGAACTCCAGGTCGAGCGCCACCGGGCGGGTGACACCGTGCAGGGTGAGCTGTCCGTCGACCACGTAACCATCACCGTGGGACCGAACCGAGCTGGAGACGTACTCGGCGACCGGGTACTTCTCGACCTCGAGGAAGTCGGCGGAACGGAGGTGGCCGTCACGGGTGGCGTCGCCGGTGTGGAGCGAGTTGGGGTCGATCGAGACCTGTACGGATGCCTGGCTGGCGTCCTCCGGGATCGTGACCGTGCCCGAGAAGGTCAGGAACTTGCCCTTGACCTTGGAGATCATCAGGTGGCGGACCGAGAACTCGATGACCGAGTGCGTGGGGTCGATGTTCCACGTGCCCGTGGGCAACCCGGTGGGTGCGGTCACGGAAGTGCTGGTGACGGACATGATGTGGTCCCCCTTCATATCTTTGAGCGTGCAACTACCTTACAGTCGTGGTCAAGGTCGTTGCATGCTCAACTATTCCCGGCGGCCCTCGGGGCACACGGACTGGAAGTCGCAGCCGGCGCACCACCGCCCCGGCGTCGGGCTCCACCGGCCGGCGGCGAGGGCGTCGAGGGTGTCGGCGACGCGGGTGCGGACCCCGGCCGCGACCGACGCATCCCAGTCGGTGCTCTCGACCACGGGGGGGCCGTCGCCGCGGAGCCAGCAGTAGGTGGTGCGCAGCTGGCCGGGGTCGGCGGCCCAGGTGTCGAGGGCGGCCAGACCGTAGAGGTCGAGCTGCACCGCGGCGGCGCCGTCGCCGTCGGCGTGGGGCCGGCCGGTCTTGAAGTCGACCAGCTCCAGGCGGCCGTCGCGCCGGTAGACGGCGTCGACCCGGCCCCGTACCAGGTGGGCGCCGAGGGCGAGGGCGAACGGGGCCTCTACCCGCACCGGGTCGAGGTCGGCCCACGGGCTGGCCAGGAACGACTCCTTCAGCCGGCGGGCCACGTCGCCGCCGGTGGCCGGGGTAGGTGCGTCGGGTTCGATGAGCCGCAGTTGGCGGCCGGCCCGCTGCTCGATCCAGCGGTGGACCTCGGTTCCGAGGCGGGCCGCCGGCGTCGAGCGCCGGGGCAGGGGCCGCACGACGCTCCAGTAGAACTGCTTCGGGCAGCGGGCGTAGGTGACCAGGCTGCTGACCGACAGGGTGGTCGGGGCCTGGCGCCGGCCGGCCGAGCCGGCGGCGGTGGCGGGCTCGTCGATCGAGTCGTCGACCCAGTCGAGGCGGAGCTGACCCGCCAGCTCGGACGCCACCGGGTCAGGGTAGCGGCGGGTGGCCGCGGCCCGGAAGCGCTCCTTGGCCGCCACTTCGGGGTCGACGGTGGCGGGATCGTGACGGAACCACTCCCGCACGATGTCGGTCTGTCCGGCGACGAAGTCGTAGAACTCCGACGGCCCCTGGGGCTCGGCCGCCCCCGGGTACCAGTGGGCGGCCGAGCACACCAGGCGGCGCTGGGCCCGGGTGCAGGCCACGTACAGCAGGCGCCACTCCTCGTCGAGCTTGCGCCGGCGGATGACCTCCTCGATGTCGGCCATCCGGGAGGTGGACACCGGTGGGAAGCCCTCGTCGTCCTCCCGCAGCCACCAGGGCAGGGCCGACGAGTTGCCGAGGGCGTTCTCGCCCGGGCGGCCGTCGGGGAAGATGCGCGACGGTCCCCGGGCGCCGGCCATCCCCGGGACGTAGACGTTGGCGAACTCGAGCCCCTTGGCCTGGTGGATGGTCATGACCCGCACCGCGTCGGCGTCGCCCAGGTGGGCCTCGGCCACGTCCTCCTCCGAGTCGTCGAGGAGGTGGAGGTACTCGACGAAGGCGGCCAGGCCGGGGTCGCCCTCGACCGGCCGGAAGCGCTCGGCCAGGTCGAGGAAGCGGAGCAGGTTCTGCCGGCCGAGCGCCCCCGCCGCCTGCCACAGGCCGGTGCGGGCCAGTATGGACTCGACCAGGCCGAGCACGGGGAGCCGGCGGGCCTCGTCGGCCAGGTGGCGGCGCTCGGCGTGGAAGGCGACGAGCCGGGCCCGGGCCTCGGCCGACAGCCCGTCGGCCCGGTCGACGTCGGCCAGGGCGTCGGCCAGGACGGACTCGACCACCGGCGGGGGAGCGAGGGCGGTGCCGATGCGGGGCCGATCGTCGGGGGACGTGGTGGCCGCCGCCGCCTCGGCCTCGAGATCGATCTGGGCGGCGTCGTCGTAGCGGGCCCGCTGGCGGCTGTGGCGGGAGAGGGCGGCCAGGTCGCGCATCCCGATCCGGTACCGCGGGCCGCCCAGGAGGCGCAGGAGGGCGACGGACGCGGCGGGGTCGGCCAGGATCTCCAGCCACGCCACCACGTCGACCACCTCGGGCCGGTCGAGCAGCCCGGTCGTGCCGACCGCTTCGACCGGGATGCGGCGCTCCTCGAGGGCGGCCACGATGGGTTGGATCAAACGTCGCTTGCGGCACAGCACGGCCGAGTCCGCCCACGGACGGCCCCGTGCCGCGATGTCGGCCGCGATGGCGGCCGCCTCCTTCGCGTCGTCGGCCGCGAGGAAGCACTCGATGATGGTGTCGGGGGCGCCGGCGCGGGGGCTGAGCACCTTGGGCAGGCTCTCGACCACGTTGGCCTGGATGCGGTTGGCCAGCGTGCCCAGGCTCTCGCCGAAGCGGAAGGTGGTCTGCAGCTGGCGGATCCGCACCGGGGGGAAGTGGTCCTTGAAGCGGAGGATGTTGACCAGGTGGGCGCCGCGGAAGCCGTAGATCGACTGCATGTCGTCGCCCACCGCGGTGACCGCCGACCCGGGGGGATACAAGAGTTGGAGCAGGCGGCGCTGGGCGAAGTTGGTGTCCTGGTACTCGTCGAGCAGCACCACCGGGCGACGGCGGCGCTCGTCGGCGGCCACCTCCGGGTGGTCGGTGAGGAGGCGGACGGCCAGGCCCACCTGGTCGCCGAAGTCGAGGAGGTTGCGTTCCCGCTTGCGGCGCTCGTAGGCGGCGACCACCTGGCACAGCTCCAGGCGGGACGCGGCCGTGTCACGCATCCCCTTCCACCGGCCCGTCTCCATCACCGCCCGGCAGTCGGCCTCGACCGCGGCGATGGGGACGAGGTGGTCGGCGCAGCGGGAGGCGAGGGCGAGGGCGTCGTTGAGCACGAACTGGGGCGAGAGCGTGGTGCGGCGGTCGAAGCGGAACTCGTCGAACACGGCGAACAGCAGCTGCCACGACTGGGCCCGGTTGAGGACCTGGGTGCCGGGGCCGAGGTCGAGCTCGAGGGCGTGGTCGGCGACCAGGGACGCGCCGAAGGCGTGGTAGGTGGCGATGGTAGCGTCGGCGTCGGGGCCGAGGGCGGCGCGCACCGCCTCCTTCAGATGCTGGGCCGCCTTGTTGGTGAACGTGAGACCCAGCACCTGGCGGGCCGAGACCTGGCCCGAGCCCACCAGGTGGAGGATGCGCTGGGCCATCACCGTCGTCTTGCCCGCCCCCGCCCCCGCGACCAGGAGCTGGGCCTCCAGCGGGGCCTCGACCGCCTCCCGTTGCTCGTCGGTGAGGGTCAGGGCCACGACGACTCCACCTCCCGGCCCTCGGGTTGGATCGGGCACAGCCGTTGGAACGAGCACCACCGGCAGGTGGCGTCGACCGAGGGCTCGAACTCCTCGGCCCGGATGCGGGCGGCGGCGTCGAGGACCCGCTTCTCGGTGGCCTCGGCGTGGCCGGCGGTGACCTCCTGGTCGAAGGCGTGCATGGTGCGCAGGAAGAGCAGGCGGAGCTCGACCACCGGGCCGTGGGCGGCCAGGGCGGGGTCGCGGGTGGCGGCCAGGTGGTACACGGCGAGCTGGATGTTGTCGTCGACGTCGCCCGGCCGGGGCTCGGCCTTGCCCGTCTTGTAGTCGACGATGCGCAGGCCGGGGCTGCCGTCGGCCCGCTCCACCCGGTCGATGCGGTCGATCGAGCCCCGCAGCCGGCGGGCACCGACCTCGACGTCGAAGGTGCGCTCCACGGCCAGGACGTCGGGGGCGAGCTCGCTCTGGCCCTCGAACTGCCACCACGTGTCGAGCATGGCGTAGAAGTCGCGCCGGGCCTCGTCGACCTGGGGCCGGTAGCGGGCGATGTCGTGGCGCCACATCTCCTCGGCCATGGCGTGCAGGGTCTGTTGGGAGCGAGGGCCGTCGCCGACGGTCTCGGGGTCGAGGAAGCGGGCCAGCACCTCGTGCACGAGCGTGCCCAGGTCGGCCCGGACACCGCCCTCGTCGCGCACCCGCAGCACGTAGCGGTAGGCGTAGCGCAGGGGGCAGTCGTCGTAGGTGTCGAGCTGGGTGGCCGAAAGGGCCAGGCCTCCGTTGGCGACGATCGGCTGGGGGTTGACGGTGGGCCGGCGGAAGGCGGGCGCCCGCCCCGGCGGGCCGGGGATGCGCACGTCGGCCGGCTCCCACCCCTCGACGAAGCGGCTGAGCAAGACCCCCGGCTCGGGACCGGCCGTGGCCACCAGGCGGGTCGTGGCCCGGGAGCAGGCGAGGCCGAACAGCCGCCGCTCCTCGTCGACGTCGGCCGGCGGGGCGTCGAACAGCCGGCCCCGGCTCCGCAGCGACGGCAGCTCGCCCTCCACGCAGCCGGCCACCACGACGGTGTGCCACTCCCGGCCGGCGGCGGCCAGGATCGAGGTGACGGTGACCGCGTCGGCCACCGCCGCGGCCCCGGCCTCGTCGACCCGCCACGGGTCGGACGCCACGCCCTCGTCGTCGAGGACGGCCAACGCCTCGGGCAGGCGATGGTGGGGATTGCGGTCGGCCTCCCGGCGGAGGGCGTCGAGAAAGGCGACCAGGCCGTCGAGGACGCCGTCGTCGGCATCGCCGTCGTCGGTGTCGCCGTCGACCAGGTGGCCGAGGGCCCGCTGCCAGATCTGGAAGGCGAGGTCGGCCGGCGTGGCCACCGCCGCCTGGGCCGCCAGGTGGTGGCGCAGGTCGACCAGCGGGGCCAGGCGGGGATGGTCGGCGAGCGGGGTGCCGTCGACCCGGGCCCGGCGCCGCAACCGGCGGGCCTCGACCGCGTCGAGGTCGGACAGGGGCGACACCAGGAGCCGGTCGAGGGCGGCGTCGTCGCCGTCGACCCATCGGAGCATGTCGACCACGCTGCCGACCACCGGGTCGTCGCCGGACACCGCGGCCAGCGCCGGCGCCCGGGCGGGGATGCCGTGGCGGGCGAGGGCCCGGGCCACCGCCCTCGCTCGGTGGTTGGGGCGGCGGACGAGCACGGCCATGTCGGACCAGGCCACGCCGGCCCGGTGGGACGCCAGCAGCTCGCCCGCCACCGCCTCTGGTTCGAGGGACGGGTGGCGGGTGGTGACGAGCACGGGCGGCGCCGGCCGGCGGAACCCGGCTCGACCCAGGTCGACGTCGGCGTCGGCGTCGGCCGCGAACTCGGCCAGGTGGCGCCGGTCGGCGCCGGGCACGCCGCCCACGGCCCCGTCCGGGTCGCCCGCCACCACCACGTCGGTCGCGCCCCCGGCCAGGCGGTGGAGGAGGGCGGCCATCGCCGGCGTGGCCGCCTGGTGGTCGTCGACCAGGACGTGGTCGATCCGGGCCCCGACGTCGGCCGCGACGGCGGGATCGTCGAGCAGGGCGGCGGCGGCCGTGAGCAGGCCGGACGCGTCGATCCGCCCGTCGCCGGCGAGCGCCCGGCGGTAGCGGGCGGCGAAGGCGGCCAGCTCGGGATGGGCGTCGTCCGGCAGGCGCAGCATCCCCTCGGCCACCTCGGCCGCGAAGGCGGTGCGTCGGAGCAGGTGGCCGAGGGTGGGCCAGTGGGCGGGGTCGTCGTCGGCCAGCAGCCGGGCCACCGTGCGCCGCTGCTCGGCGCCGGTGAGGAGGGTGACCGGGCCCGTGTGACGGGAAACGAGGTCGTAGGCCATCCCGAAGAAGGTGGTGACGGGCAGGGCGTCGAAGCCGCCGGCCAGGTGGGGGAGGATCGCGTCGCGGAAGCGGTCGGCCGCGGCCCGGGTGCGGCACAGGACGAGCACCGACGAGGCCGGGGCCCCGCCCCCGCCGCCGGCCACCAGCCGGCGGTAGCGGGCGAGCAGGGCGGTGGTCTTGCCCGTGCCGGCGCCGCCGACCACCCGCAGCCGGCCGCGGTCGTGGTCGACGACCCGCCGCTGCTCGGCTGTGAGGTCCATCCCCCGGGAGGCTACCGGCGGGGTGCGACGATCAGTCCGGGCGCCCCACCCACTGTCCCCGCCCCTCGAGCACCTCTCGCAGCACCCCCGGACGGTCGGTCATGAGGCCGTCGACGCCCAGGTCCAGGAGACGGGCCATCTCGTCCGGCTCGTCGATCGTCCACACGTGGACCTGCACCCCCCGGCGGTGGGCGGCGGCCACGAACCGCCGGTCGACGATCCGGATCCGGCCGTGCCGGAGCGGGACCTGCACGCAGCCGGCGGCGAAGGGCCAGGTGGGCAGCCGGTAGCTGTTGCTGCGGAGGCGGGCGATCATCCTCGGCCCCATGGCGGTGCACACCCGGCCACCGGTGAGGCGCCGGAAGCCCACCAGGCGGCGGTCGGAGAAGGCGGCCACGCACACCCGGTCGTGGGCGCCCGCCCGCTCGATGACCTCGGCCAGGGGGGCAACCGCGGCGTCCTCCTTGGCGTCGATGTTCACCCGGGCGTCGGGCCAGGCGGCCAGGACCTCGTCGAGCCGGGGGATGGGATGGCCGTCGATCCGGGCCTGGGAAACCTCCGACCACGGGAGCTCGCACAGCCGCCCGGTGCGGTCGGTGACCCGGTCGAGCACCTCGTCGTGGAAGGCGAGGAGCACCCCGTCGGACGTGGTGCGCACGTCGGTCTCCAGGTAGCGGTACCCGAGGCGCAGGGCGCTCTCGAAGGAGAACATGGTGTTTTCGGGGGATTCGGCGGCGCCGCCCCGGTGGGCGAAGGCCAGCGGCCCCGGGTGGTCGAGGTAGGGCCAGCGGCTCACCGGGCCGGGGTGGGGGCCGGGGCCGACGCGGGGCGGGGCACGAAGATGGTGTCCCGGTAGTGGCGCAACTCCTTCACGCTCTCCCGGATGTCGTCGAGGGCCCGGTGGTTGCCCGCCTTCTCGGGCGCGGCCCCGTAGGCCTCCGGGTACCAGCGCTTGCACAGCTCCTTCACCGTCGACACGTCGATCGAGCGGTAGTGGAAGAAGCGGTCCACCTCGGGCAGGTAGGCGGCCAGGAAGCGGCGGTCGGTGCCGATGGAGTTGCCGCAGAGCGGCACCGTCCCCGGCTCGCCGACGTGCCGGCGGAGGAAGTCGAGCACCTGCCGCCCGGCCTCCTCCAGCGACGTGGTGGACGCCTCGACCGCGGCCGTCAGCCCGCTCGCCTGGTGCATGCGCTGGACGACGTCGATCATCCCCGCCAGCTTGTCCGCCGACTGCGACACGACCACGTCGGGCCCCTCGGCCACGATCGTCAGGTCGTCGTCGGTGAGCAGCACCGCGATCTCGACGATCACCTCGGTGGACGGGTCGAGCCCGGTCATCTCCAGGTCGATCCAAGCCAGCATGGAGGCGATCGTAGGCTGCTCCTCCGTGATCGAGATCCCGATGGTGCGCCTCGACCCCGACCTGGACGTCCCCGCCTACGCCCGGCCCGGTGACGCGGGGGCCGACCTGGTGGCCCGGGAGGACGTGGTGCTGGCCGCCGGTGGCGGCCGGGCGGTGGTGCCCACGGGCGTGGCCGTGGCCATCCCCGACGGCTACGCCGGTTTCGTCCTGCCCCGCAGTGGGTTGGCCGTGAACCACGGCGTCACCGTCCTCAACGCCCCTGGCCTGGTCGACTGCGGGTACCGGGGCGAGCTGCGGGTGGCCCTGGTCAACACCGACCGCACCGAGTATCTGGTGCGCCGGGGCGACCGCATCGCCCAACTGGTGGTGCAACGGGTGGAATCGGCCGCCTTCGTCGAGGTCGCCGACCTGCCGACGTCGGCCCGGGGCGAGGGAGGGTTCGGGCACACCGGCCGGTGAGGGGGTGCCCGCCCGGGGCACCGTTTGGTAGGCTCGACCCGCACGCGGACGTGGCTCAGTGGTAGAGCACAACCTTGCCAAGGTTGGGGTCGCGGGTTCGAATCCCGTCGTCCGCTCCAACGGAAGTCCCGCGTCACGCGCGACCCGAGTGTGCAGTTGCGGCCGTCTATCCGACGGAGCTGCACAGTCGGCGGCGTCGGGCGCGCGAACAGGCCCCCTCGCCATTGAGGGGGCCCGTTCGCCAGGCGAAGCAAGGGGGTCTCTAGAAGCTGCGGACCTCGACGTCGGAGGCGTTCACGTGGGTCTGCCCGGTGCGGATGTCGAAGAAGGTGACGTAGGCGTAGAGCTCGTCCTGGCCGGGGCGGTCCTCGTTGAGGACGTCGCCGTCACGGGTCACCGACACCACGAAGTCGAGCCCGGTCGACGTCGGGTTGCAGCTCATGGGGGCGGCCGCGAACTCGGACTTGGTGATCAGCAGGTCGTCGGCGAGGATGCCCGCGTCCTGGCCGTAGAGCTCGACGTCGACCGGGTCGCCGGCGTGGGAGCAGGCGGCCAGGGCGTCGGCGCTGCTCATCTCGATGTGGCCGGCCACCCGCAGGATGTAGTCGTTGTTGGGGATGGAGATGACGTTGAGGTCGGTCGACATGAACGACGTGGCCGAGGCGGACGAAGCGCCGATGCCGACGGCGAGGCCGGCGGTGGCGACGAGGGCGGAAGCGAAGCGACGGAGCGAAGCGTTCATCGGAGTCCTCCTGGGACGAGTGGGGATCGTTCGTGATCCCGATGCCCACACTCTGAAGAGGAACGGCCCCCGCCACATCGGGGGAAACCCGGTACCCCTACCCTGATCCGGGACCCTGACGGTGGCGGGCGAGGAGCGTGGTCAGCCGGGCCCGGGACGGAACCCCGAGCTTGGTGAAGATGTGGGAGAGGTGGCTCTCCACCGTCTTCTCGCTCAGGTAGAGGGTGCCGGCGATCTCCCGGTTGGTGTTGCCGGCGGCGACGAGGTCGGCCACCTCCCGTTCCCGGGTGGTGAGCGAGGCCAGCCCGGCCGGTTCGTCGGACGACGCCGCCCGCCGCCGCCGACCGCCGCGGCCGACGCCCAACCGGTCCAGCTCCCGCAGGGCCTCGCCCCGGTACGACGGCGCCCCGCACGCGCCCAGCTCCCGCGCCGCCTGCTCCCACTGGGCGACGGCCCCGTCCCTGTCACCCGACGCGGCCAGGCATCGGCCGAGGAGGATCCGGCTGCGGGCGGCATCGACGGCGGCGCCGGCGGCGCCGGCGTCGCCGACCGCGGCCATGGCCAGCACCGCCGCCCGCACCGGGTCGCCCACCTCCAACGCCATGAGCGAGCGGGCCCGGGAGGCGGCGGACCGGGCGAGCGCCAGGTCGAGCTCGCTCGCGGCGCTCGCCGCCCGCTCGGCCCACGCCCCCGCTTCCTCCCGCCGGCCCAGGGCCAGCTCGGCCCGGGTGAGCAGCTCGTAGCAGGTGCACCGCACCCCGGAGCCGACGAGGGGCAGGTCGGGCCCGCCCCCCGAGGCGAGAATCTCGGCCCGGCACCGGTCCGGCTCGCCCGCCTCCAGCAGGGTGGCGCCGAAGACCCAGCCGCCGGTGGCCGAGATCACGTTGTGGTCGACGGTGCGGCCGACCTCCATGCACTCCTCGCCCGACCGGAGGGCGAGGGTGTGGTCACCGGCGGCGGTGGCGGCCAGGGCCCGCACCCACAGCGCCCACGACAGCGACTGGGGGTTGGCCGACAGCCGGGCCGCGTCCTCGGCCACTTCCGCCAGCTCCGACGCCTCCGGGCAGCGGCCCCGGGCGACCAGGGCGTACACCCGGCCGAGCATGAGGGGGACCAGGAGGTGGCCCTGGCCCGACGCCTGGGACAGGGCGATCCCCCGCTCCGTGTGGCGCAGGGCCTCCTCGAAGCGCTCCATGAAGTTCTCGGCCCAGCCCAGGTAGTAGGTGGCGTCCAGCTGGGTGGCCAGGTCGGCGTCGGCCAGCCCGTCGACCAGGGCGCCGGCCCGCACGAGGTGGTCGGACGCGGGCCCGGTGGCGCCCCGGATGTACTCGGCGAAGCCGAGCAGGGCGAGCGCGGCCGCCTCCAGGGGGGCCGCGCCCAAGGCCGATGCGTCGGCGGCGGCCGTCGTCGCCCACGCCCCCATGGCCGGGAAGTCGAAGGTGTAGATGGCGTCGACGGCCAGCTCCAGCTTGAGCGCGGCCGCCTCCGGGGAGCCCTGGTCCTCCAGCTCGCCCAACGCCGCCGTGAGCCGGCCGTGGGCGTCGCGGTGGCGGCCGAGGAGGTGTTCGATGGCCGCGCACGAGGCTATGAGCCGGACCCGCACCGAGGCCAGCGGGGTGTGGCCCGGAGGCAGGAGATCCACCGCCTCCAGCAGGGCGGACCGGCTCTCGGCCAGCAACCCGGCCGAGGCCAGGGCGGTGGCGGTGGCGACCAGCAGGCCGAGGCGGCGCTCGTGCTGGTCGTGGGGCAGGAGGCGGAGGGCGGCCTGGTACCAACGGGCGGCCGTGGCCGGGGCCCGGGGCGCGGCGGCCCGGCCCGCTTCCTCGAGCAGGGCCAGGGCGGCCTCGTCGCCGGCCCGGGCCGAGCGTTCGACGTGATGAGCCCTGACCTGCGGCGACGCCCCCTGGTGGGCGAGCACGTCGGCCAGGCGGGCGTGGGCCGTGAGCCGCCACCCGGGCCCGGCCGACTGGTAGACGCCGTGGCGGACGATCGGGTGGCGGAACCGGAAGTGCCGGGGCACGGCGGTGGGCCGCACCACGTCGAGGCCCACCAGCTCGTCGAGGAGGTCGAGGGCCTCGGCCTCGTCCATCCCCGCCGCGGCCGCGGCCAGCTCCGGCTCGAACGACTCGCCCGACACCGCCGCCCCCGCCAGCAGGCGCCGAGCAGGCGGCGACAGCGCCTCCAGCTCACCCTCCAGAGCGGCCCGGACCGCGGCCGGCACGGCCAGGTCGGCCAGGTTCACGGCGCCGGTCGGCCCCGCCGCCCGCCCCGCCCGGACCAGCTGTTGCAGATAGAAGGGGTTGCCGCCGCTCTCGTCATAGACGCGGGGATCGGTCGGGGCCCCGACCAGCCGGCGGGCGTCGTCGGGCGACAGGGGACCGAGCTCCAGGCGATGGGCGGAGCCGTCGCGGGCGGCCTGCTCCAGGGCCATCGTGAGGCGGGGCGACGTCCCCACCGGGCGCATGGCCAGCGCCAGGAGGACGGGACCGGCCGGGCGGTGGGCCACCAGGTGGCAGAGGAGCTCGGTCGAGGCCTCGTCCGCCCAGTGGACGTCGTCGAGGACGAGCACCACCGGCCGGCGGGCGCTGAGGCCGTCGAGGAGGCCCCGCACCGCTCGGTGGGCCCGGTAGCGCTCCTCCTGGAGGCGGGCGGGGGCGCCCTCGGCGAGGTGGCCCAACGACGGGAAGATCCCGCCCAGCTCGGCGGCCAAGGCCGGCGCCGACCGGTCGTCGGTGAGCGACGCCAGGTGGTCGTCGAGGGCGGCCACGAACAGCCCGAAGGGCAGGTCGCGCTCGAACTCGGCCGCCCGCCCGCCGAGCACCAGGTGGCGGCGGGCGTGGGCCCGGGTGTGGAGCTCGGCCAGCAGGCGGGTCTTGCCGATCCCCGGCTCCCCCACGACGTAGAGCATCGACCCGGACCCGTCGTCGAGCTCCGCCAGGGCGTGCCCCAGCGTCTCCAGCTCCGCCCCCCGCCCGACGATCCCCGCTGACTCAGCCATCCTCGGTCACCCAGCGTCTCCGGGACGGGCCATCAAGGTTCTCCCTGATGCGCCTGGCCCGAGGGGCGGTCATTGTACGTTGCAGTCCCATGACGCAGACGACCGCGGGGCTGACGCCGGTGACCACGCCCACCCGCCGGCTCCTGCTGGCGGGCACGGTGCTGGTGCTGGCGGCCGGACTCGACCTGTTCCTCCTCACCGGGCACACCGAGGACTTCTTCGCCTGGACGATCGCCTCGCCCCTCACCGCCGCCTTTCTCGGCGCCGGCTACCTCGCCGCCGCCTGCCTCGACGGGATGTCGGCCCGCCAGCGGCTGTGGGCCGTGGCCCGGGTGCCGCTGCCGGCGGTGCTGGTGTTCACCACCACGACCCTCGGCGTCACCCTCGTCCACCTCGACGCCTTCCACATGGACTCGTTCTTCGGCTGGGCCTGGCTCGTCACCTACGCCCTCCTGCCCCCGTCGGTGACGGCCGTCCTCCTCTACCAGCGCCGGATCGGCGGCGGCGACCCACCCCGTCGCTCCCCCCTGCCGTCGTGGCTGCGGCTGGTGGCGACGGTGCTGGCCGTGGCCGTCACCGTGCTCGGCGCGGCCCTGGTCCTCGTCCCGTCGGACGCAGCCACCTGGTGGCCCTGGTCCCTCACCGTCCTGACCGCCCGGGCGGTGGGGGCGTGGCTGGTGATCGTCGGGCTCACCGCCGGCCAGGCCGCCTGGGAGAACGACTGGGCCCGCCTACGGCCGCTGTGCATCACCTACGTCGTGCTCGGCGCCCTGCAGCTGGTGGCGGTGGCCCGCTACCCGGACGAGATGGACTGGTCGCGGCCGGCGGCGTGGCTGTACGTCGCCTTCCTCGGCGTCCTCGTCGCCTTCGGTGGGGCCGGTTGGCGGGCGTCCCGCGCCGGGGCGGACG
>Ga0105245_10002366_pt1 | contig 17041 bp, 16 predicted proteins | sample KBSM54metaG_FD_81523 | JGI IMG/M metagenome (GOLD analysis project Ga0105245, IMG submission 81523) | Miscanthus rhizosphere microbial communities from Kellogg Biological Station, Michigan, USA - KBS M5-4 metaG | ecosystem: Host-associated > Plants > Roots > Rhizosphere > Soil | place...
CCGATGATGAACAGCGAGAACGAGACGATGTAGCAGGCCTGGACGAAGGCCGACTGCGGATCGAGCGCGGCGACGAGAGGCATGGTCACTCCTTCTCGCCGTCGCCGGTCTTCTTCTCAGCCGGCTCTTCCTTCTTTGGCTTGCGGACGAACATGCCCAGCATGCGGTCGGTGACCAGGAACCCGCCGACGATGTTGATCGTCCCGAAGAAGATCGCGATGGTGCCGATCAGGTTGTCGAGCCAGAAGTTGGAGAGGCCGACGACGATCAGGCCGCCGAGCAGCACGATGCCGTGGATCGCGTTGGTCTGCGACATCAACGGCGTGTGCAACGTCGTCGGGACCTTGGAGATGACCTCGAAGCCGACGAACGCGGCGAGGACGAAGATCGTGATCTCGGTGATCAGGGGCATCAGCCGCTCACCCCGGCGGCCTCGCGGGCCCGCTCGTTCTTGATCTCACCTTCGTGAGTGAGGCAGGCGCCGGCGACCACCTCGTCGTCGAAGTCGATGTTCAACGCGCCCTCCTCGCTCACCAGGAGCTTCAGCAGGTTCTCGACGTTCTTTGCATAGAGCTGTGACGCGTGGGTGGCCATCTCGCTCGGCAGGTGGAGCGGAGCGATGATCTTGACCCCGTTCTCGATCACGGTCTCGCCTGCCTTCGAGAGCTCGCAGTTGCCTCCGGACTCGCCTGCCAGGTCGATGATCACCGAGCCGGGCTGCATGTTGCGAACGGCTTCTGCGGTGATCAGCAGCGGCGCCTTGCGGCCGGGGACGAGCGCGGTCGTGATGATCACGTCCTGCCTCGCCGCGGCCTCGGCGAGCGCCTCGCGGACCTTCTCGTTCTCCTCGTCGGTCAGCGGGCGAGCGTAGCCGCCCTCCGCCTCGGCGTCGGGGATGAAGCCCAGCTCGAGCGGGCGGCCGCCAAGGCTCGCGATCTGCTCCCAGGCGGCGCGCCTGATGTCGAAGCCGCTGACGACGGCGCCGAGGCGCTTCGCCGTGGCGATCGCCTGGAGGCCGGCAACCCCCGCGCCGAGCACGAGCACGCGAGCGGGCGCGACGGTCCCGGCGGCAGTGGTCATCATCGGGAAGAAGCGGCCGACCTCCGTCGCGGCGAGAAGCGTCGCCGCGTAGCCGGCTACGTTGGCCTGGGACGACAGTGCGTCCATGGCCTGGGCGCGGGTGATGCGCGGGATCGCCTCCATGGCGAAGCTGGTCACGCCGGCATCGGCGAGCGCCTTGGTGGTCTCGCCCGACGTGAGCGGCGCGAGGTGGCCGATCAGCACCTGCCCGGACCGGAGGCGTCCGATCTCCTCGATGGTCGGGAGGGCGACCTTGACGACGACGTCGGCGCCCCAGGCGTCGTCGGCGGAGCCGACCGAGGCCCCGGCATCCGAGTACTCGCTGTCCGGATGCCCGGCGCTCTCACCGGCGCCGGACTCCACAGCGACCTCGATGTCACCGCCGGTGAGCGATTGCACGACGTCCGGGATCAGCGCCACACGGCGCTCACCCTCCCGGGACTCCTTGGGGACACCCACCCTCATCGGCGACGCGAGAGCCTATTGAACGGCGGCGTCCTCGACCTCACCCGAATGACTGGTCGTCTCCTCGGCCAAAATTCGCAGCCCCCGCATGAAATCCGCGCGGGCTCGTGGTGACATGCGACCGAGAGCGCTGCGCATCGGCTCGAGCATCCGGCGAAACCATCCGCCAACTGTTTCCTCGTGCTCTTTGGCGATGGTGACGATGGTCCGGCGGCGATCCCGCTCATCCTCGGTGCGAGCCAGGATGCCGGCCCGACTCAGCTCGCCCACAAGGAGGCTCGTGGTCGCGAGGCTCAAGCCGACCCGTTCGGAGAGCTGGCTCACGCTCAGCCCGCTGTCTAGCGCCACGGCGAAGAGCACGGGGGCATGTCGCGGCCCGAGCCCCTCGCGCTCGGCGGCCTCCTCCAGCTCCTTCGCCGGCCGGCCACTTCGCCGCTTGCTGGCATGCACCACCTCCGCCATCAGCGTCGCCAGCTCCACGGCCTCCTCGTCGAGGGACCTTGTGGGGTCCTTGCCTTTACCCTTCGTAGTCGTCATCGCTGTGCTATAACTCCATCGCGTTTTCAAAGTATTTGAACTCTAAAAGGTTTGTGAGATGAGTATAAACGCTGACTCCCCGGAAACCGCTGCCACTCCCTCCAAGCTCGGCAACGTCGCCCGGCTCGCCGCCTGGACGATGCGTCACCGCCGGATCGTCCTGATCTCCTGGGTCGTTCTGCTGATCGGCGTCTCGGTCGCGGCGAATGCCGTGGGCACCAGGCAGGCGACCAACTTCTCGCTCCCCGGAACGGACACCCAGCGGGCGCTGGACCTGCTGCAGCGCGAATTCCCAGCCCAGGCGGGGGACACCGACCAGATCGTGTTCCGCGCCACCTCCGGCCGGGTCGACGCGCCCGGGGTTCGCGCACAGGTCTCGCCGATGCTGCGGCAGGTGTCCAAGGTGCCGCACGTCAGCAGTGTGATCAGCCCGTTCAGCCCGGCCGGGTCCGACGCGATCTCCAAGGACGGCCGCATCGCTTTCGCCACGGTCAACTTCGACCAGCGCGCCAACCAGCTCCCCACGTCCGCCATCGACCAGGTGATCTCGCTCGGCCAGGGAGCCCGGTCCAGCGATCTTCAGGTCGAGCTGGGAGGACAGGCGATCGAGACGGCCCAGCAGCCGTCGTTTGGGTTCACCACCGCGATCGGGGTGCTGGCCGCCATCGTCGTGCTCCTGATCACCTTCGGCTCGCTCGTGGCGATGGGGCTGCCGATCATCACCGCCCTGCTCGGACTGGGGACCGGGGTCGGGCTGATCGCCCTGGGATCCCAGGTTCTGGACATGCCGGACTTCGCCACCGAGCTGGCGGTGATGATCGGCCTGGGGGTCGGGATCGACTACTCCCTGTTCATCGTCACCCGATTCCGTGAGAACTACCGGGCGGGCGCCGAGCCGGACGCGGCCGTGCTGGCGGCGATGGACACCGCCGGGCGAGCGATCGTCTTCGCCGGCTGCACGGTGATCATCGCCCTGCTGGGCATGTTCGCGCTCGGCGTCAGCTTCCTCTACGGCGTCGCGGTGGCGGCCTCGCTCGCCGTGCTCCTGACGCTCCTGGCGGCGCTCACCGTGCTGCCCGCGCTGTTGTCGCGTTTCGGCGCGAGAATCGGGCGCGAAGGTCGCCGCGCCCGCAAGCGGCCGCCGGAGGCGGGCACGGCGAGCACGCCGACCGGGTTCTGGTTCCGCTGGTCTGGATTCATCCAGCGTCATCCCTGGCCCTCCGCCGCGGTGGGACTCGCGATCATGCTTGTCCTGGTCGCCCCGGTGGTGACGATCCGCCTCGGCTCGAGCGACGCCGGCAACGACCCGCCCTCAACGACCACGCGAAAGGCGTACGACCTGCTCGCCGAGGGCTTCGGCCCAGGCTTCAACGGCCCACTGCAGGTGGTGACCACCCTCCCCCAGTCCGGCGCCAAGGCGGCGCTTGGCGAGGTGTCGTCGACGCTCAGCGGTGATCCCGGCGTCGCGTCCGTTACGCCGCCGCAACTGTCGCCCGACGGGCGCACCGCGGTCGTGCTCGCCTATCCGACGACAGCTCCCCAGGCCGCAGCGACGACCCAGCTCGTAAACCGTCTGCGTGACTCGACCCTGCCGCCGGTGGAGAGTGCTACCGGCACCACGGTCCTCATTGGCGGCGTCACCGCCGGACAGATCGACTTCAGCCACGTCCTGGCCGGAAAGCTCCCGGTGTTCATAGGCATCGTCGTGCTGCTCTCGGCGCTGCTGCTGCTGATCGTCTTCCGCTCGCTGGTGATCCCGGTACAGGCCGCGTTGATGAACCTGCTCTCGATCGGGGCTTCGCTGGGCGTGATCGTCGCGGTCTTCCAGCACGGCTGGCTGGGCGGCCTGTTCGGGGTGGAGCCCGGCCCGATCGACTCCTTCATCCCGGTGATGCTGTTCGCGATCGTCTTCGGGCTCTCAATGGATTACGAGGTCTTCCTGATGTCCCGCATTCACGAGGAATGGACCCATGGGCGCGAGGCCACACAGGCGGTCAGGTACGGCCTGGCCGCCACCGGCCGCGTCATCACCGCCGCCGCGACGATCATGGTCTGCGTGTTCCTCTCATTCGTCCTCATCGACGAGCGGGTCGTGAAGATGTTCGGCGTCAGCCTCGCCGCTGCCGTGTTCCTGGACGCGTTCGTGGTGCGCAGCCTTCTGGTGCCGGCCACGCTGGAGCTGCTCGGGCGCGTGACATGGATGCTGCCCTCGTGGATGGAGCGCCGGTTGCCACACCTGGCGATCGAGCCGCCGGAGCCCCAGGTGGAGGCGCAGGAGGCGGGTTAGGCGTAGACGCCCTGGGCGTTACGCCGCGGCCGCGACGCCAGCGAGCTCAGCCAGCTTCGTGACGGTGTTCATGCGCTGGTCCGGCTCCGGGCTGATCGGCGAAACGATCAGCCGGTCGACGCCGGCCTCCTCGTAGCGCTTCAGCCGGTCGGCCACCTCGTCCTCGCTGCCGATGAGCGCGGTCGCCTCCACCAGCTCGTCGGGGATCGCGGCGTACGCGTCCTCGCGCTTGCCGTCCAGGTACAGCGATTGGACCTCGTCCGCAACCTCGCCGAAGCCGAAGCGGTGGGTGAGGTCGACATAGAAGTTGGTCTTGCGGCTGCCCATGCCGCCCAGGTAGAGCAGCAGACCGGCCTTGACCACGGCCCTCGCCGCGTCCAGGTCCCCGTCGATCGCGACCTGGACAGTGGGCGAGATCTCGAGATCGGACCGCGAGCGCCCTCCCTTCGCCAACCCCGCCTCCACGTGCTCGTCCCAGGTCGCGCGGAACGCGTCGGGCGAGGAGAAGATCGGGATCCAGCCGTCGGCAATCTCCGCCGTGATCTCGACCGACTTGCGGCCGATCGCCCCGAGGAAGATCGGGATGTGGTTGCGGACCGGGTGGAAGTTGAGCTTCAGCGCCTTGCCCTCGCCGTCCGGGAGCGGGAGCTTGAAGTGCTCGCCGTCGTACTCCAGGCGATCCTCGCGGGCCACCACCTTGCGAACGATCTCGACGTACTCGCGCGTGCGCCCCCACGGCTTGGCGTACCGGACTCCGTACCAACCCTCCGAAACCTGCGGACCCGACGGGCCGAAGCCGAAGATGAAGCGACCGCCTGAGAGGGCGTCGATCGTGCACCCGGCCATCGCCGCCGCGGCCGGAGCGCGCGCGGGAACCTGCATGATCGCGGCGCCGAGCTGGATCGTCTCGGTCTGCGGGGCGAGCCAGGCGAGCACGCTCACCACGTCGGAGCCGTAGGACTCCGCCGCCCAAACGGAGTCGAAGCCGGCGCTCTCGGCCGCCTTCACGATCTCCAGAGCTTCGTCGCCGCGGGGTCCGATTCCCCAGTAGCCGAGGTTGAGGCCGAGCTTCATCGCGGGGAGCCTATACGGACGTCGTCGGCCGGCGCCGGGGCCTTTCGGCCCCGGCGCCTGTCCGAGCCAAACTCCTTTTTACTGCACTGGCCCGTCGGCTACTTGATGTACCCGCTCTGCACCAGGTAGTTGTGAGCGACGGCGGCCGGCTCCTTCTTGTCGATGTCGACCTCGGAGTTGAGCTCCTGGATCACGGGGAGGGTCAGGTTCCCCTGAACCTTCTCGATCGTGTCGCGGAAGTCAGGCCCGGCCTCGTCGGCGACCTTCTTCGAGGCGAGGAAGATCACGTTGCCCGACGGGATCAGCTCCTTGTCGTCCTTGAGGATCGTGTACTTCTTCGAGTTCGCGAGCTGGGCATCACTCGTGAACAGGATCGAGAGGTCCGCGTCGCCCTTGTCGAGGACCGTGTAGCGCAGGCCGATGTCCACGGGGATGAACTTCTTGAAGGTCAGCCCGTAGTTCTTCTCCAGGCCCACGAGGCAGTCGATCCGCTCGCGGCACTCGGGCGACCCGGCGAGCGTCATGTTCTGCGAGATGCCCTTCAGGTCCGAGATGTCCGTCAGGTTGTCCTTCTCGGCCGTGGACGTGAGCGTGCCGACGGCGTTCGAATCGGCGAACGGCGTCGGTGGGAAGGCCTCGACGCCCTCCTTGGCCAGCTTCGTCTTGGCCTGCGCGTACGCCTCCTGAGCGTTCGCCGGGATCTGGTCGGCCGGCACGCTGAAGAGCGACCCGAGCGCGGTGGACGTGTACTCCGGATAGCCGCTGATCTGGCCGTCCTGGATCGCCTTCAGCGCGATCTGCTCCGATCCGAGGTTCAACTTCTTCTTGACGTTGTAGCCGGCCGCCTCCAGTCCCTGGGCGTAGATCTCGCCGAGGATGTACTCCTCGGTGAAGTTCTTCGACCCGACGGTGATCGCCACCTTGCCGTTCGCCGGGTTGGAGACGATCAGGTTGTCGCTGTTGCCGGACGCGCTGGTCGACGAAGTGGTGCTGCTGCCACCGCCTCCGCACGCCGCGATCGTGACCGCCAGGATCGCGGCAATCATCAGCGCGAACACGCCGCGCAGTCGAAGACCTCTCATCTCTCCCTATCCCCTTTCACCGTTGGACGCTAAGGCCAAGTGAGCCCATCGTGAGAATCCTATGCGGAGCGGGCAGCCCGCTGCAGCTTCAGTCCTCGCGGCGTCACGAGCCGTTGCACGCCCGCCAGCGCGGCTTCGATGGAGCCGGCGAGCACCGCGATCACGATCGCACCCGCCACCACGCCATCGGTGCCGTAGACATTCGTGCCCGTGACCAGGTCCCCGAGGGTCGAGAGCCCGACGAAGGAGGCGATAGTCGCGGTCGCGAAGATGTTGATCGCCGCGGTCCGGATGCCGGTCATGATCGTGGGAGCGGCGAGTGGCAGCTCGACCCGCAGGATGACCTGCCACGGGCGCATGCCCATGCCCTCGGCGGCCTGGACGGCCGTGGGATCGACCTGCCGGATGGCCACGAACGTGTTCGTGAGGATGGGCGGCAGACCCAGGATCCCGAGCGCTAGGGCGACGTTGCCGAGGCCAATGCCGATGAGGGCGGCGAGCAGGAAGACGACGGCGATCTCCGGGACGGCGCGACCCGCGTTGCCGAAACCGACGGCGAAGTACTCGCCCTTGCCGATGTGGCCGAGGATGAGGCCGATCGGCATGCCAACGGCCAACGCGCCACCGAGCGCTATTGCGCTCACCTCCAGCTGGGTGCGGGCAAAGGTCCAGATGAAGGGGATTCCGCCGACCGGCACGTCGGCGTGGCCGCTCCCCACTGCCTGGCGCGAATGCAGGATGAAGTCGAACGCGCCAGTGAAGGAATCGATGATGCTCGCGAGCAGGATCATCGAGACCTCGCCCGCTGCCACGGCATCGCGAAGCGCTGGGCTAGGACCACGATCAGATCCAAGATCAGCGCCATCGCAATCGTCAGGACCCCGACCATGATGATGTTCGTCTTGAATGTCGGCTGCGCGTAGAGCGGGTCCCCGAGGCCGCCTGCCCCGGCCAGGAACGCGAGCGTGGCGATCGCCACCGTCGACACGATCGCGATCCGCAGTCCGGCGACGATCTCCGGCGTCGCGAGTGGCAGCTCGACGCGTCGCAGGAGCTGGCGCTCGGACATCCCCATGCCCCGCCCGGCGTCCTTGGCGTCAGCGGGAACGTTCGAAAGCCCGGCGAGCGCGTTGCGGTAGATGATCTGCAGCGTGTACGCGGTCAGGGGGATCACCGCTGTCCACAGGCCGAGCCCTGTGATCGGAAGGAGGAGGAAGAAGAATGCGACGCTCGGGATCGTGTAGAGCACCCCCGTCGCGCCCAGGAGCGGGGGCACCAGCGCGCGGTGGCGGTGCGAGTAGAGCGCGAGGGCCAGCGCAATCACGAACCCCGCGACCACGGAGATCGCGACGATCTCGAAGTGCCGGAAGAAGGGCCCGACGTAGCGGTCGAAGTTGTCGGCGGCCCAGCCGAAGCAGAAGAGGCCGTTGCCGGCCACGCATCCGGTCGTCTCGTGGTGGTGGCAGAAATTCGCCGGAAGGCCGGGCGCGCACTTATTGGCCGCGTCGGCGACCATCAGGCTCTTGGCGGCGAGCACGGTCACTCGGTGGGGCGCTCCACCGCCGCGTGCTCCTCACTGAGCGCCTCCTTGGAGCCCAGGAACTCGGAGATGATCTCGACCGAGAGGACCCCCGCGATCCGTCCCTCGGCGTCCACCACCGGCGCGTACATCGTCTCGTGTTGCAGGACATCCGACAGCGCGTCGCGCATCACGTCGTCGCGGTCGATCACCGGCTCGGGAGATATGTCGGGGGTGGCCGGGACCAGCTCCTGCTGGAGGTCGGTCTCGGACAGCCAGCCCAACGGCCGCCGCTCGGAGTCGACGAGCAGGGCGTGCGGCACCTCCGCCCCCTCGAGCTTCGCCCGCACCTCGGCGGTCGCTTGCCCGACGAAGGCGAGCGGTGCCTTCCATAGGTCGATGTCAGCCACCCGCAACAACGCGAGGCGCTTCAGAGCCCGGTCGGCACCCACGAAATCCTCGACGAAGTCGTCAGCGGGCGCCATTAGGAGCTCGGCCGGGGTTGCGTACTGCGCCAGGATTCCTCCCTCCCGCAAGATCGCGACGCGGTCGCCCATCTTGATCGCCTCGTCGATGTCGTGGGTCACGAACAAGATCGTCTTCTGGACCTCCGCCTGGAGGCGCAGGAACTCGTTCTGGAGGCGCTCCCGATTGATGGGATCGACGGCGCCAAAGGGCTCGTCCATGAGCATCACGCCGGGGTCCGCGGCGAGAGCACGGGCCACCCCGACGCGCTGCTGCTGCCCGCCCGAGAGCTGCGCCGGATAGCGGTCCGCGAGATCGGGGTCGAGCGATATCAACTGCATGAGGGTCCTCACGCGAGCCTCGACCCGATCGCCGTCCCAGCCCAGCAGGCCCGGGACCGTCGCGATGTTCTGAGCGATCGTGCGATGCGGGAAGAGGCCCGTCTGCTGGATCACGTAGCCGATCTCACGCCGGAGGTCGGAGGGCGAGCGTTCGCGCACCGACGTCCCGCCGACCAGGATGTCGCCCTCGGTGATGTCGACCATGCGATTGACCATCCGCATCGCCGTCGTCTTGCCGCAACCCGACGGGCCTACGAACACGCAGATCTCGCCGGCGGGTACGTCGACCTCGAGCTCGTTCACGGCGGGGTGGTCCGCGCCGGGATAGACCTTCGTCGCCTTTTGGAACGCGACGGACAGCGCCTCGGCGTGTCCCACGTCTCCATTGATGCCATCCCCAGACAACTTGCACCGCGATGCTATTCCGGCGGCGGCGGCGATGTGACGGTGCACGGCGCTCGGTAGGCGCCGCGCTCCGGTATAGATGGGTGGCGTGGAAGCCGCCTCACAAGCTCAGGGCCTGAGCAGCGCCGAGGCGGCGGCGCGCCTCAAACGACTGGGGCTCCCCGAGCCGGCGACGAGCCGCTCGGTGGCGAGCATCGTCGCGGGCAACGTCTTCACGCTCTTCAACGCGATCCTCGCCGTCTTCTTCGTGATCATGCTCGCGCTGGGGCTGTTCGCAGACGCCCTCTTCGGGTTGATTGCGGTGGTCAACTCTGCGATCGGCATCCGCCAGGAGCTGAAGGCGAAGGAAACGCTGGACCAGCTCGCGCTGCTCGTCGCCCCCAAGGCCCACGTGATCCGGGACGGGCAGTACGTCGAGCTCAGCGAGGACGAGGTCGTTCCCGGAGACGTCGTGCGGGTCGAGCCCGGCGACCAGCTCGTGGCGGACGGCATCGTCCGCTCATCGCGCGGCCTGACGATGGACGAGTCGATTCTCACGGGTGAGTCCGACGGCGTTCGGAAGGGCGAGGGCGACCGCCTGCTCTCGGGGGCGTTCTGCATCGCCGGCTCCGGCTACTACGAGCTCGACGCCGTGCGCGACCAGAGCCACGCCGCCAAGGTCGCCGGCGAAGCGCGCGCGTTCCGCCACCCACTCTCGCCGCTCCAGGTCGAGGTGAACAGCGTGCTCCGGGCCACCACCATCCTGATGATCCCGCTCGCCGTCCTGCTGCTCGCAGCTCTCGCAATCCGCAGCGTCCCGATCGACCAGGCGGCCCAAACTGCCACCGCCGGCCTCGTCACGCTGATCCCGGAGGGCCTCGTGCTGTTGATGAGCGTCACGCTCGCGGTCGCCGCGGTCCGGTTGGCGCGTATGAACACCCTCGTCCAGCAGATGGCCGCCACCGAGGCGCTCGCCGCCGTCGACACCGTGTGCGTCGACAAGACCGGTACGCTCACCGACGGCACGCTCAGCCTGGTTTCGGTGGAGGTCGCCGACCAGACGCAGCCCAAGGTCGCGCACGACGCCCTCGCGCGGTTCGCGCACTCGGCCGGCGAGCGGAACCGCACGCTGGAGACGATCGCCGAGCGCTATCCCGGCAAGCCGGAGCGAGTCCTTGCGGAGGTCCCGTTCTCGTCGGTATGGAAGTGGAGCGGGCTGACGCTCGACGGGCGCGGCGCTCGCGCCAGCTACGTGCTGGGCGCGCCGGACGTCCTCGCCTCCGCCGGCGCCCTGCAGCTATCGCCCTCGCTCCAGCGGACGCTCGAGCAGCACACCGCCGCGGGCCGGCGCGTCGTCGCCTTCGCCGAGGCTCGCGGGCCGCTTCCGAGCGATCCGGGCAGCCAGCCGCCGCCGCCGCTCGAGCCCCGCGCGCTGATCGTGCTCGAGGAGCAGCTGCGCTCCGATGCCGCCGAGACGATCGAGTTCCTGCGCGAGCAGAACGTGGACCTCAAGCTGATCTCGGGCGACGCCCGCCAGACCGTGACAGCGGTTGCGCACGCTGTCGGCGTCCCGCGGGACGCCGGGGTCATTGATGGGCCCGAGCTCCCCGCCGACAGCGAGGGCCTCGCCGCCGCCGCCGTGAACAACACGATCTTCTGCCGGATCACCCCGGACCAGAAGAAGGCCCTTGTCGGCGCCCTCGCGGAGCAAGGGCGCTTCACGGGGATGATCGGCGACGGCGTCAACGACGTCCCCGCGCTCAAGCAGGCCCGGCTCGCCGTGGCGATGGGATCCGGCAGCCAGGTCACCAAGGGGATCGCCGACATCGTCCTGCTCAAGGACCAGTTCTCGATGCTCCCGCGCGCCGTCGGAGAGGGTCGCCGAATCGCGCGCAACATCCACCGCCTCGGCCGCCTGTACGCAACCAAGACGATCTACGCCGCGATCCTGATCCTGATCACGGCGATCTTCGGGTTCACGTTCCCCTTCCTGCCCCGCCAGCTCACCGTCGCGGCCCTGCTGACCATCGGCATCCCCTCCTTCGTGCTCGCACTCGCGCCGAGCGAGGGCCCCCTGTACCGGGGCCGCCTCCTCCGGGCCCTGGCGGCCTTCGCCGTGCCCGCCGGAGCCGGGATAGCCCTGGGCTCCCTGCTCTGCTACTTCCTCGTCCGCGTCGGAGGGACCCTGGACGAGGGACGAACGGCCGCGACCACGACGCTGATCGTGCTCGGCCTGTGTTTCATCCTGCTACTGGAACGCGGCCCGGGCCGCGAGCACATCACCATTCAGAGTTACATGCTCGCCATGGTCGCCGGCCTCGGAGCCCTCTATGCCCTGATCCTCGCGGCGGCGCCGGTTCGCTCCTTCTTCGACCTCCAACTGCTCTCGGCCGGCCAATGGTTCCTCTGCCTCCTGTGCACAGCGGCGGGACTGGTGGTCGCCGCGCTCGCCTGGCGACTGCCATACATCCAGATGCTCGAGGCCCCCGTCCCGGCCGAGCCTGAGGTCGAGACATGACCGGGGAATCCGGAGCAAGAGGCGTGCCGCCGGTCATGCACCTCGGGCGGCGTACGAAGATCGTCGCCACGATCGGACCGGCCACGCGCTCGGTGGACACGATGGCGGAGCTGATCACGGCCGGGGCGGACGTGCTGCGGCTCAATTTCTCGCACGGAACGCGCGACGAGCACGCCGCCAACATCGAGATGGCGCGGCAGGCATCGGAGCTGGCCGGTCGCCAGGTGGGGGTGCTGGGCGACCTGCCGGGCCCGAAGCTCCGCCTCGACGAGGTCGAGGGCGGCGTCGTCGAGCTCCACAGGGGCTCGGAGGTGACGCTCACAACCGGCGAGGAGGTCGGGGGCGAGGACCACCTCCCCGTGTCATGGGACGGGCTGCCCTCGGCGGTCCACCAAGGCGAGGAGATCTATCTGGCCGATGGCCGGGTCCGACTTCGGGCCTTGAGCACGGGGCCCGGGAGGATCCGGTGCGAGGTCGAGGTTGGTGGCCCGGTGGCCTCGCACCAGGGCCTCAACGTGCCCGGGACCGACGTGCCGCTTCCGGCCGCAAGCCGCACGGACCTGGACTGGGTCGACTTCGCGGTGAAGGAGGCGGTCGATCTGCTCGCCGTCTCGTTCGTCCGGCGAGCGGAGGACCTGCTGCCGGTGGAGCGGCGGGTCAGAGTGGCCGGCGCGGACATCCCCCTGATCGCCAAGATCGAGAAACCGCAGGCAGCCGAGAACGCCGAGGCGATCATCCGCGCAGCGTTCGGAGGGATCATGGTGGCGCGCGGCGACCTGGGCATCGAGATCCCGATCGAGCGCGTCCCGACGGTCCAGCGACGCCTACTTGAACTGGCCGGGCGTCACTCGAGGCCGTCGATCACCGCCACCCAGATGCTCGCCTCGATGGTCTCCTCCCCCCGGCCGACCCGCGCCGAGGTCTCGGATGTCAGCGCGGCCATCTTCCAGGGCACCGACGCCGTCATGCTCTCGGAGGAGACGGCGGTGGGGGAATACCCGGTCGAGGCCGTGCGCGTCATGGACCGGATCGCGCGCGAGGCCGAGCCCGACCTCCCCTACGGGGACTGGGTCTTCAACCGGGCGACCGGCGACTCGAGCGACGTCGCCAGCTCGGTGGCGCGGGCCGCGGTCGGCTCGACCTACACGCTCGGCCTGGCCGCCTTGGTGGTCCCGACGCGGAGCGGGCGGACGGCGCGCCTCGTCTCCTCGCACCGCCCGCGGGTGCCCGTGCTGGCCGTCTCGCCTCGGATCGAGACCGTCCGCCGGCTCCAGCTCCTGTTCGGCGTGGGGTGCATGCTCGCCGAGGACTGGACCAGCCTGCGCTCGCTCCTCTCGGACTGCGCGAAGATGGCGAAGGACGCGGGCGTCGCCGAGAGCGGCGACCTGATCGGCATCACGGCCGGCCTCCCGCAGCAGGAGCTCGGCACGAACATGTTCGAAGTGCACCGGGTCCCCTGAGCGGGGACCCGACGACTCGCGTCTAGGCAGCCGCGGAGAGCTCGGCGGGCCGGGCCTCGGCCGCAGCGATCAGCTCGCTGACGATTCCGGCGAGGTTCTCGTGGACGTTGGCGTCGGCGAGGCGGTCGCCGGCGAACGCGGCCTCGGCGTGTGGAACCGGGAGCTCCACGTCGACGACGCGTGCCCCGGTGGCCCCCAGGACCTTGCGGGCCTCGGCCTGTGCCCAGACGGCACCGAACATGCCCGTGCTCGCGCCGATCACGGCGACCGGCTTGTTGCGAAGCGCGTTCCCGGGAAATGGGCGCGAGGCCCAGTCGAGCGCGTTCTTGAGCTGGCCGGGGAGCGACGAGTTGTACTCGGGGGTCGCGATCAGGACGGCGTCGGCCTTCGCGATCGCATCCCGCAGGCGCTGCACGGCCTCCGGTGCCGGATCCGTGTCCTCGTCGGCGTCGTACGGCGGGACGTCCCTCAGTCCGTTGAAGATCTCCAGCTCGTGGGGTGGCGACACGACCTGTGCCGCCACCCTGAGGAGATTGGTGTTGTGGGAGCCGGACCGCAGGCTTCCTGAGATTCCCAGCACCCGCATGACTACTCCTCCTTCGCGAGCTCGAGGTGAACGTGGAGCGTGACCTCGTTCTCGACCGCAAAGCCGCCCTTGGGCAGCGGAGCGTTCCAGTTCAGGCCGTACTCTCGGCGGTCTACCGTGGTGGAGAGATCGATTCCGACGCCCTCCTTGCCGGCGATGTTCTCGACCGGCCCCACGATCGTGCCGCGGGCCACGACGGGTCGACTGGTGCCCTTGATCTCGAGCTCGCCGTCGACGACCAGCTCGTCGCCCTCGGTCCGGATGTCGGTCGAGGTGAACCGGATCTCGGGCGTCTTCTCCGCGTCGAAGAAGTCCGGCGCGAGCAGATGACCCTTCAGGTTCTCGTCGCGGGCGTCGACGCTGTCGACGCGTACGGCGCCATACAGCACCGGCTCACCGCCGGAGTTGTCGAGGGTCACGCCGAAGTCGGTGAAGGAGCCGCGGAACGTGGCCACCACCATGTGCTTGACGGAGAACCCCACAGTCGAATGCACCGGATCCGACTTCCAGACGCCGGTGGGAATCGCCGTTTTCTCAGTTACCGTTGCCATTGAAGTGCCTCCTGTTGAGTGGCTATACTTGACTCGTCAAAGAAAAACTATAGCAGATACTTGATTGTGCAACAGTTGACTTCAAAAACATCTCTACGGTCGACGGAGGCGTTCGGCCATCTCATGGGGGCGCATGCCACGCTCACCCGCCAGCTGAGCACCCTGCTCGAGGAGCAGTACGGGCTCGCGATGAGCGAGTACGAGGTGCTGTTCCTGCTCTCCCGCCAGGACGATCACGCGATGCGACGGATCGACCTCTCGCGGGAGGTGCGGATCTCGCCCTCGGGCATCACACGGATGCTGGATCGCTTGGAGGCGACCGGACTCGTTGGGAAGAAGGCGTGCGCGAAGGACGCGCGCGTGACCTACGCCGTGCTCACCGACGCCGGCATGAAAAAGCTCCGCGAATGCTCACCGGCCCATCTCGCGGAGGTCGAACGGCTGATGGGCGAGCGCCTCAGCGAAGAGGAGATCGAGTCGCTGAGCGCACTGCTCGGGCGGCTCTCCGACCTCGACGACGACTGCTCGATCGGCGACTAAGCCCCCTGGGGGGGCGGGGCCAGGACCAGCTGCGTCACCAGCAGGTTGGCCACCAGGCGGTCGCCGCGATGGACACGGACCTCGACGACGTGCGTGGTGCGACCCGCATGAAGATGCTCGGCCGTCGCGATCAGCTCGTCGCCGGGTCGCCCTCCGGCGAGCACGTTCAGCTTCATCTCGATCGTCGTGAAGTCGTAGCCGGGCGGCAGGTGGCGGAAGGTCTGCCACGCCGCCACCGAGTCTGCGAGCGCCACCCACGCCCCACCGTGGACCAGCCGCCCCGGGTGGAGATGCCGCTCGTCGACGATGATCCGCCCGCGGCAGCGCTCGTCGGTCAGCTCCAGGGCCTCGACCCCCATGTCGGCCGGGAAGCTGCCGGCGATCCGCTCCTGAATGCTCTCGGTGGTGATCTCGGGGTTGGAGGTTGCCATCGGGGCGGGGAGCGTACCGGCGCCTATCAGCTGAACGCCGAGTCGCCGAAGGGCTCGTCGCGCTCGCGAACGGCCTCGCGCCAGCCGGCCTCCGCGGCCCGCTTCGTGAATCCATAGCCCTCGGGCGTGTGGCGCGCGGTGCCGTCGAAGAACGTGCCCAGGACCTGGGTCGCGTGAAGGCCCTGCGCGTAGGCGGCCTGGTTGACCAACAGCTTGTGCATCACGAGCTGATTCACCGGCAGGCGGGCCACCCGCTCGAGCAATGCCTCGAACCGATCGTCGAGCTCGGCCGCGGGCGCCGACTCGCTCGCGAGCCCCCACTCCATCGCCTCGGCACCCGTGATCGAGTCGCCGGTCAGGAGCAGGCGCTTGGCGCGGGCGGGTCCGATGCGCCACGCCCACAGCGCCGTGGTCGGGACACCCCAGACGCGCGCCGGCGGGTAGCCGATGCGGGCGTCGACGGCAGTCACCAGCAGGTCGGAGCAGAGCGCCATGTCAGTCCCGCCCGCGACGCAGAAGCCGTGGACCTTGCAGAGCACCGGCTTCTCCGAGTGGAACAGGCTCATGAAACCGCGCACGTTCCTCCACATCATCTGGAAGTCGATGACCGGGTCCCAGGTGCCGTCCGGGTCGTGGTTCGCCGCCATGACCGCGGGATCAACAGGCGAGCCCACCGGGACGTCGCCCTCGCCGAACTCGCCAGACATCCGGCCCTCCGCCGACGCCACGAGGTCGTAGCCGCCGCAGAACCCGGATCCGTTCCCCGAGAGCGCGATGGCGTGGACCTCCGGGTCGAGGTTGGCGCGCTCGACGCACGCCGACAGCTCGCGCGGCATCTCGAGCGTGATGCCGTTTCCGCGCTCGGGCCGATCGAGCGTGATTCGCGCGACGCGCCCGTCGCGGGCGTAGGTCATGGTCTCGAGCTGCAAGGCCCCGATGCTATTCGGCCCGTCTGGAGCCCGCGAGCGCCCCGAGCGCGATCGCGAACACGGCAGCCGACGCGGGGACGTGCCACGGCCAGTCGAAGAGGTTGGCGACGAGGAACGCCAGAACGGCGGGACCGAGGAGCCAGGCCGCCGGCGCCCGGCGCCGCGACCAGACGATGCCGACCGACCCCACGTAGAGCATCAGCGCCAGGAGGGCGCCGGCCGCGCCGAGCTCGGCCCAGCTCTCCAGCGGGAGGTTGTGCGCGAACCGAACCGGCGGCGGCTCCTGGTAGCGAAGCGACGCCGTGCCGAACGACAGCGCCCCCGAGCCGGCGAGCGGGCGATCCTCCGCGGTGTCGATCGCGGCTCGCCACAGCCCGGTCCTGCCGTGGGCAAAGCCGGAGACCGGCTCGGCCTGTGGACCCGAGTCCGGCGTGGCCGCCGCGGCGACCAGACCGCCCGCGAGGGGCACTGCGACGGCGAAGACCGCAAGCGCGCGGGTGACGCGCGCCCCAGCGGCGGCCAGGCGAAGCGCTCGTCGCTGCAGGAGCCAGAGCCCGCCCGCGCCGGCGACGACTGCCGCGAGCCCGATCAGCCGCGGAGCGTCGCCCCCGGTCACGTACGGCGCGACGTAGCTCCCCGCGATCGCATCGGCGACGCCTCCCGCGGCAGCCGTGAGCGCCGCCGCGGCAAGGATCCCGCTTCGCCGCGCGCCGACGAGTCCCTCGCCGACCACGCACGGAGCGTCCACGCAGAGCGCCATCGCGAGCTCCACTCGGGAGCCGCCCAGGGCCC
>Ga0105245_10002369_pt1 | contig 17039 bp, 15 predicted proteins | sample KBSM54metaG_FD_81523 | JGI IMG/M metagenome (GOLD analysis project Ga0105245, IMG submission 81523) | Miscanthus rhizosphere microbial communities from Kellogg Biological Station, Michigan, USA - KBS M5-4 metaG | ecosystem: Host-associated > Plants > Roots > Rhizosphere > Soil | place...
GATATGCTCCAATCCTGCCAACATGTCCGACGATGTCTTGCGCGCGCTCACCGCGAAGGGCGGTATGGTCGGCATCCACAGCGCCGCGGAGCAGATCGGGCAGCGATATTACGATTGGTCACGCGGCAAGCCGTCGATCGCGGTTAACGGGGTCACTCGCGAGGAAATTCTGTTCGGCGAGCTGCCGATGGTGCGCTCCCCGAATCAGGATTATGGCGAGTACATCGACGCGCTTGACGCCCAGCAGGGCGGACGCTGGCGGCGTTTCTACGCCCAGCCCTGGCACGAATCGACTGAGGGCGAGGCACTGGTTCCTTCCATCGACGATTGGGTAGCGCACGTGGCGCATGCCGCCGCCATCGGTGGTCCGCGAAGCGTCGCAATCGGATTGGACCTGACCAACGCACGGAGCACGCTCAAGAATTTCGACGCGAGTCATTATCCTGAACTGCTCGAAGCTCTCCGGAAACGTAATCTGGCGACGCCCGAGATCCTGGGCGAAAACTGGCTGCGCGTGTTCGATTCCGCCAAAGCCCCAAACTGATATGAGAAGCACGCTAGCCGTCTTATTTCTTCTGGCCGCAGCGGCAGACGCGCAGATCAAGATCGCCGTAAACCGAACTACTATCGAGTCGGCGCCGATCTTCCTGGCCGAACGGACTCCTGGAGTACAGATCGTTCCTGTTTCCAACGGGCGCGTGGCGATGGAACAACTGCTGCACGGCGACGTGGACGCGGCCACGGGATCCGAGACCCAAATGCTCCTCAACTCGATCGCCGAGCCTGGAATCCGGATCGTGATGACGCTGGCGGAGGCGCGTTACCGCATCATTGCCCGCCAGTCCGCAGGCATCCGCCGCATCCAGGATCTCCGCGGCAAAAAGGTGGCCGCCACCGTAAACACTTCGTCTCAATACTACTTGCGGGAGATGTTGCGCAAGTCAGGAATGCTGCTTGAAACCGACGTCCGCTTCGTGAACCTGGAAGGTCCGGACATGCCGGCCGCGCTAAAGAGAGGCGACGTAGACGCGGTGGCCATTTGGGAGCCGCATGCACAGAACTCGCTCGATGCGCTCGGCAGCGACGCCGTCGATCTTCAGGATGCGTCAGTATACCGCGAACGATTCAACCTGAATACGACCACCAAAGTTTTGCGGGATCCCGACAAGCGCCGCGCGCTGGTGGAATTCCTCCGCGCCATAACGCGTGCTTCCGATCTTGCCCGCCGGCAGCCCGCCCAGGCACGGACCTTGCTTGCACCCTTCATCAACACGCCCGAGGCGACCATTGAGCACGCCTGGAACCGGTTCAGCTTTCCCGCGAATCTGCCGGGCGATCTCCCGGCCGTTCTCGGCAACGTTGAGATCTTCGTGGCAGCGGTTCAGTTTCGCCAACCCCGGCCGAAAGCCGCCCTGGCCGGGTTGATCGACTCCAGTCCGCTCAGCGCGTCGAAGAAGTAAACACCTATTTCGCTGCGCTGGGCCACCGTTTCTGCCATTTGGCCCGCATCGCCGCGCGATCCACTTCCGCCCCGCGCAGGTAGACCTTGTTGATCCGCCGAGAATTGGCGATATTGTCCAGCGGATTCGCGTCCAGAACAACAAAATCCGCCAGCTTGCCCGCCGCGATCATTCCAGTGTTGATGTGCGCGGCTTGGGCCGAATCCCTTGTCGCCGCGACAATCGCCTGCATGGGCGTGAGACCCAGGTAAACCCAGCTCTCGAACTCGAGCTGCCCCATCCATCCGATGAAAAAGCGCGACTGGCCGGTATCGCTTCCAAGCACGATCTTCATTCCCGCGTCGCGCAGCTTCAGAACGTTCGTTGCGCCGAGCTGTTTCAGATTCTCACGCCCGCGCGCGACCGATTCCGGAGTAATCCGCGCCAGTTGCTCACCCCAGAGCTGCTGGATCTGCTGGGGCGGCACGGTTTCGCGCAGCAGCGGATCGTTCCAATCCTCCCGGGTGGCGAAGGCAGTGCCGACATTTGGATGGAACCACAGGTTGGGCCGGTCCCTTCTGGCGATCCGATCCTTGATGATCCCTAGCAGCTCGGCATCCGGCACCTCGCCCATGCGCACCGGAAGGTGCAGCCATCCTTCGACACCCGCTTTCATCAGCAGCTTGGCGTCGGCCAGCGTGACGTTGTGCGCCGCTACCGGAAGATTGAGTTTGTGCGCTTCGTCGATGATGGCCAGATACAGTTCCGGCGTGAGTTTCTTTCTTGTCCCGCCGCGATCGTCCACCCAGATCTTGATGAACTCGGGCTTCATTTTGGCGTTGTCCTGAACCGCGGCGCGAGCTTCCGCGACCGTTGTGACGGGATAAGGGACGTCTGCCCGGGACGGATGGCCTTGGGCCCCGGAGTCTGGCGAAGCGATCCCGGGACCCACCGTGCGAAACAGCGCAGCGCCGGGGTTGATCTCATCCCGCACCCGCAGAGGAACATTGCCCCAACCTGTCCTACCGCCATGCAGATCGGAACGGTCCACCAGATCGCCGACGCCGATGGTCGCGCTGACCCCGTAATACGCCAGGCGCTCCAGGTGGTCGATCAGATTCTCGCGGGTGAAATACTCCTTCGCCATCGTTCCGTCCCAATCGTGCTGATAGCCAAAGTGGCCGTGAAGATCGACCTTCCCCGGCATTACTGTCTTTCCCGTCAGGTCGACGCGCTTGGCCCCGGCCGGAAGCGGGATCTGCCCGCGGCGCCCGACCCGCATGAACTGCGTGTTCTCGACAAGAAATGCCGAGTTTTCGATGGGCGCGCTGCCATCGCCCGTGATCAGCCGGGCGCCTTCGAACAGCGTCACGCTCTGCCCTTTCACCACCGAGTACGAGCTCAGCCACAGCAGACTTGCGAAGAAGATCCGGCGCATAGGGTTCAAGATATAACGCCCGAGCGCTCCGAGCGCAAGGGACGCCTGACGAGGGACGCCTAATTGATACACTGTACTCGACTCATCTGACGGAGGTCGCCTATGCGCTATCGCCTTCTCGCCCTGGCCGCCGGAATCACGGCCGTCTCCTTCGCGCAAACGCCTGCTGCCGCCCCCAAGGCCGCCAAAACGACCAAAACTTACACTCCGCCGAAAACTCCCTGGGGCGATCCCGACCTGCAGGGAAACTGGCCGGCTCAGTTCAACATCCCCATGCAGCGCGCGGGAAGCGTGAAGGACAAAGAGGTTTTATCCGACGAGGAGTTCGCGCAAGTCGAAACGCAGGCGCAGCAGCAATCGGCCAACGTCCAGAAGCAATACGAGAATCAGATCACCATCAATCCGCCTCTGTATTGGAGCGAGGGAGGCCGCAGAACCAAGCAGACTTCCGTGGTCGTGAATCCTCCCGATGGCCGTATCCCGCCCATGACGCCGGAGGCGCAGAAGAATGTCGCGTCCGAACGCGGCGGCCTTGGACCCGGGCAGCATTTCCCCGACAAGGTCGATTCCTGGGAGGATTTCGATTACTACAGCCGCTGCATCACGCGGGGATTCCCCGCCACCATGCTGTACACGGTGTATAACTACGGCAATGACATCATTCAGTCTCCCGGCTACGTCGTGATCCGCAGTGAGATGGTCCATGAGCAGCGCGTGATCCCCGTCACGAGTGCGAACGGCGGCCGCAACCATGTGGGCAAGGACATCAAGATGTACATGGGGAATTCGGTCGGCCACTGGGAGGGCAACACGCTGGTGGTCGAGACCACCAACCTGAAGCCCGAGTCCGGCGGCGGCGGTCGCTACACGGATGCCGCGAAAATCGTCGAACGCTTTACGCGCACCGCGCCGGATGAACTGATGTGGGAAGCCACCATCAGCGATCCAAATGTGTGGACCAAGCCCTACACGCTGCGGTATCCATTCAAGAGGGACCCCGAATATCACTTGTACGAATATGCCTGCCACGAGGGGAACTACATGATGCTGGATTCCCTCACAGCCGCCCGGCAGTTGGAGGCGCAGGGTCTGGACACGAAGGTGGTCCGCGGCGAGGTCGGCGGTCCGCTTCCAGGGACCCGCTAAATTCTCAGGGTGCTAGCGACGCTGCATACGCCGCGATCGCAATCATGTCGTCTTCGGTGAGCTTCTCGGCGACTTTCTTCATCTGCGCCCCAGCCGAACTGCTATTGGCGCCGATCTGGAAGTTATACAACTGGCGGACGATATAGATCGGATGAATTCCGGCCAGCCGCGGCACGTCGCCCAGACCCTTGAGGCCTTCTCCGTGACAGATTTCGCAAGCGATGGTCTTACCTGACCCGCCGGTCTTCACCAGCGCCTCGCCTTTCTTAACACTGCCTTGCGGAACGTAGGCGATAAATCCTGAGTGCGGATCGCGGCTTTCGACTCTCGCCGGATCCTGCGGCAGCGTGATGATGCGATTGCCCAGTGGCTCGGTCTCGCCTCCTGGCAGCGGAAGACGCATGCGGCCGCCGTTGACCCAGGTTTTCGGCACAGTGCGGGCTTCTTCCACCTTGTACCAGACAGCAGGTTTGAGCGAAGCGAAAAACTCGACGGCCTTGCGCGTGTCCTCGTCCGGGAGTCCTTTGGCGATCCCGTTCATTCGCGCGGAGCGCTGGGACGGATCGTAAACCATGGGATCTTTGCGAGCGCCGCTCTTGAAGTCGGCCATCTGCCGCATCATGTAAGCAACCGGCAGTCCAGCGAGCGTGGCCGATTCGGGATGCCCATGTCCCGACATCAAGTGGCACGATCCGCAGGCCTGCACCGAGAATCCGTGCTGCACGATATCCGGCAGCGCGCCATGCTCTTCCGGAAACCAATCCGGCGGGTTGAGCTGATCGTCAATCTGGGCCTGCGTGTAGGATTTACTGCTGCCCGCGAGCCGCTTGATCTCTTTCGGATCGCCAGCCGGCGGAGGATTCGTATTGGGAACTGGATACGCCCAAGTCAGACTCGGTGTCGCCTGCTGTGGCAGCGCGATCACCACACAGAACGATAGGAGTGCAATCAGAACGACGGTCAAATGTTTCATCAAAGTCTCCTGCCGATTTCGAACTATATCACTTCCCCACCAGATGCTTCAGGTCCGCGTTGTTCTCCTGGCAGATGTATTCGAACGGTTCCATGCCCGGATGAAACAGCATGTTCCAACTGGTGGTCCACGGCTTGGAATACGCTCCGGGGTCGTCGATCGTGGCCTCGTAATGCATGATCAGCTCATTGACGCGCGTGAATCGCTCGGTCACGTGCAGCTGTTCAGTGTGCGGATGCCCGGCCGCATCGATCCAGGTCCGGTCGTTCAATCCCGTCACGTCGACCACCAACGTGTCTCCCTCCCAGCGGCCGATCCCTTCGCCCAGATAGGTCGGATTCAGCTTGTCCGGCGGCGTATGTTGCCGGCCGTCCATATAGACCACCCTCCACATATGCGCCGCGCCTTCAAACACAAACAGAATGCGGTTGGGAAGCTGGTAAATCTGAAACGGGAATGAGGTCGCATACAACCGCGGGATCCCGGTCGGCAAACAAAACCCTTCCGGATCGTCCTTGGTGATATTGGCATTGCGGCGTTCGTACTCAGTTTTGGCCCACGGGAGAAACGGGACGTCGATTTTCTTCTCGGGCTGCGCGCTGCCCGCGAAGCCGCCCCCGGTGCCGGCCATATCCCCGACGCCGGGAGGTTCCCAGGAGCCTTTGGCGTTGCCCAGATCGGGATGGCCGTCGGGCAGCCGCGGCGCAAGGGGAATGTTCTTCCGCGTCAGCGCGGCAGCTACCTGCTTCCCGTTAAAGTCCTGTGCCGCACCAGGAACCAGAGCCAGTGAAATTACGGCGAGCATCCCCATGAGACAACGTTTCATGCCCACCTCCTCCTGAACATCATAGTGCGGCAAGCGGCGGGTGTATACTGATCCCCAGCCTGGAGGCCACCATGCAAAAATCGCTACTCGCCATTACTTGCGCGATCGCCGCACCTGCGTTTGCTGCTTCTTGCGAAAGCCTTTCGTCCCTGGCTTTACCCGACACCACCATCACCGCAGCGCAGGTCGTGCAGGCGGGACAATTCGCCCAGCCCGGCGCAGCCGCGAAAGGCAAGGGCGGCAACGCGTACAAAGAGCTCCCCGATTTCTGCCGCGTGGCCGCGACGCTTAAGCCCTCCAGCGATTCCGATATCAAGATCGAAGTCTGGCTGCCGATTGCGAATTGGAATCGCAAGCTGCAAGCGGTCGGAAACGGCGGCTGGGCCGGAGTGATCAGCTACTCCGCGCTGGCCGAGGCTCTCAAAGCAGGCTACGCCAGCGTTTCCACCGATACCGGACACGTCGGCGGCAGCGGCAGCTTCGCGTTGGAGCATCCGGAAAAGCTGACCGACTTCAGCTGGCGCTCCGAGCACGAGATGACCCTCAAAGCCAAGGCTCTCATTCAGGCTTTTTACGGTAGCGCACCGAAACTCTCCTATTGGAACGGATGCTCTACTGGAGGCCGGCAAGGGCTCAAGGAAGCACAGAAATTCCCGGATGACTTCGACGGCATCATCACCGGCGCACCCGCGAACCGGACGGCGATCTCGTTATGGATTGCGTTCGCGGTACTCAAGGACCAAGCCAGCTACATCCCGGCCGCAAAGTATTCGGTGATCCACCAGGCCGTGCTCAATGCCTGCGACCTTCGCGATGGCGTGAAGGACGGGCTCATTGAAGATCCCACGAAGTGCAAGTTCGATCCCAAGGCGCTGCTGTGCAAGAACGGCGACGGGCCGTCGTGCCTCACCGCGCCGCAAGTGGACGCGGCTAAGAAAATTTACGCCGCGGCAACCAATCCGCGCACCGGACAAGAGTTATTTCCATCCCTGGCTCCCGGCAGCGAGCTGAACTGGGGGATTCAGGCGGCAGGTCCCGATCCGTCCGCCAACATTTACGATCACTTCAAGTATGTGGTGTTCAAGAATCCGGCCTGGGATTGGAGAACGTTCGATTTCGACAAAGGCATCGCCCTAGCCGAGCAGCCTGAAAATGCCGCGATGAATGCGACCGATCCGAACCTCAAACCGTTCTTCGCGCACAACGGAAAGCTGCTGATGTATCACGGCTGGGCCGACAGCAATGTCTCTCCGCTGAATACCATCAAGTACTACAAAAGCGTAGTGGACACGCTGGGCGGCGCTTCCAAGACTTCCAATAACGTGCGCCTATTCATGGAGCCGGGCATGGGACATTGCGGCGGCGGCGAAGGACCCAATGTATTCGACAAAGTCGGTTCACTCGACCAGTGGGTGGAGCAAGGCAAGGCTCCCGAAAAGATCATCGCTTCGCACAGCACCGAAGGCAAAGTGGATCGGACACGTCCGCTGTGCCCCTATCCTCAGGTGGCGAAATACAAGGGCTCGGGCAGCATCGACGAGGCTGCGAACTTCGCATGCCAGGTCCCATAAGATCAACTCGCAGATGAAAGTACGGATTCCGGCACGTCCTGGCTTCGGGTTTTCACCGGGATCCCGAACCGCGCCGTGAAATGGAATGAGCTTCCCTTGCCGGGCTGGCTGTCCACCCAGATTGTTCCACCAAGCAACTTGGTTAAGCGGCTGGAGATCGTCAGACCGAGACCGGTACCGCCATACTGGCGCGTAGTAGACGCGTCGGCCTGCGTGAAAGCCGAAAAGATTTCCTGTTGACGCTCCGGCGGAATGCCGATTCCTGTGTCCTTCACCGTGAATCGCAGTAATACACCCTGGTCCTGCGAGGACTCTCGATGAACGGAGACCGTCACTGCGCCTGAACTGGTGAATTTGATCGCGTTACCCACCAGGTTGACGATGATCTGGCGCAAGCGAACCGGATCGCCAATAAGTACATCGCTGACCTCCGGATCGACGTGTACATCCAGGACCAATCCCTTCTGCTGTGCTCGGACGGCGAGCGTCTTCAAGGTCTGCATCAGACTCGCTCTGAGACTGAACCTGATGTTCTCGATGCTTAACTTCCCGGCTTCGATCTTCGAGAAATCCAGAATGTCGTTGATCAGCGAAAGCAGTCCGTTCGCGGATTCTTTAACGGTCTCCAGATAATCGCGCTGCTCGGCATCCAGCTCGGTAGTCAGAGCCAGGTCCGTCATGCCGATAATCCCGTTCATCGGCGTGCGAATCTCGTGGCTCATGTTCGCCAGGAACTCACTCTTCGCGCTGTTGGCGGTCAGTGCGGCCTCCTCTGCCCGTTTGCGCTCCGCCATTTCTTCCTGAAGCTTCCCGTTCACGGTGCGCAAAGCCTCGCGCTGGGACTGAGCCTTTAGTGCCAAGTGAATCAGAACCCCGAAGAGGATCGCACTCAGTAATCCTCCCAGTAGGGTGAGGTTCGATAGCAAGTCGGCCTTCAACTGATGCCGCGCTGTGAATGCCTGCCATAATCCGAATCTGACGATCGCTACCAGGAGGCTGGCGCCGATCGGAATCCAGGCTGGATTGCTGGCGTCCCGTTTGCTCCGATCCCACGCCAGCGCGGCGACCCCTAACCCCACCACCATGAAGCCGATCGCCGTGTGAAACGCGACCCGGGTCAGGTTGCCCCAGGCAAAAGCGTCGCTGGTTCCCGCCAGGACGCCGATGCAGCAGGTTGCTCCCACCGCGGCCACCAGAAAACCGGTGATGCCCAATACCAGGGAGCTTTCGCGGATTAAGCGCGTTTGTGCCCACACGAATGCGATGGCCAGCAGCAGAAAGCATACGGCCGTGGCTGGCGCCATTCGCCCCGGTTCGGAGGTCTGAGTGGTTATATACGCGATCCCCAGCAGTTGGTCGATCCCAAAGTCGGCACTGAACAAATATTCAAGTAGCGAACCGCCGGCGAATATGGCCGAGAGCGCGGAGAAGAGGATAGTCCGCCCAGGCCGGTCCGCAACCAGCCCCAGAAGTGCGAGCCCCGTCAAGGCGAAACACATCGCCGTATTGCGCTGCATGGGGGCCAGATTAGGAGCGATCTGAATGAGGAAAGTGGAATGGAACGCCCATCCTCCGGACACGGCCAAGCCCAGCAAGACCGCCAGCCCCCCGGATAGCGCACCGGCGAGCCTGGTCCAAGGCATTCTTAAACTCCATGGCGCGGGATTACTGGACGGATTCACGCACGTATCTATCGACCTAGAAACGACTAAGCATTAATCCTTAGTCTCCGGGCGAGAATCCAGCATCAGATTCCCTCTTTGGCGCTGGTTTTGGGATCATGGTGCGCAATGGCGTCCCCTAATGCTTCTCGCGCCATTGGTCTGTTCCTCGCTACGGCTGCAGTGGTATTTCAATGCTTCGTGCCGCCGGCTGTAGGGCTGGCCGATAACGGGGACTTTCCCAAGATTGCCGGGCAACTCGACGTCGGAAACCCTCTTTTCAGCAAGGACGTGGTCAGATTCGCCGACCTGAAATACGCTGTCGATTCGAAGTATCACTGGAACTCGCGGTTCTATTCGTCAGAGGTACTGTTGTTCGCGGCTGCATTTGGCTTGGATTCCATCCGCGGCAAACCGGACACGTTCGATCTCCGGCTGCTGGGCGCAGTGCACGGGGCAATATTCCTGCTGGCATTCTATAGACTGCTCCCGCTGTTGACTCCGCTCAGGTCCGCGATTCGTATCGTATTGCTTGGCTTCATCCTGCTTTTCTTTACGGACGTGATGTATGTCGGCTACTTCAATTCTTTTTTCATGGACACCGCGGCCTTCCTGTTCTTGATGTTGACGACCGTGTCATTCCTGCGCGCGCTGCGCTGGAGAAAACCGCTGGATGGATGGCTCTTTGTGGCCTCCTCCATGTTGCTAGTCACCTCGAAGACCCAACATTTTCTCCTGGGAATTCCCATCTCCGTGCTACTCGCCTGGAAAGGCGGACTGCTGACACCCGCGCGAGGACGCGCGTTCCGAACGTTCTCCGCCATCGCCGTATTGGCAGCCACCACGTTCAGCGGTCGATTCGGAGCACCCTCGGATTACGCGACAAATGGCTGCTATACGGTCATTTTTTTCGAACTGCTTCCCAGCTCGAAAGATGTGTCCAGCGATCTTAAGGACCTGGGGCTGGACGATTCGTACAAGCCATACATCGGCACCAATGCATACTCTCCCGGCACCGGAGTGGCGGATCCGCGATTCCGGGAAACCTTCCGGCAGAGAGTCTCTTATGTCCAAATCGCGCGGTTCTTTGTGAGGCATCCGTCAAGAGCGCTGGAGGCCACCATTCTCCGTATGGGCAAGGCTGGATGGCAGCGGCCCTACTATGGAAATTACGACAAGAGGACTGGTTTTGCGGAATATGCGCAGGCTCGCGCCTTCACGGTCTGGAGCGGATTGAAGGCCCGCGCCTTCGGCCGGCACGGCGGGCGGTACCTTCTCTACTCCCTATTTCTGGCGCTGGCGCCCGCAGCGTTCGCGATCCTGCGAAGGAAGAGCCTCCCTCTCGGAATTCCAGAAGGGGTGATCACTTTGGCCGCGATGGCGCTGATCGCGTTGCTGGTAGCGTCTTTAGCGGATGCGCTGGACGCCGAGCGCCACTATTCCCTGTTCAGCGCACTTACCGACGTATTGTTGATTTGCGGAGTTGGTCTGTCCGCCATCAAGTTTACTCCAGCGCAAACACCCACACCGATCCGCCATCCGGCATCGGAGGAACCTCGCCTGGGAACAATCGAGCCATAGTATTCACTTCGCCGCCGGCGTCCTGACCCCAGCCCGCCAGTACAGCGATATATTGCTTGCCGTTCACCGAAAAGGAAGTCGGCGGCGCCTCCGCACCCGAGCTCAGCGGGAACTCCCACAACAGCTTGCCCGTGGCCGCATCGAAGGCATGGAACTTGCGGTCGGCTGTGCCCCCGCTGAAGACTAAGCCCCCACCCGTGGCCAGCATCGAGCCCCAGTTCGGCGACCTCGCGTAGTTATGCGTCCACACTTTCTGCCCCGTATCGACGTTCCATGCCTGCACTTCGCCGAAGTGATCCGCCCCCGGCACGATCAAGGGAGGAAATCCGCCCTGGATGCCGACGAACGCCCGGCCAGCCGTGTAAGTCACATTCGGAGCGCCGCCATTATGTCCGCAGATATTGTTGTTCGCCGGAACGTAAATCATGCGCGTCTTGGGACTATACGAAATCGGCGGCCAGGTCTTGCCGCCATGAACACCCGGACAAAATTCCGCCGGAGCGCCCGTCCCCGGCTTGTGCGCCGGATCGATGTCAGGCCGGCCCGTAACCGGATCCAGGCCGCGGATCACATTATTGAAGACGTATGGCTTGCCTTCGACGAACTTGATGGGACCCGCGCTGCGCTCCAGGAACCATAGGTATCCGTCGCGCGCCACGTCGATCAGCCCTTTGATGGTGCGCCCGTTGCGTTGGTAATCCACCAGAATCGGCGGCGATACTTCGTCGTAATCCCACGAGTCGTTCGGATGATATTGGTGATAACCCTTGATCGCCCCTGTGGCAACGTCAAAAGCAATGGTCGAAGCCGTGTACAGATTGTCGCCCGGACGATTGTCGCCGATCGTCGGCCCGCCGTTGCCGGTTCCGAAAAAAGCCAGGTTCGTCTCGGGATCGTAGTTTCCCGTGACCCACACTGGAGCGCCGCCCGACTTCCATTGTTCGCCGCCCGCCGGCCATGTATCGCTGCCGGGTTCGCCGGGCGCGGGAATAGTAAACGTGCGCCACGCTTCTTTGCCGGTCTCGACATCGAATGCCGCCACGAATCCGCGAATGCCGTATTCGCCGCCCGAAGCTCCCACCAGAACTTTCCCGCCCGCGATCAGAGGCGCAAGCGTCGTGTAATAGCCGGATTTATTGTCGGCAATCACGGAGGTCCACACTTCTGTTCCGGTCTTCGCATCCAGCGCGACCAGCACTGCTTCGCCGGCGCAGACGTAAACCTTATCACCGTACAGCGCCACGCCCCGATTCACTTCGTGAGGAACGATCGCCCCCTGCGGACGCGGCCTGCGATAGCGCCAAAGGATCGTACCCGTGGTCCCATCGAACGCAATCACTTGATTGTTGGGCGTGGTGATAAACACGACGCCGTTATTCACCACGGGGGCCGCCTCGTGCGCGCGGCCTTCGCCCGTAGTAGATGACCACACCAGCTTCAGCCGCGATACATTCTCCGGCGTGATTTGATCCAGCGGGCTGTAACCCCAGCCGTCATAGGTCCGGCGAATCATGGGCCAGTTGCCGTCTTCCGGTTTCAACAGCCGCTCGGCGGTTACGGGCTGATAATCCCGCAGGATAGCCGGCATCGGAGCGGCGGGATCTTGTTGTTTGCCGCCCTTCTGCTTACCGACTTTCTCCTGGCCGGACGCGGTAGGGAGCATCCACGCCGGAGTGAGCGCGCCCATCAACACGAGAACCGGGAAAATACGGGACTTGAGCATCTGCGTGTCTCGCTGAGGGATGGTATCGCGGGGGTGGGAGAAACGTCAAGCGATCACGAAGCGCAAGCGAACTTCCGCGGCGTTCTGCAACCAAGGAAGTCCGCTTGCGTAGGACCTAGTGTTCCGTTTTCGATGCCGGCACCAGTGCCGCGGGGTCTACATCCCGCAGCGGACCATGGTCGTCGGCGAAGTTACTGGTATTGAAGACCTGGGGCCCGGCGTTGTGCTCGCCATTGAACGGAGTCGGGCTAGCAGGGCAATTCGCGTTGCCGGAATCCTTCGTGGAATCGAACCATACGCCGAGATGGTACATCTGGATCGGATTGAACGGCGGGTTCACCGTCGCGTCGGTCGCGAACACCGCCGGCGCGGGCGCGCTGTTGTTGGCCACGGTGAATGTCTCGATGTTGAAACGACCCACGAACTGCCGGCTGCCCCGCCCGTGCTTGTCGGTCTGGATACTGCCTTGGTACCAGGAGACACCGAAGGGTGACTTGGGCACTTGGATGACGAAGACATTAAACTCGGTGTTCGGAGGCAGGCCCCGCACCGTCACATCCATGTAATCGACCTCCCCGCCAGGCCTGATGCTCACAGTAGCGGCCGCGTCCGGGAGGCACGTCTTGACGCCGGCTGAGACAGTCATGTCAAAAGTGAGGGTGTCGGGATTGTCTTTCGGATCCGCCTGCAGGGGCGTGATCGTCATGAGCAGATTGAGCGCGGCGGGAATCGCTACGAATCGCAATCCCTGAAACATTCTCTGAAGCATTGGTTTTCTTTATTCCTTTTCGATTTTAAGATTCCAGCGGAGGACTTTGCCCCTCCGTCGTAATCAGCTTAAGTTCGAGCAGGAATAGAAGTCGTGAGAAATCCGTAAACAATTTGTGAAATGCGATATCCATTTGCGGAGAGTGCGGATTTGCACGGAGCGCGGCTAGAATAGGTGCGAGACCTGGAGCTATACATGAAAAGCGCCGTGCAATCTGCCTCTGCATTCATCGACGAGAAGATCCTGGAACTTGGAGACTGGCGTGGGAAGATGCTCGCGAAAGTGCGCGAGATCATACACCAGGCAGACCCTGAGATCGTCGAGGAAGTGAAGTGGATGGGGACTCCCGTCTGGTCCCACAGCGGCATCGTCTGCACGGGAGAGACGTACCAGAAGCTCGTCAAGATGACATTCGCGAAGGGAGCTGCGTTGAAAGATCCTTCAGGCCTTTTCAACTCCAGCCTCGACGGAAATGTCAGGCGAGCCATCGATATCCACGAAGGCGACCAGGTTGATAAGGCGGCCTTGAAGGATCTCGTCCGTGCTGCAGTGGCGCTCAACCTCCAGGGCCAAGGCAAGCAGAAGCCCAAGCCGAAGCCCCGGCCGGCAACCAGCAAGCGCAAAACGAACTAGAGAATCACGATCGATATCGACCCAACGAAGGTTCCCTGATCGCAAGTCACCTCCACGCTGACCTGGCTGCTCTTACCCATCGAAATCGTGAAGGGGATGTCTACTATATCCCCAGCTGCGAGGGTACCCACCGAACAGGTATATGAGCCGACTCCATGGAAGCGGTCGAACTGGCAGCTGGAATCTACTTTGGCGCCTTTGGGCACCGTGAACGTAACGGTCACGTTAGTAGCGTCAGGCCCACCCTGGTTGGTTACGCGGATGACTTGCGTCAAGGGCTGCCGAGCCGGGCCGTTTTGAGTGATGGGGTCGATGGCGATCGACTGGGCGTGCGCGCTGGTTGGCAACCCCACCAAGGCACCCCAGACCATCACCGCGCCTCCAAAAAATCGAACTAATGTTTTCTCCATTCCTGATTTCCTCCTGCGCCATGATTAACACGAGGCGCAGGGGCCTTCAAGCTCTTAGTACTCTGTTTTTTGCGGAAAACCACGGTACTACGCCTGTTTTTCATAAGGCTCGGCTTGGTCTATGACTTGCGAATACCCAAGAGGCAGGTCGCAACGACCGCAGAACGCGCATGAGTTCGTGCTTAGAACCACACGCAAACTAGTCCTAGCGTGGGCATTGTATTGGACTGATTTTTGTCCGCCTTAAAGGCCGATCACGACGCCCGAAGGGCCTGAAGGGAGATCTTACGGCACCAGAACAGGATCGTGGTTCACAATCTGCGGCTCGTACGAGAACACCTCGCGGCTGGAGGGGTCCACGTTGACCTTAAGCCAATTCACGTCGCCGAGAGTGGGCTGGTGGTCGCCGAAGGTTTCGACGCGCGTGAAGTTGGTGACGCGCTTGCCCGTGCTGTCCAGCAGCGGCTTGTCCACGCGGAAGTAGTGCGAGTCGCCATGGACGTAGGCAACGGGTTTTCCGAACGCGATCACCTGCGCACGGAGCGCGACCAGGAAGTCATGGTAGCCGTCCGTCGGCTTCGCCGCATCGTCTTCCACCAAGGTATTCGCGTTGCGCGTGGGTGCACGAGTAGCGTCCGTATCATCAAAGCCCGGATCGGCCTGCGTGATGAACATCACGGCCACGCAATTCTGCCCGAGGGCGGTGGCGAAGGTGTCCTTCATCCATTGGATGCCCGCCGCATTCCGGGCGGCGTATTCCACCGGATCGGGATAATCGTCGCAAAGATTGTTGCAGGACCCCTGAATGTTGATGGTCGCGTACATCACCGTGCCGGCAATCCAGCGGCGATTCTCCACGCAAGGAACGTCGGTGTACGCGGCAGTCTGCGTCAGTTTGACGTCGCTGGCAGCGCCGAAATTTCCATTGGCACTGCCGAAACCCTTGCACAACGGTGTTGCCTGGACTTCCTGAAGGAATTGCGTCTGGCCCAGCGTGTGAGGGGTGCCAAAGAAGAATGCACGCTCGTTATCGAGCTCCTGGAGAGAGTTTCTTCCGTCCGCGCCAAGACTCTTGCGATCGCAATCGGTCCAGTCGTTGTCACCGGGCGTGAAGATAGCGGGAGCGTGGAGACTGCCGAAGTAGAGGGCCGCCCGCGTATAGATGCTGCCGTCGGCGCAGTTCGGCGATCCACTGCCTTGCCGCAAATCGCCGTCATGGGCCGTGAAGGTGAGATTCTGCGAGTTCATATCGGCGATCAGGTTCGGGAGAACGGCGGCCTGCTCGGCGGAATACGGCAGGTCACCCCACAGGCCAATGGAGTAGGCGCGGCTGCTCTGCTGGTTGACGCCATAGGGATAGTCTTTGTTCTTTCCGTAGGCGTTGCCGTTCCCGTTGTCCCCATGAAGGGCGATCGGCACCGTGAGGGCCAGCGTCAGCGCGAATACGGCAGCGGGCACCATGACAAACTTGGACGACCGTTGGAGCGCGTTCGTAAATCGATTCATTCGTTCGTTCCTCTCTGAGTCAGACTGTTCAGACATGCTCCGGATTTTACGGCGCGCCTATGTCTAGAACGTGAACGGACCGTTACAACACACGCATCTGGCCAAATGGCGGTACTGGAGTGGAATGCTGGAGATCCCTTGGTGGGAAAGAAATGCAAGTGAGAATCGCTGACGCAGAGGTAGACGAATCAGAGAAACGCTATCCAGGCGGGCCCACTACTCTCTGATTACGAATGGCAAATTAACGTAGGCCCTCGGTATCTAGGCCGATCACCCGCGTGGCATCTATGGTGAGCATGAATGGCTCTCTTGAGTAGCTGCGGGCAACGCCCGCAAATTGAATCAGGGCTCCTCGCTTAGGCGGTGTTTTCACTTTGGACCGAATTACCAAGGTGACCTCGGGAGTTTCCGAGTCTGTCATGCCAAGCCTAACGGTGCTGCGTTCACCAAACGTGCCTGAGACGAAAGAACCCTCCCAGTACGGGACTATGCCCGGAACGAGAGCGTCTTTCATCATGCTAAAGAACTCATCCCCGTTGGGTGCCATCAGCGCTCGCTTAATATCTCGCCATAAGTCGCGCCCGCGGCTGGACTGGGGAAGGGCGCACAAAGCTGCAAGCAGTAGCGCGGCCAGAATGATAATGGTTCGGCGACTAGGACTCATTTAGCGCCTCCGATGGAGAGTATATCTGAAGCCAAACTTCAAAAGAGCCCACTAACAAGGAAGGATTCGGAACCGCTGTTGAGCTCTGTTCTTTGCGGGTTCGGTTCGGGCAGTAGAGGCCAAAAACAAGTTTGGCGTCCCCAGGGGGATTCGAACCCCCGTTACCGCCGTGAAAGGGCGATGTCCTAGGCCGACTAGACGATGGGGACAGCTTTGGGAAAACTACACGGACAAACTTACAGACTCTTGAGAAACGCGACGATGTCGTCTTTTTCCGCCTTCGTCAGAAGGTCGGCGAACGGCGGCATCCCATTGCCGCCTTCATTGATCATCCCGGTCACGTTGGCTTCATTCACAGCCTTGCCGTTGGCGAGCTTCTCATGCTTAAACAAGCCCTTCAGGCCCGGGCCCATCTTGCGCTCCTCGCTGTCGGAGTTGTGACACACCGAACAGTTCGATTCAAAATTTGCCTTGCCCTTGGCGGCATCGGCGGCAAACACCTGCGCGGCCGTCAGGAATCCCAGGGCGCCCATAGCAATCAGTGACGTCTTCATACCTTCTAGTCTACAATCTTCGCATATGCCCCTCAAAGCAGGCGACCACGCCCCCGAAATTAAGACCGGTTCATTCCAGCTCTCCAAACTGAAGGGCAAGACCGTGATTCTGTTCTTCTTTCCCAAGGCCGATACGCCCGGCTGC
>Ga0105245_10002371_pt1 | contig 17038 bp, 15 predicted proteins | sample KBSM54metaG_FD_81523 | JGI IMG/M metagenome (GOLD analysis project Ga0105245, IMG submission 81523) | Miscanthus rhizosphere microbial communities from Kellogg Biological Station, Michigan, USA - KBS M5-4 metaG | ecosystem: Host-associated > Plants > Roots > Rhizosphere > Soil | place...
CCCGCCGGCTGAGGACGCTGCCGACTGCGCTGGCGGGCAGGGCGCCGACACCGTAGAGCCCGGCCACCGACCAGTCGACGTGGCCCAGGGCCCAGTGGGCGGCGAGGGTGGGGACGGCGAGCACGGTGACGACGAGGAGGCTGGTACCGACCGCCTGCCGCATCCGGAGGCCGAAGACGAGCACGTAGACGGGCACCAGCAGGAATCCCCCGCCGTTGGCCAGCAGGCCGGTGAGGAACCCGATGCCGGCGGTGGCGGCGATGAGCAGGGGGCGGTTCATCCGCCGCCGGGTGCCGGCGTCCCGGGCGGCCTGCTCGACGGGCCGGACGATGCGGATCCCGACCACGACGAGGAGCGCACCGGACGCGACCAGCAGCGCCGAGCCCCCGATCCACCTCGACGCGAGCGCGCCCGCGATCGTCCCCGGGACGCCCCCGACCAACGACCAGGCCGCGGCCCGGGGCCGGGCCTCGCCCGACCGCAGGTAGGACGACGCCGCGATCGCCGCCCCCGGGATGGTGGCCGGCAGGGGAGAGGCGATGGCGGCCAGGGCGGGCACGCCGAGCAGGGACAGAAGGGGCGTGGCCACCGACGACCCTCCGACACCGAAGAAGCCCATCAGGAGCCCGACGCCCGACCCGGCGAGCACGACCAGCGGCCAGTGGTCCACGGCCCCATCCTGATCCGACCGGGAGCCGGGCTCCTGCGGGGTGGGGCAATCGTCATCCGGAGCGTCCGGACTCTTCACCACCGGTTCACTCGCCATCCACCTCGCCCCCGTACTGTCCGGCCGATGGACGAGCAGCCGCTCCGGCTTCCGGCCGCCGTCGACGACTACACGGGCTACGACCTTCGGAGCGTCGAGCGGTTCCTCCTGGAGGCGTGTGAGGAGCGGGGGCGGGTGATGGAGGAGATCGCCTCCGCCCGCCGGCGCATCGCCGAGGTCGACGCCGAGCTGGCCCGGACCTCGGAGACCGAGCTCCGCCTGGCCCGCATGGTGATCGATGCCCAGCGCGTGGTCCGGGAGGAGCGGCGGGCCAATGACCGGGCCACCGCCGCCCTGCGCGCCGACGGCGAGCTCCAGGCGGAAAGGATCATGATCGCGGCCCGGGAGCAGGTGGCGGCCATGCGGGCCTCGCTGCGGGGGATGGATCGCACCGCCGCCCACGCCCGGTCCGCATACTCGGAGGACCGGTGACCGCGGAGGAGCCCCGGCCCCGGCGGGAAGGAGTGGACGCGGCCGACGTCGACCCCGTCCTGTGGGACATGAACTCCGAGCTCCTCTCCCTCCGCCGCCAGCTGTCGGAGCTGCGCCAGACCCTCCACGGTCGGGAAACGCAACTGACCGAGGCCAAGCAGGGATCGGAGGTGAGCGAGCGCGCCATCTCCACGCTGAAGATGGTGCTCACGGACATGGTCCGCAAGGCCCGGGTCGAGCTGGCCACGGATCGTGACGATGCCGTGCGCGCCATGACCGAGCGGGTCGCCGCCGCCCAGGCCGAGGCCGACGGCCTCGTGGCCGACGCCGCCGCCGCCCTGACGACCGCCCTCAGCCGCCCGGCGGCGATGGCCGACGTGCGTGCGACCGCCGCCGCCCAGGAACCACCCTTCGACCGGGCCGCCCCGGCCGCCCCGGCGGCCCCGGCGCACCCGTCGGCGGACCGGACCGACCCGGCCCCGGACCCGACCTGGGCGCCGACCGATCTCGGGACCGGTCCCCCGGCCGAGTCCCAGGCCGACACGCGGGCGCCGAATGGCCGGTCCCGGCCATCCGACTCCGGCGAGCCGTGGCTGTCCCGACTTCCGGAGACGCCATGGCCCGTCGGGTGGGTGCCGCCCTACGGGTCGGTCGTGCCGCCCCCCGCCCCCCCGCCCTGGCCCTTCGACGACGGGGCCTTCTCCCCCCCCGGCCCCCCCGTGGGCGGCGGACTCCCGTCCTACCCCCCGCCTCCTGCGCCACCCGCGCCGGACGCGACGCCGCCAGTTCCCGACCCCGGGCCTCCGTCGTCGCCGCTGCCGTCGTGGCCGCCGCCGGCCACCCCACCGACGCCGCCACCGGGCGGAGACACCTTCGCCAGCCTCTCGGCGACGCCTGACCTCCGTGCCGCCGTCAACGGATGGGCCGGCCCGCCCTCGGCCCTGCAGACGCTCGACCGCGAGCTCGACGACCAATTCGAGCAGATCGTGGCCCTCCCGCCCTACACCGAGTTCAAGACCCCGCCCCGCGGCACCCCGGTGTACGACGCCACCGCGGCGCCGGCCACGCCGGACGTGGTCACAGAAGCCCCGGCCGCTGAGGCATCGCCGGCGGCCTTGGCGCAGACCCCGGCCGACGCCGACTTCGAGGCCTTCTGGCCCTTCTCCCGGGAGGGTCGGCCGGCGCCGGCCCCCGGACGGTCCCACGCCCAGGGGCGGCTGCAACTGGGCCTCATCGACGCGCTGCTGCCGATCATCGCGGTGACGCTCATCGTCATCGTCGTGCTCTCTTGGATGGGCTGAACGTGAGCCGGCAGGCGTCGGACGACCGGGACCTGGATCGCTTCCTCCGGGAGGCCGAGGCCGAGAGCGCTCGGCTGCAGGAGCAGATCGCAGCGGCGCGGGCGAGCGCCCGGCCGGGAGCAGCCCCTCGCCCGCCCGCCGACGCGCCCCTGGACCCCAGTGCGCTGTTCCAGGCCGCACAGCCTGGCCCTGGAGATGGGCGCCGACGACTACGTCTCCCGGGCGTGCCGGATGCGGGAGCTGGTGGCCCGGATCCGGGCCGCCCTCCGCCGGGCTCCCAAGGTCGAGCCCGAGGCCCCTCGCGGGGTCCTGCGGGTGGGATCGTTGACCCTCGACCGGGCCCGATGCGAGGTGACGGTCGGCGGCGAGCGGCTGAGCCTGCCCCGCAAGGAGTACCGCCTCCTGGAGGTGCTGCTGGAGCACCCGGGCCGGGTGTTCAGCCGGCGGACGCTGATCTCCCGGGTCTGGGGCGAGGACTACGTGGGCACGACCAAGACCCTCGACGTCCACGTCCGCCGCCTGCGGAGCAAGCTGGAGGTCGACGCGGCCAGGCCGGAGCGCATCGTCACGGTGCGGGGCCTGGGGTTCAAGTACGAGCCGCCCCGGCGGACGAACGTCACCCCGCTGCGCTCCGACCTGGAAGCCTCCGACGACGCCGCCCCCGGCGCCTCCCGCGTCGCCCTCCACTTCCGCTAGCACCGTCGGCGGCGGGTCAGCCGAAAATTCCCCTCAAGGTTCGACCGCGGCGTGCCGATATCCCCGACGGGGGCGACGTCCGCATGGACTCCCGACAGGGGTGACCGACATGCTCAAGAAGCGCATCGATGTGTGGATGACTTTGTGCATCCTGATCGGCGTGGTGCTGGTCCTGATGGCCGGCTTCCACAAGCTCGGGGTCGACATCCAGATCCCCGTGCTGGGCAAACCCTAGGAGCCGTACACCGAACGCCAGTCGCCGACCTTCAGCAGGAGGAGCTGTCCCCGCTCGACCTGGGCGGTGGCGTTGTCGAGCCCCGCGCTCGTGTGCACCTGGGCGTCGAAGAGGAACAGCCCGCCCCGCAGGAGCCGAATCTGGTCGGTGGCGAAGGCGAACGCCTCCTGTGCCGTCCGGGGAACGCCGAGGTAGGTGCTGGTCACGTCGATGATGCCGCTGGACTCCTCGTCCTGGGTGAGGAAGCCGGGGGCGCCCGGCTTGAAGAGGGCGGGGTCGAACGTCGCCAGGACGCCGAGGGCGCCGTCGGAGATGCGGTAGGCGACGATGCGGGCGACGTGGGCGTTGTTGCCCGGGTCCTCCTGGATCAGGATGTGGCCGCCCTGGGCGTCGAGGGTGATGTTGTCGGGCTTGTTGAACCCGATGGGCTCCGAACCGTCGAGCAGGAGCTCGAGGGTGCCGCCGGCGCGGGGGTTCTCGACGTCGGCGAAGGTGAGGCGCCACAGCCCGCCGCCGTCGCGCACCGAGGTCGCGCCCACGCCGCCCTCGGTGGTGACGAAGTAGAAGACGTTCTTGTCGATCGGGTCCCACGCCCCGTCCTCGATGCGGTTGAGGCTGAGGCCCTCGGCCTTGGCCTCGGCGGCCTGGTCGGCGCCGGACTGGTTCCAGGCCACGTCGGTGAGGTCGAAGGCCACCTTGTGGCCGGGGGCGGCGGCGATGAGGGCCCGCACCGCGGGGTCGCCCAGGGGTCCGTTCCCCACCCGCACCACCGAGTGGGTGCCGTTGGTGAGCCCGGCCTTGTCGAACACCGACCCCGCGTTCTGCTTGGTGCCGATGTAGACGTGGAGCTGGCCGTCGCCCCCGTCCTCGTCGGCGACGACGACGGTGGCGTCCGACTGGGTGCGGGCGACGAGGGTGTTCTCCCAGGAGGCCAGCCCGAGACGGGGGAGCTGCTGGGCCTGGCCGCCGGTGGTCACGCCGAAGATCCGGCCGTCGTTGCCGCTCTCCTCGTTGGCGAAGTAGATCTGGCCGAGGTCGCCCCGACCGGTGCGGAAGCTGAAGAGCTGGAACGGGTCGGTGAGGTTGCCCGAGCAGAAGCGGGCGAAGGCAGGGGAGTAGGCGGGAAATGCCTTCCCCGACGACGGGTTGGTGCCGGCCGCGCTGGGCGTTGTCGCGTACGCGTCGCTGAGGTAGTTGTAGAACTGGACACCGGGCTGGATGAGGTCGGCGCCCGCTTCCACCTCGTTGGTGGTGGCGTTGATCGTGTACCGGGTGACGAACGCCCCCTTCTGGCCATGGGCCCGGACGACGCCCTTGTCCGCGGTCAGCTCCTGGTTGTTGAAGACCTCCACCCGAGTGCCGGTGAACCGGGCGCCCAGGCCGTCGGGGATGCCGACCATCTCGAAGCCGTTGGTCGCCGCCTTGGAATCGGACACGGTGAGGAGGGACGTGATGTCGACGCCCGGCGCCACGGGGAGCACGTAGGGAGGCGTCGACGTGCTGGGGCCGGTGGCGGTCGCCGCCAGTGCGGGCAGGGCGAGGGCCACACTCCCCGCCAGAGCCGTCGCCACCAAGAGCTTCTTGCGCATCGCACGTCCTCCCCGTCGGTTGCCGCGGGGGAAGGTATCGAGGCCAGGAAAATGGAATTCGGCGAGCACGTGGACCGGAGATGTCCGACCGCTGAACTCCTCCGTCGCGAACGACTGGGACGGCCCGGGTCGCCCGAAAGCGACGATTCCATCGGCAAACGCTGGTGGGGACCATCGTCGCGTGCGGCGAGTCGACTGCCCCCACGCGCTGGAATCGATGTGCCGCTTCAGCCGGAGGCGTGGTCCGCGTGATGGAGCCACCGCATCGTCCAGTCGTGACGGAACGCGGCGTGCAGCTCCGCCGGCGAGAACACACACCCAAGCTGGCTCGCGAGCTCGATCAGCTGGCTGAGCGACGGCGTGGGCAGCAACGTCGCGATCTGCTCCTGGACGTCCGGGCGCTGGCGCACCAGGTGAAAGAAGTCAAGGGCGTCTTGGATCGGCATTCCGTCCCGTCACCGCCTCACGCGGGCACTGGTGGCGAGCGCAGCCATCACCGCCGCGGTCGTGAACACGCGGTTCTGGTCGAGCGCGTCGATCGTCCTCTCCTGTCCGGCCGCGATGAGTTGTCCGGGCATCGGCACCCGGAGGCGCGCTGAGGCAGGCCAGCTTCCATCCACCTGTTGCGCGCCCAAGAGCCACCGCACGGCCCGCGCCTCGTCCGCCCCGGACGTCGCCTCGTGCCCCAGGACACGCACGCACCAGGCGGTCGCCCACGCCGACGGTTCTCCGTCGACGCTGTGGACCGCGCCCGTCGCGGTGAGCCGGGTCCGCGCCCAACCGGTGGCATTGGCGCGGGAGGCAGGCACCACCTCGGCGGCGAGCGCGGTCGTGTACTCGTCGTCCCACCACCAGTAGCTCTGCCAGTTTCCGGCGTCGCCCTGGGCCCGGCCCAGGTAGTCGAGGGTCACTGCGCCGAGGAGCGGTGCCGCGGCGGCGGTCACGCAGTCGTGCGGTGATTGCCAGCCCGCGAACGACGCGTCCTCGGGCAGGCGCGTGTAGCGCCGAATGGGGTCTCGTTCGGCGTAGGTCGTGATCCCGCCGCCGGCCGAGACATGCCCGGCGAGAAAGGCGAGGGCCGCAGCGACACGCTCGTGCTCGACGACACGAAGACCGCCGGCCAGGCGCAGGGCCCAAGCGGTGCTGTCGGCGTCGGCGGGCGTCAGCCGGTTGTAGCCCCAGCCCGGCTCGTCGGGACGCCTGCGGAGCAGCGCCTCCCACGCCCGTCGGGCCGCTCGGCAGGTCTTCTCGCCGGGCGCCTCCAGCAGGCAGGCGCCCACGAACGCGGTCACCCATTCGTCGCTCGGACCGGCGGGCAGGATGAAATCGGACCAGCGCCCCGTGTGCGCCTGCCGGGAGAGCACGAAATCGATCGCACCGGACAGCGCCTGGGCGACCGAGCGCTCCGAGTTCCCTGGAACTGCCGCTCGAGTCCCCGGGCGAGGCGTCCGCCAGACCTGTCCCGCACCCCAGTACCCCTTGGCGACAACCTGCTGCCCGGCGACCGTGACCTTGACGTGGGACAACTGGCGCTCGGTCGTGGAGAAGTGATCAGCGGGGGCGGCGAGTGTCGCTACGATCCATGCCAGCGGCCACTCCACGTGCGCTTCGGGCGGGCCGAGCACACCGGGCACTGCCAGCAATGCTGCTGCATTCGTGGCCGTGCAGAGCCCTTCTCTCGACAGCTCTTCCAGGAGCTCGCGCCAGCGGGGCTCACCCGGCGGCTGGATGGCGAGCACACATTCCAGGCCGAGGTGGGGGTGGACGACGGGGCCAACGTCGAGGCAGACGGTGACCCGGTCGACGCGGTCGTACGCCCACCCGGCCCAGCGCTCGACGGCCCCCAGCGGACCGTTCCACCCGACCGCCTCCAGGAACGGGACGAACTCGTCGAGCCCTATTCCCTTGACGTTCACCCGCACGGCTTCGGTCATGCGGCCCAGCATGGCGCCGAGATGGCTCACCGAGGCGCCGGCGGGGCACGCGGCAAAGCAGCCCGCCAGGTTGTCGGCCAGGCCAGGCGGCCATGGCGCCGGCAGCAGGAGCGCCAGGGCGGCTCCCGCGACTGCTTCACCGTCGGTCTCGGGGACGGACAGGAAGACCGATGGGGTCAAGGCGGGCTGAGGGGCGGGATCGAGGTCGTGCTCCAGGTACACCTCGGTGATCCCGCGGTGCAGGAACGTCGTGGGATCGGCCCAGGCCGCGCAGAAGCGGTGGAGTCGCGCCCACGTGCCATCGCCATCTCTGGCCGCGGGCCGGGTTGCGAGGAAGTCACGTAGCAGAGCGGGCTCTCCGTCGTCACGCCGAATGCACTGCTGGAGCTCGATCGTGGGTGCGGGGTCGGCCAACCGGCACTCCAGGGCGACCCGTGGAATGGGCGCCAAGCGCCGTGTCAGGTCGGCCAGATTGCGTCGATTGCCGGGCGTATCCCAGGCTGCTGGGAGGGCAGGACAGAGTGTGGGCCAGTAGTCCGCCAGCGCCGCGGTCAACCTCGCAGCCGCCCCATCTCGTCCAGCATTGCATCGCAGAGGCGGGGTAGGGCCGCCAGGCTGTCGGGCCGTTCCACCGTGCGGACCGGCGTCACGCCAACCAGATCGGCCACGGTCGAGAAGCGCTCGGCGTCGACCGTGGGGGCGAGCCATGCCGGGGTGAGGAGCTGGGCGACCACGTGCGGCACCGCGGCCGTCGCGGAAAGGGCCGTGATGCAGGGCTCCTCCAGCTGTTCGGCGCGTGGGGGCAGCAGGAAGATGCCCGCCAAGGGGAGCGACGCGGCGCCGGCGGATGTATCCGCTCCGTCGGCGAAGAAGACGACTCCCTTGTCTTCGAGTCGCTCGTAGTCCACTCCCGGCAGTTGCGACGAGCGCGGCCAGAGCGGAGCCGCCGCGGCCGCCGGGATCCCGAGCGCCTCCCGGGCCTGAGGCGTCAGCCGGATGCCTGGCATGCCGGGGAAGACGGCCCAGCCGCGGGCCTGTCGGGCGAGGACGGCCACGTCGTCGCTGATCGCCGCACAGCCCCGCTGGATCAGGGCGGTGACGGTCGTGGATTTGCCAGCTCCCGGCGCGCCCGCAACCACGAACGCGGCGCCGCCCCACTCGATGGCACCGGCATGGAGCGCCAGCCGTCCGAGCCGGAGCAGCAGGTAGCCCATGACGGTGCTGAGCAGGAGGGTGGAGACAGAAACTGGCGGGACCTCCTGCGTCCAGGTGACGACGACCCGTGTCCCAGCCGGTTCCACGTCGAACTGAACGTGGTGGCGGCCGTAGCCGAAGCGGAGACGGGTCCAGCCCTCCTCGTACCCAGGAGCAGCTGAGACCGCCAACCACCCGCCCGTCTCCTCGACGATCGTGCGCGACGCGGGCGCCGTCGGGTCTCCGTTGCCATGGACACCGGCCCATTCGATGACCACGTCCGGTGACCCCGTCCGCACCGCGCGGAGGCCCGAGGAATGAAGGGCCATGTTGCACTCCAGCGTCAACCCGTAGACCGCGTAGCGGTACGGGCCCAACCTACGAGGCGTACATGGCCACGCCGCCGCCGCCGTCAGAGTTCGCAGTGTTCGTCGTGTTGGTCAGGGTCAGATCGCGCACGCTGCCGTAGGACCGCACCGTCGGTGGTTGGTAACACTTCCTCGTGGGCGGCTCGGTGTCGCCGCTGACGCCGTCGGTTGGTTCATTGGCCGAATTCGGCATCCGCGCCTCCAGTTTCGAGCGATCCGGCACCGCGCGCCGACGGCCAGTGATGCTACGTCGCGCCGGCGCTCCGGTGCCAGGAGGGCCGGTGGCGCAGCCAGTACGCGAGCTCGACGGGTGGACGCTCCTTCGCCCAGATCTCGGCTTGCACCACCGCCGTCGCACGGTGCACGGCGCCAAGCCATTGCCGGTCGACGTAGCCGGCCATCTCCGGTGCGGCCAGGAGGTCGATCTGCCAGCCCGGAACGCCCGCCTGCTTCTGCTGTTCGAGGGTCACATCGCCCGGCATCAGGGTCTTGGGCCGGGTGCGTACACCCTCCGGCAAGCGCTCGCCCATGGCCGCGCGCAGCAGGCGTTTGTCCTCCAACCACGGCACCGGCGGGATGGCCAGGACGAACTCGAGCAGGCGCAGGTCGAAGAAGGGGAAGCGAATGGACAGCGGCCTCCCGTTGTAGCCGGCGTCCGACCACGCGAAGAGGGCGCGCCAGAGCGGCGCACTCGCCACGCCAACCTGATCGCCCCGGGCCCATTGCCGGAAGAGCGACGCCCGGTCGGCCAGCTCTACGTCGCGTGCCCACTGCCCGTTCACCCAGGCCGGGAGCGGGTCTGGCTGGCGCCGGCGCCGCTGTCGACCCCGGGCGGCCAGCCGGCGCAGGGGCCACTTCCAGGATCCCTGCCCCAGCGCGGCCCAGACGCGGTGCCAGGACAACTCGGGCGGAGCGAGGAGCGGATCGCCGCCGTACCCCGTCAGCAAGACCGGGGCGAAGGCTGCCGTGCGCCGGCAGACCTCCTCCATGACCCACACAGTGGCGGCTCCGGGCTCCGGCGGCACCCAGGTGGGCTCGGCTGGGGGCTCGGCGTGCAGGTACGTCTCGCCGTTGAGCACGTCGACGGGAAAGCCCGAATGAGCGGCCACCTGCGCCGCCAAGAGGCCCTCTTCGTCGTGGATCAGCGTGGGGTACTCGATGGAGAACGCCCGCAGGTCGAAGGGCTGACCGTTCGCCTGGAGTCGTCGGTGGGCGGTGACGGCGATGCTCGACGAGTCCATCCCCCCGCTCAGTTGGCTTCCGACGCGGTCGGTGCGCAAGCGGTCCCCCACGGCCTCGTCGAAGAGCATCCGGAAGTGCTCGGCGTACTCCGCCGGCCGCCGGTACCGGAGGGGGCGGGCAGGCTCGCTCAACGTCCAGTATCGCTCGACGCGCAGCCCACCTCGCTCGCAGGTGAGCTTGTGGCCCGCGGGCACGCGCCGGATGGCTGAGTACCCCGTCGCCGCGTCGTCGAGCGTCACCAGGAACAATGCGACCTCGGCCAGGGTCTGTTCGTCGAGGGTGTCGGGGACGCGGGGATGGAGCAGCAAGCTGTGCAGGGTGTTGCCCACGAGCAGCGTGCCGCCGGCTTGCGCGTAGAAGAGTTGGGCCACGCCGAGCTGATCCCGTGCCGCCAGGAGCCGCTCCTGGCGCCCGTCCCACAACACGAAGGCAAAGTCACCGATCAGGTGGTCCAGGCAGTGGTCGCCCCACACGAGGTAGGCGTGCAGGATCAATTCGGCATCGGTTGCACCCGCCGAGACTTCACGGCTGCGTTCGCGCAAACGCTGGACGAGGGCAGCACTCCCGTCGATGCGGGCATCGGCTGTGATCCACACGTCACCGCCGAGGGTGCACGGCTGGCGTTCCTGTTCGGACTCGACGCTGGTGCGGAAGAGCGTGTGGCCGAGCCCCACGCGGTCGTCCGCCCAGACGTTCCGGGCATCCGGGCCACGAAAGGCCATGGCTGCCGTCATTCCGGTGAGCAGGGCAAGGTCGAGGGGGGCGCCGTCGGAGTTGAGCAGGCCGACGATCCCACTCATCGGCTAGGTCCGTTCGACGTGGATCAACCCGAGATCGGCGAGCTCACCGAGCACGCGCTCGAGGTCGTTGCGCAGCGTCGTCTCCTCGACCTCGTACTCGCTCAGCAGGGCCGCCACGATGGGATCGAGGGTCTGGTGCTCCCGTAGGAGCTGCCAGAGGCGACTTCCGACTTCGTCCAAGCCGTAGTAGCGCTCGGTGCCCAGGTGAAGGAGGACGGTCTCCTCCCCGAGCTGTTGGTGGAGAACGCGGTCGGGGACCGTGATCCGCTCGGAAGGACTCACGGGAACGTACCTATCACCGTGAAACGTTCGAGGTTCTCTCCTCCCGCCACGACGAGGTCGCCACTGCGCAGCCACGCGTGAGCCTCCAGCTGCGTCTTCCCGTCCTTGGCGACGCCCAGGTAGAGGGTGCTGGCAATCCCCCGGCGGCGGAGCATGTACTTGCCCGCGAGCGCCCGAGCCAGGCAATGGCCGCGCCAGGGCACGGGCCGACGCATCCACTCCAGCGCCCATGCGACGTGCTGCCCGTGGGCGAGCGTCGCGGCGTCGTTCTGCCGGGGAGTCTCACCGGCCCGTTGGCGGACGGCGCGTGTGAGCCAACGAAAGGGCAAGGCGGCAACGGCCAGTCTCGCCACCGCCAGGCACACCGCGGTTTCGAGGAGCAGCACGCAGTTGCTGCGCGCCACCCGTCGGGCCATGACGAACCGGGCTGCGGAGCCGAACGACGTGGCCAACCCCCGCCAGTAGACGGCGTAGCCGGCGACGAGGGAGGGCCTCTGGGGGGACAGGTCGCGAACCTTGGCTGGGGACGGAATGAGAGCCCACCGCACGATCCGAACCTTGTCACGGATGGTGGGCGCCGTGCGCAGGCGGGGGAGTGACACAGCCCCCCTCGAGCCCGAATCGAAGCGGCGTGGTTGATGCAACCACGCCGCTTCGGTCGCTCGGTCGGTGTCCTTCGGTCGGATTCGCCCGACCTCTTGTCGATCGGACCGTACGTCGGAGGACACCCTTGGGATCTACGCGAACACGACCTTGCCCGCGTAGGTTCCGCTGGCCTGGCCGGTGCCAGGGGGAGCATTTCCGGTGCCGTAGAGGTAGCCGGTGGCGCCCGCGTAGGCTCCGGTGCCGCTGGTGATCTCGCACACGATGGAGAACTCGCCGTCGCTGGCCGGTGTGAGATTGGCGATCACCTGCTGGTGGCTGCAAGAGACATCACCACGGAGGTCATGGATGACGACGGAGGCATCGGCGAGAAAGACTCCCGCCTGAGCCGTCGGTGTGAGGCTGTTGGCGACTACCAGGGCAGGGCCGTTGAGGGTTCCTCTGAACTGCCCGGCGAAGCACAGGCCGATGGGCGACGGACAACTCGGTCCACCGAACGGCGGCGCATCGAAGATGCCTCGCATCGGCAGTGAACGAGGGGTGGCACCAGCCCCGCCAGCCAGGCCCGCGCCGAGTGCGAAGACCGCGACCCCGGCCGCGAGAACGCGCATGACTTTGACATTGCTCATTGGATGTCTCCTTGATATTTGGCCGCCTCTTCGGCGACGTATGATCGACAACTTCCTCCGTGCTATCGCCCAGCGTCGGGCGACCTCTTCAATTCAGCCCGAGTGGCTGAGAAACGATCAGTGGCGCCCTCCTCGCGGGTGTGGCCCGCGTCCAAGGGCGTGGCTGGTCAATGACCGCCACTGAAGTCGCTCCGTCGGTGCCTCCGATCGGATTCGCTCGACCTGTGTTGGTCGGACTGTCCGTCGGAGAACACCGTTGGAGGGATCTATGCGAGCACGATCTTGCCCGCGTAGTTTCCGCTGTCCTGGCCGGTGCCAGGGGGAGCATTGCCAGTGCCGTAGAGGTAGCCGGTAGCACCCGCGTAGCGTCCGGTGCCACTGGTGATCTCGCACACGAACGAGTACTCGCCGTCGCTCGTGGGCGAGACGTTGACGATCACCTGCTCATGGCCGCAGACGACATCACCACGGAGGTCATGGATGACGGCGACGCCATCGCCCAGAAAGACCCCCGCCTGGGCGGTCGGGGTGAGGCTGTTGAGGAAACCGTCGCCGGGACCGGTGAGGGTTCCTCTGAACTGACCGGCGAAGCACAGGCCGACGGGCGACGGGCAACTCGGCCCGCTGAACGTCGGCGTGTCGAAGGTGCCGATCATCGGCAGTGAGCGAGGCGTAGCACCAGCGCCGCCGGCGAGGCCGGCGGCGAGTGCGCTGGCGATCACCCCGGCCGCGAGGACGCGCATGACTCTGACATTGCTCATCGGATGTCTCCTTTTTCTGGCCGCCTCCTCGGCGACGTCTGATCGCAACTACCTCGGTGCTATCGCCTTCATCGGGCGACCGTTCCTTTCGACAGAAGGCCATCCCGCATATGCCGCTCCGACCAGGCTCTCGACCACGACGACGTGGAGATGCTGTTTCGGTAACGGTCGTCTCACCGCTCAATATGTACGAGCAGCGTGTTCGTCGCCCGTCACGGCGACCGTGTCGTTGTTGCGCTGAACAGAGCATGCGCCCCTCGGTCCTCCTCAGCATCGGGAGAATCCCTCATTCAGCCTCGCGAGGGTGGTCCCGCGGGCGAGATGGGCTGCGCCCGCCATCGCCGTGCGGGGTCCGGCGAGGCGACCTACCCTCTCCGCGGGACTGATGGGCGGGAGGTTGAGCCGTGGCCGATGGCAAGGCCGCCTTGGTGGGGCGCCGTGAGGAGCTGACGACCGTAGAGGAGGCACTTGCCGCCCTTGCGGACGACGGTGCGGGGGGCGTCCTGGAGGTGGCGGGCGACCCGGGCATCGGAAAGACGCGTCTGCTGGACGAGCTTCGGGCCCAGGCCGACAGCCGTGGCTACTTGGTGCTTGCCGGGCGGGCAGCCGAATATGAGGGCGAGCTGCCCTTCGGCGTCTTCGTCGACGCCATGGACGACCACCTTGCCGCCCTCGATCCCGACCGTTTGGCCGACGTGGCCGGGCGAACAGCTCCCGTGCTGGCCGTCGCCTTCCCGGCCCTCGAGTCACTGGCCGCGGGGAGCACACCGGTGCTCACCGAAGAGCGGTTTCGGACCCACAGGGCGGTGCGCTCACTACTCTCGGCACTGGCCGAGCCTCGGCCGCTCGTCCTGGTTCTCGACGACTTGCACTGGGCCGATGCCGGCTCGGTGGAGCTGCTGTCCCACCTCCTGGCCCACCCACCCCTGGGTGCCGTGCTCCTGGTGGCGGCGTTCCGACCGGCGCAGCTGTCAGGGCGGCTCGACTCGGCCCTCGCCCACCGCCTGCGACTCGACGGCGCCCGGAGGCTCGACCTGGCGCCGCTGACGCGGCCCGAGGCCCACGAGCTGCTTGGACCGTCGGTCTCCGGGCCGGTGCGGGACGAGATGGTGGAGCAGAGCGGCGGGAATCCGCTCTTCCTCCGGGAGCTGGCCCGGGGTGCAGCCCGGGCCGCCGCGGCCCGGCCCCGGGCCGGCGGGTTGACGTCTCACGTGCCGGACTCGGTGCTGATGGTGCTGGAGAGCGAAATCGGGTCGCTGTCGACATCGGCCCAGGTGCTGCTGCAGGGAGCGGCGGTAGCCGGCGACCCGTTCGATGAGGACATGGCGGCCATCGCCGCCGACATCGGCACGGGCGAGGCCCTGGCCGCGTTCGACGAGTTGCTCGGGGCGGGGGTGATCAGGTCCACCGGCACGCGGCGTCGCTTCGCCTTCCGCCACCCCATCGTACGGGCGGCGGTGTACGAGTCCGGGGCCCGGACGTGGGTGGTGCGGGCTCATGCCCGGTTGGCCGACGCCCTGGCCAAGCGGGGCGAGCCTGCCACCGCCCGGGCTCGTCACATCGAACGTTCGGCGACCCAGGGCGACGAGCGGGCGGTGGCGGCGCTCACCGAGGCGGGCAACGCGATCGCCTCTCGGACACCGGCCGACGCAGCGGAGTGGTACCGGGCCGCGCTGGGGCTGCTGCCGGCGACCGTCGAGGCCGTGGGCCAGCGCATCTCGCTGCTCATTGCCATGGCCACCGCTCTGGGGAACTCCGGGAGCCTCGGGGAGAGTGCCGAGGCGCTCAACGAGGTGCTGGATCTGCTGCCCACCCAGGGGTCCGCCCGGGCGGCCGTGGTGGCGTATTGCGCGGGAATCGAGCAGCTGCTCGGCCGGCACGGTCAGGCCCGGGCCCGGCTGCTCGACGCCTACCACGGGCTAGCTGACCGAGACAGCAGGGATGGCGTGGCGTTGAGGATCGAGCTCGCCGCAGCTTTCAGCTACGAGTACGACCTCCAGGAGGCGCGTGCCTGGGGGCTGGGGGGGCTGGCCGGGAGCCGCGCCCTGGGGGACCGGCCGATGGAGGCGGCGGCGGCGGCCATATTGAGCTTTGGTGGACACGGGCTCGGCCTTCCGGCCGAGCCCGAGCTCTCGACCGCCGAGAATCTGGCGGCGGCCCTCGACGATGCCCTACTGGCCTCACGCCTTGACCTCGCGGTCTACCTGTGCTGGGCACTGGTGCAACGCGAGCGCTACGGCGACGCCATTGAGCTGTCCGAACGTGCCACCAGGGTGTCGAGAGCAACCGGCCAAGGCGCCTATCTGGCCAGCAACATGACCGCCCACGGGTGGGCGCTCGTGCTCACCGGCCGCCTGACCGAGGCGAGAACAGTGATCGACGGGGCCGTCGAGGGACTTCAGCTGTCGCCCAACGTCTTTCTGAGCCTCGCCACCAGCTCCGCCGCCATGGTGGCCAGCTGGGCCGGGGATGGCGAGGCCGCCGAGCGTCTCGCGGAGGAGAGCATCGAGCTGGCCCGGCTGTACGAGCCGGGCGCCGCCCTCGCCGCGGTGGGCTTCTCGCTGGCGGCGACGCTGGTCGAGATCGGCCAATTCGAACGGGCCAAGGCTGTCGCGTTCGAGATGTGCGGTGGCGCTGACCTCACCAAGGCGGTGGCGAACACCAAGGTGATCGCCTATGAGGCGCTGACGCGGGCGGATCTCGCCCTCGGGCGACCTGAGGCGGCCAGGCGGTGGGCGTCGGCCGCGGCCGCAGCTGTCCGCGCCCACGATCTGCCCGTCGAGTCGGCCTTCGCCGCCAGGGCCCAGGCGTTGGTTCTCGCGGCCGGGGGTGAGCACGGTCCGGCCGCCGAACTGGCGATTCGCGCCGCGGAGCGAGCCGGGGCGGCCGGATCGCCGGTTGAAGCGGCGCGGTGTCGGATCATCGCCGGGCGGTCTCTCGCCCAGGCCGGCGAGCGCGACCGCGGCGTCGCCCTGCTCGAGCAGGCCGAGGAACAGCTCGCCGTCAGCGGCGCCCTCTGCTTCCGTGATCAAGCGGAGAAGGAGCTTCGCCGCCTCGGTCGGCGGGTCACCCGCCGCTCCGGGCGTCTGCGTCCCGCTGAGGGCCTGCGGGCGCTGACCGAGCGCGAACGCGAGCTCGCCGATCTGGTGGCGCGAGGGCAGACGAACCGTCAGATCGCCGCCGCCGCTTTCCTGAGCGAAAAGACCGTCGAGCGGCACCTGTCCCAGATCTACGCCAAGCTCGGGATCTCGAGCCGTGCCGGGCTGGCGGCAGCCGTCGCCGCAGACAGCGGTCCGGCGTGAGCGGAGACGGCATCATCGTCCGGCAGCAACCTGCCGTTCAGTGAGTGGGGCTCGATCATCCCCGATCCACGCCTGCCGTACTCTTCCGGGTCCTGCTCGCCCGAAGGCGAGCCAGGAACGCCGCCCAGCTCGCAATGAGCGCCGAAACGGTCCACCAAAACGTAGAAGAAGGCTGGTGGGGAAGGATCTCGCTTTGATCGACCTCACCAAAAAGGCCTGCTCAGAAGCACTGTGGAGCCCGAGAGGAGATTCGAACTCCTGACCTGCTCATTACGAGTGAGCTGCTCTACCGACTGAGCTACCCGGGCGGTGTGACGAGCGTAGTGGTCCGGAGTGGGCGGCCGGCTCGCGATTTGGCGGGTTGCCCGCTCGTCGGCCCGCCAGCCCTGGCGAAGGATCACCTGCGGCCCCCGGCGGTACCGTCGGGGGGAATGACCGAGGACGTCGCTGGGGAGCCATGGGGCGCCACGCCCCCCCGACCGCCGTGGGCGGGTCGCCAGGCGGCACCCGCGCCGGGGCCATCGACTGTCGTCACCGCCGAGGTCGTCGTCGACGAGACCGACCTCGAGGGCGCGGCCCCCGCATTCGACGATTGGCCAGCTCCCGCGTACGCGGTCGTCTCCGTCGCGGCCTGGACGACGCCAGCGTCCGCGGTGGGGGAGGAGCCGGAGGCGCCCGCCCCGTCCCCCTCCGAGCCCGAGCCGATCGACACCGGGCTGGTAGCCGAGGGTCCTGGCGACCCGGACCCCGACGACGACGTCATCTTGGGCGGGGTGGCGCTGGCCATGGGTGACGCACCGCCGGTTCCCGCCGACCTCGTCCCTGAGCCCGTCCAGCCGGTCGATCCCCACGACGACGACCTGATCCTGGGCGGGGTGGCGCTGGCCATGGGTGACGCACCGCC
>Ga0105245_10002374_pt1 | contig 17034 bp, 17 predicted proteins | sample KBSM54metaG_FD_81523 | JGI IMG/M metagenome (GOLD analysis project Ga0105245, IMG submission 81523) | Miscanthus rhizosphere microbial communities from Kellogg Biological Station, Michigan, USA - KBS M5-4 metaG | ecosystem: Host-associated > Plants > Roots > Rhizosphere > Soil | place...
CCTGGTGCGGCAGCACCTCGGCGGTGACGAACCGGCGGACCGTCTCACGCAGGACGAGGCGCTCTGGCGTGGCAAACGGATCAGTCAAGGAGTGCCTCCGGGATGTCGACGAGTCTCGAGCGCAGCCATTCGCCGATCGCCTTGGCCTGCGGGTCGTGACGCACGTTCGACGCGACGCCCTCGCCGAGGATGCCGTCGACGACGAAGTTCAGCGCCCAGAGGTTCGGCAGCGATGTCCGCGTGACACCGAGCGGTGCCGTCTCCGGCAACAGCTCCTGAAAACGGTCGACGGTCATCGTCGAGGCAAGCCAGTCGTACGCGGCTTGCGAGCGCGCCCATAGGCCGACGTTCGCGCTCCCGCCCTTGTCGCCACTGCGAGCCCCGATGATCGTGCCCAGTGGTGCGCGGCGAGTCGGACCAGCCGGCGCGACCGACGGCGCGGTCGGCTCGGCCACGTCGGCGAGCGCGAGGGTCTCGGCCGGAGGCGCGATGTCGATCTGCGATCCGTCGGCGAGCACCGCGACGTGTGGCACGGCAGCCTGGTCGACGTATGCCGCGGAGAAGACGCCGTACGGCGATGCATCTCCGGGCGGAGCAGTGACGTGGAAGCCCGGGTAGCTGGCCAGGGCGGCTTCGATCGCGACGTTCGCGAAGGCACGGCCGACGGCCTTCGCATCGGAGCTCCGTGCCACGCAGTGCAGCAGCGCGGCAGCCTCCTCCTGCACGGCGGCGTCGGGATGGTCCGTGCGGGCGAGGGTCCACGTGCAGTCCACGCCGGCCATCTGCGACTTGATCAGCTCGGCTTTGGCTTCGATGTCGAGGCCCGTGAGCACGAACGTCATCTCGTTGCGGAAGCCACCGAGGGTGTTCAGGCCGACCTTGAGGGTCGGCGGGGGAGCCTCGCCGCGAACGCCGCTGATCCGCACCCGGTCGTCGCCGAGATCGGTCAGTTCGATCGTGTCGAAGCGACTCGTCACGTCCGGGCCGGCGTAGCGAGCACCGCCGATCTCGTACAGCAGCTGGGCGGAGACGGTGCCGATCGAGACGGCACCGCCGGTATCCGGATGCTTCGTGATCACCGACGAGCCGTCGGCCTCGATCTCGGCGATCGGGAAACCGGGTCGGCGCAGGTCGGGGATCTCGGTGAAGAAGGCGTAGTTGCCGCCGGTGGCCTGCGTGCCGCACTCGATGACGTGCCCAGCAACCACGGCACCGGCGAGCGCGTCGTAGTCGGTGCGCGACCAGCCGAAGTGCGCGATCGCCGGACCGACGACGAGGGACGCGTCGGTGACCCGGCCGGTGACGACCACCTGGGCGCCGGAGCGGATGCACTCCGCGATGCCCCACGCGCCCAGGTAGGCGTTCGCGGCAAGCGGTTCACCCAGCCCGAGTTCGGCCGCGCGCGGGCGGAGGTCGTCGCCCTCCACGTGAGCCACCGCTACGTCGAGCTTCAGCTCGTCGGCCAGCATGCGCACCGCGTTCGCCAGGCCGGCCGGGTTGAGGCCACCAGCGTTCGCCACGATCGTGACGTCCTGTTCCAGTGCCGTGGCCAGCGATGCTTGCAGTTGGCGCAGGAACGTCTTGGCGTAGCCCGTCGAGGGGTCCTTGAGTCGGTCGCGACCGAGGATCAACATTGTCAGCTCGGCGAGGTAGTCCCCGGTGAGCACGTCGATCGCCCCGCCGGTGAGCATCTCGTGCATCGCCGAGGCCCGGTCACCGTAGAACCCGGACGCGTTGGCGATCCGCAGCCCGCTCACGCGGTTGCCTCGCGTCCGGCACCGGGAGGGCCCGCGAATGCTTGGGCGATGTCGAGCCAGGCGTCGGCGTCGTTACCTGTCGCGACGAGCGCGAGATCGGCCCGGTGACGTCGTTGCGTCACGAGCAGGCAGAAATCGATGGCCGGGCCGGTCACGCGTTGCGCGGCGTCGTCCGGTCCCCACGTCCAGAGCTCGCCGTCCGGTGCGGTCAGCTCGATCCGGAACGGCTCGGTCGGTGCCGGCCGGTTGTTGACCATGTAGGCGAAGTCGCGGGTGCGGGCGCCGATGTGCGCGACGTGCTTGATCCGGTTGGTGGTCTCGCGGGCGACGCCCAGCGCGTCGGCCACGTCCTGGGCATGGGCCCACGTCTCCATCAGACGGGCCGTGGCCATCGACGTCGGGCTCATCGGCGGCCCGAACCAGGGCACCTTGGTGCCAGGTGGCACGGATCGGAGGGCCTCGCCCAGCGCCTTGCGACCGGCGCGCCAAGTCGTCAGGAGCTCGGCCGGCGGCATTGCCGACCGTGCTTCGGCACCATCGTCGACGTAGGTGTCGATCACTGCCAGGGCACGCTCGAGTTCCGCCTGGAACGCCGCGGGGTCGGTGGCGGCGAGCACGCTCGCGTCATCCGTCCACGCCAGGTGTGCGACTTGGTGCGCGATCGTCCAGCCGGGTGCCGGAGTCTGCTTCGTCCAGCCCGAGTCGGGAAGGTCGGCGACCAGCGCGTCGAGCGCCGCGCCCTCGGCCTCGAGATCAGCCAGGACTGCGTCCAGATCCGCCACGAGTCGAGCCTGACATGCCGCACAAGACAAATCAAGCCTGCTTGCTTGTTTTTGAATGCAGGCCCACACGCTCATGTGAAGCTGCGGATCACCCGATCCGGCGCGTAGCGCATAACGAGGCCGAGCGGCTTCCACGGCCAGGCCGGCACCGCCGTGTTCGCGGGCTCTCGTTCGATGGCCCGCACGATTCCCTTGACGCCCTTCTCGGTCGTCGCCATCAGTGGGGTGTTCCCGGCGGCCCCGTCGCTCATCTCCGAGCGGATGTAGCCCGGATACAGCGTGGTGACCTTGATCGGGGTATTCCAGACGTCCATGCGGATGCCGTTCGCGAGACCGGCGACGGCCATCTTCGACGCGGCATAGGTGCTCAGCGTGCCGGGCAGGGCCCGATAGGCAGACATGGAGGAGACGACGACGAGGTGGCCGGCGTTGGCGGCACGGAAATGCTCCATCGCCGCCTCGCACTGAGCCAGGGCGGAGACGAAGTTCGTCACGGCCGTCTCGGCATTGGCGTAGAAGTAGCCGGTACCGACCTTGGCGCCCTTGCCGAGGCCCGCGTTGACGATGACGCGGTCGAGGCCGCCGAGTTCGTCGGCTAGTTCGGTGAAGACCGGTGAGACGGTCGGGTGGTCGTCGACATCGAGCCGGCGAATGGCGACCTTGACCGAGGGGTGGGCCGCGGTGATCTCGCTGCGCAGTTCCTCCAGCCGCTCGGAGCGGCGCGCGCAGAGGGCGAGGTCGCGGCCCTTCGCCGCGAACTGGCGGGCCATTTCGGCGCCGAGCCCAGAGCTGGCCCCGGTGATCAGGATGCGCTGTCGAGTGGTCACTCGGGCAGCCTGCCCTATGCGGCCGAGCTGGCGCGAGGCGAGCGGTCAGCGCCCCTCAAACGACCAGTCGCTGCCTTCGGGCGGGGTCGGGCGGGCGGAGCTGCCGACGGCGTGGGCCGTCGCCGTGACGGCGGCAGCGACGTCGACGTTGGTCTGGTCGGCCAGCAGGTAGACGCCATAGGCGAGCTCGCCCAGACGCGCACCCCAATCGGGCCCCGGTCGGAACGGGCTGCGGCCCCGGTTCGTTTCGGCGGCGACAGTCGCCGTCAGCGTCCCGAGCAGCGTCTGCAGCTCGAGTAGCAGGGTCGGAACGGGTGCGTGGAGCTCTGCGGCATCCGCGCTCTGCGCGACGATCTGACTCAGGTCACTACTCACAAAAGGCAAGTTACCCAGGACAGTAGGCTCGACGCGACGAATATCGGCGTGATGTGACGCCTCCGACGCATGGACGAAGGACCGGTATGACGGCTGCTCGCCCCGCACGTCTGCGGGTGGGAATCGTCGGCGCGGGTCGGGTCGGGGCGACGCTCGGCGCTGCGCTGGTGCGCGCGGGCCACGATGTCGTCGCCGTGAGCGCGGTCTCCGACGCCTCCCGCGCCCGCGCCGCCCGCATGCTTCCCGCCGCTGCGGTGCTGCCGCTGGACGAGGTGGTGAGCGCCGCGGATCTCGTCCTGGTGGCCGTCCCCGACGACGCGCTGCGCACCCTGATCGCGGGCTTGGCCGACGCCGATGTGTGGCGCCCCGGCCAGTTGGTCGCGCACACCTCGGGGGCGCAGGGCATCAACGTGCTCGATCCAGCCGCCGCGCGCGGGGTGATCGCCCTGGCACTGCATCCGGTGATGACGTTCACCGGCCGCTCGGAGGATCTCGATCGTTTGCTCGGGGCTCCCTTCGGAGTTACCGCTCTGGACGACCTCCGGCCGGTGGCGGAGTCCCTGGTGGTCGAGATGGGCGGCGAGCCTGTCTGGGTGCCCGACGCCGCTCGTCCGCTCTATCACGCTGCGTTGAGCGTCGGCTCGAATCATCTCGTCACGATCGTGAACGACGCGATCTCGCTACTCGACGGGGCCGGCATCGCCGACCCGCCGGAACTCATTGCCCCGCTTCTGTCCGCGTCCCTGGACAACGCCCTGCGCCTGCGGGACGCGGCGCTCACCGGTCCCGTCTCCCGCGGTGATGTCGCGACTGTCGCAACCCATCTGCGCACCCTTGCCGCCCAGGCTCCGGACGCGCTGCCCGCGTACATCGCGATGGCACGGCGCACGGCAGAACGCGCGCGTGCGGCTGGGCGGCTCTCCAAGGAGGCTGCGCAGGCCATTGTCGACGAACTGGACCACGAGCCTGGAGCGTCTCGGTGATCATCGCCCACAACCGCGCGGACCTCATCGAAGTGCTGGACACCCTGCCCCGACCGCTCGGCTTCGTGCCGACGATGGGTGCCCTGCACGCCGGACACCTGTCGCTGATCGATGCAGCCCGTGAGGTGTCGGAGTCAGTGCTGGTGTCGATCTTCGTCAACCCGATGCAGTTCGGGGCCAACGAAGACCTGTCGACGTATCCGCGCACCCTTGAGGCCGACCTGGACGCGTGTCGTGCCCACGGTGCGGACGCGGTCTGGGTGCCGAGCGTCGACGACGTCTACCCAGCAGGTGCGTCGCAGGTCAGCGTGCAACCCGGGCCGCTCGGCGCCGAGTTGGAGGGGGCCGCGCGCCCGACGCACTTCGAGGGCGTCCTCACGGTCGTGGCCAAGTTCTTCAGCCTGATCCGCCCAACCACCGCCTTCTTCGGCGAGAAGGACTACCAGCAGCTGACCCTGATCCGCCGGATGGTCGGTGACCTCGAACTCGGCGTCGGCGTGGCCGGTGTGCCGACGGTGCGCGAACCCGACGGGCTCGCCCTGTCCAGTCGCAACGTCTACCTCGATGCCGAGCAGCGTCGGCAGGCGCTGGTGCTGTCGCGGGCCCTGCGAGCCGGGCAGGATGCAGCGCCCGCCGGAGTCGACGCGGCGGTCGCTGCCGGACGCGCGGTGCTTGCCGCCGAGCCCGAGGTCAAGGTCGGCTACCTGGAGGTCCGGGGGACCGACCTCGGGCCGCCGCCGGCGCACGGGCCGGCGCGAATGTTGGTTGCGGCACACGTGGGAACGACGCGCCTCATCGACAACGTTCCGTTGGAACTATGACCCTTCCGCTGCGCCTCGCCGCCCCCGCCCCGGGCTGGACAGCCGAGACCGACGTCGTGGTTGTCGGATCCGGTATCGCCGGCCTCACCACCGCTCTGCACATCGTGCGGCACTCGTCGCTGCGCGTACTGCTCGTCACGAAAGACGTTCTCTCTGCCGGCAGCACCAGATGGGCGCAGGGCGGTATCGCCGCGGCACTCGGGGCCGGTGACAGCCCGGACGAGCACTTCCACGACACGATCGTGGCGGGGGCGGGCGTCTGCGACGACGCGGCCGTGCGCGTGCTGGTCCGGGAGGGCCCGGCCGCCGTTCGCGAGCTCGCACAGATGGGTGCGCGCTTCGACCGCGCCGCCGACGGCGCCATGTCGCTCACCCGCGAAGGCGGCCATCACCGTGATCGGATCGCGCACGCCGGCGGCGATGCCACGGGTGCCGAGATCGAGCGAGCCCTCGTGACCCGGGTGCTCGACGCCAGCGAGGTCGAGGTCATCGAGCACGCCCTGGTGCTCGACCTGCTGAAGACCTCCGACGGGGCGATCGCCGGCCTCACGCTCCACGTGATGGGAGAGGGTCAGCGTGATGGCGTCGGTGCCGTGCGGGCCCGGGCAGTCGTGCTGGCGACCGGCGGATTCGGGCAGGTCTATGCGTCTACGACGAATCCCAGCGTGGCAACAGGCGACGGTGTGGCAGCCGCCCTGCGTGCCGGCGCGACGGTCCGCGACCTGGAGTTCGTCCAGTTCCATCCGACCGTCGCCTGGCTGGGCCGCAAGTCGCGTGGCCAGCAACCGCTGGTCAGCGAGGCCGTCCGCGGCGAGGGCGCGTTTCTCGTCGACGATGACGGCGTCCGCTTCATGCAGGGTCAGCATGAGCTGGCCGACCTCGCCCCGCGCGACGTCGTCGCGAAGGCGATCCTGCGTCGGATGATCGAGACCGGCGCCGATCACGTCTGGCTCGACGCCCGCGAATTCGGCGCGGAGAAGTGGCGAGTCCGGTTCCCGACGATCTATGCGACGTTGCTGTCGCTGGGGATCGACCCGGTCAACGAGCTGATCCCGGTCGTCCCGGCATGCCACTTCGCGAGCGGCGGTATTCGCACGGATCTGGTGGGGGAGACGAGCATCGCGAACCTCTTCGCCTGCGGTGAGACGGCCTGCACCGGGGTGCACGGCGCGAACCGGCTGGCCTCGAACTCGTTGCTCGAAGGCCTCGTGTTCGGGCACCGCATCGCCGACACCGTCGTTGCCCGGCTGGGCGAGCCCGCCTCGATGCCCGAGCCTGCCGAGCGCCTCGCGTCGGGCGCGCTCCTCGATCCGGCGCTGCGCCCCGAGCTGCAGCGCATCATGTCCGCACATGTTGGCGTCCTTCGGGACCTGAAGGGGCTGGACACGGCAGACCGCGAACTGGCTGCCCTCGCTGAGACGGCACCGGCGCAGCCGTCCACCGAGAGTTGGGAAGCCACGAACCTCCTGACGGTCGCCAGTGCACTCGTTCATTCGGCGCGGCGGCGCGAAGAGACCCGGGGCTCGCACTGGCGTGAGGACCACCCCGACACCGACGACGTGCACTGGCGCGGTCACCTCGACGTCCACCTGAACGCCGACGGATTGCAGAGCAGCTACACACCTGGAGGCAGTGCGTGAGTACCGAGCTGGACCCGGCCATGATCGCGGACGTCGTCCGTCGCTCGCTCGTCGAGGACATCGACGAGGCCGGGGACGTTACGACGTTGGCCACGATCGCCCCGGACGCGGTCGGCGCGTGCCGATTCGTGACCAGGCAGGCGGGCGTGATCGCCGGGCTGCCGGTCGTGTCCGCCGTCTTCGACACGGTGAGCGAGGGCCGCGTCTCGGTCACAGAGCACGTCGCCGACGGGGACAGCGTGCAGCGGGGGGACGTGCTGGCTGAGGTGCGCGGGCCGGTGCGTGACCTGCTCACCGCCGAGCGCCCCGCGCTGAACCTGCTCGGTCATCTCAGTGGGGTGGCCACAGCTACTCGTCAGTGGGTCGATGCCGTGGCAGGGACCGGCACGCAGATCCGCGATACCCGTAAGACGATGCCGGGCCTGCGAGCCCTCGAGAAGTACGCGGTGCGCTGCGGCGGCGGGGTGACCTTCAGGACGTCGTTGTCGGACGCGGCCCTGATCAAGGACAACCACGTGGCAGCCGCGGGAGGCGTGGTGGCTGCCTTCGAAGCGGTTCGCCGGCACTATCCGAACCTTGCCCTCGAGGTGGAGGTGGACACCGTCGACCAGGCGCGTGAGGTGATCGACGCGGGCGCCGAGCTCGTCCTCCTGGACAACATGAGCCTCGAGGACATCCGTGCGGTGGTCGCCTATTCGGCGGGTCGCGCACAGCTCGAGGCCTCGGGTGGGTTGCGGTTGAGCAATGCCCGAGAGGTGGCCGAGACTGGCGTCGACTACTTTGCAGTCGGTGCATTGACGCATTCCGCGGCGGTGCTCGACATTGGCTTGGACTTCTCCGAAAGCTGAGACCACGCATGCTGCTAGCGATCGACATTGGCAACACCAACACCGTCTTAGGCGTGTTCGAGGGGGGAAAGCTCGAGCACTCCTGGCGGATCAAGACGGACGCTCGAAGCACCGCAGACGAACTCGCGCTGACGTTCCGCGGCCTGCTGCACGACGTCGAGATCACGGGCGTGGCTGCCTGCTCCACCGTTCCCGCCGCACTCCGCGAATTGCGCGCGATGCTGGCCGCCTACTACCCGGCGCTGCCGACCGTGCTGGTGGAACCAGGCATTCGCACCGGCGTCAGCCTTCAGTACGAGAACCCGAAGGAGGTCGGCGCCGACCGGATCGTCAACACCCTGGCTGCGCACCACCTCGTGGGCAACCGGCCGGCGATCGTCGTCGACTTCGGGACGACGACGAACTTCGACGTCGTCAACGACCACGGTGACTTCCTCGGCGGCGCCCTGGCGCCGGGTGTGGAGATCTCCCTGGACGCCCTTGCTGCCCGCGCTGCTCAGCTGCGCAAAGTCGAGCTCGTCGCTCCGCGCGGGCCGATCGGCAAGAGCACCGTCGAAGCCCTCCAGTCCGGCATCCTCTACGGCTTCGCCGGCCAGGTGGACGGGATCGTGCGGCGAATCAGCGCGGCTCTCGGTACGGAGGATCCGTCTGACATCGAGGTCATCGCCACTGGCGGGCTTGCCATGCTGCTGATCGAGCACTGCGAGACGGTCACCAGGCACGAGCCGGACTTGACCCTGCTCGGGCTGCGGCTCATCTACGACCGCAACGTCTGACCCCTACAGGTCTGACCCTCACAGCCACCCGCGCTCGTCTGCGGTCGCGTAGGCCTCAGCCCTGTTGCGCGTGCCCGTCTTGGCGATCGCCGCGGAGAGGTAGTTGCGGACCGTTCCCTCCGACAGGAACAGCTTGGCCGCGATGTCGGCGACCGTGGCGCCGTCGCGGCTGGCCACGAGGGTGTCGCGCTCCCGACCGGTCAGCGGGGACAGGCCACCGGCGAGGGTCGCCGCAGCAAGGCCAGGGTCGACGATGCGTTCGCCTCGGTGGACTCGTCGGACTGCCTCGGCGAGCTGCTCAGCGGGCGCGTCCTTGACCACGAACCCGAGCGCGCCGGACTCCATGGCACGGCGGAGGTAGCCGGGTCGCGCGAAAGCGGTGAGCATCAGGACGTGGCAGCCCGGGGCGGCGTGCTGCACCGCGGCCGCCGCGGCGAGGCCGTCCATGCCGGGCATCTCGATATCGAGGAGCGCTACGTCGGGCTGATGTTCACGCACGGCAGCGACGACCTCATCGCCGCGACCCACCTGGGCAACGACCTCGAAGTCCTCCTCTAGGTCGAGCAGCGCGGCCAGCGCCGTCCGCACGAGCGTCTGATCGTCGGCAAGGAGCAGCCGGATGCTCATACGGTCGCCGGTTCGGCGACGGCGGGTTCGGCTACGGGATCCGGCACTTCGACACGCAGCCGCCAGCCGACGAGCCCACTACGGACGTTCAGCGTGCCCCCGGCCGCAGTGACGCGCTCGCGCAGCCCGCTGATCCCGTTGCCCGCGCCCTGTGCGCCGCCGACCCCGTCGTCGGAGATCTCGATCCAGTTCGGGCCGAAGGACACCGACGCGTGGTCGGCGCGGGAGTGGCGCACCACGTTGGTGATCCCCTCCCGCAGGACCCAGCCGAACAACTCCGTGTAGAGCGGGCCCACGACGTCGACCGAACCCGGCAGCTCCGCCTGGATGCCCGCTGCGCGCAGCACCTCGCGGCTGGTGGCGAGCTCCCCGGCAAGTGTGACGTCGTTGTGGCCGGCAACCGCCGCTCGCACGTCGCCGAGCGTGCGACGGGTCAGCTGCTCGACTTCGGTGATCTCTTGCCGTGCGCGCAGGGCATCGCCTCGCTCGGCAAGACGGCGCGCGAGACCGGCCTTCACCGTGATCGTGGTCAACGAGTGCCCGAGGAGGTCGTGCAGGTCGCGGGCGATCCGGGACCGCTCGTTCTCGGCGGCAAGCCGTGCAACCTCGGCACGTGCAGCCGCCAGTGCGATATTCGACTGGATGATCTTGAAGAAGCCGATCATCGCGATGGAGACGAGGAAGACGGAGAACCCGCCCGTCCAATCGATCTTGTGGTCACCAGGCAGGAACCGCGGTGCGATGGTCGTCGTCGCGACGAGCACCGTGATCATCGCCGGCGCCAGCCTGTGGCGGGCCGCGATCGTCAGCACCGCGAGGTAGACGCAGAAGACCAGGGCATCGCCGTGCGCGAAGGGCACCTCGGCCGCGGTGAGGGCCACCTCGCCGGCGTAGCAGATCCAGAACGGCCTCCCGGCGCCGTTCCAGCCCATCGGCAGGGTGACGAGATAGCCCACGGCGAAGACGCCGATGATCGTGTAGCCCGCGATCTGGCCGGGCAGTGCGTGCTGGTACTTCGCTACCGCCGAGATGGGCTGCCCGAGATAGACGAGCCAGAACCCGGGGAAGAAGTGACGCTTCCAGCCCGATCCCCACATTCGGGCGACGTCCTCGAGCTCCGGCTCGACCGTGATCCAGTCACGGTTCGCGCCGGAGCTGCGAGGTGCGCAGTCTCGTCCGCGTCGCATGGCAGCAGGCTATTCCGACGGTCAGACGCGCTGGGTGTCGCGACGGTAGGCCCAGATCGCGAAGGCCGACATGGCCAATGACCATGCAGCGATCACGATCCAGCCCTCGGTGCCCCACGGGTTGAAGTTGTGCTTGCCCGGTAGCCCGACGTGACCGGCCTGCACCAGCCAGAACGACGGCAGGCACTTGCAGAACGCGATGAACGCGCCGCCGCCAAGCAACGGGAACCAGGTGCCGCCGAGGAAGGCGAAGATCGACGTGCCGCCACCCATCGCCGGCCCCATCGCGTCGACGGTGAGTAGGTGGCCGAGGGCGATGCCGAGCGCCGCGAACGGCAAGAGGGCCAGCAGGACGTACGCGGTCATCACCAGCCACTGTGACGCGTCCAGCCGAACTCCCAGCGCCGTACCGGCGATGTAGAGCAGGACCACCGACGACGCGGTCAGCACGAAGCTCGTCGACAGCTTCGCCCGGAAGTAGCCACGCGGGGTCAAGGGCGTCAGTCGAAGCTGGCGGTTCCAGCCGACCGATCGGTCGGCGGCGATGCCCGCACCGCCCGACATCGCCGCGACCATCGTGCCGAAGGCGAGCAACCCGACCATGTAGTACTGCGGGGCGAACAGGCCGGTGTGCGGGATCGACGCCGAGCTGCCGAAGTTGTGGTCGTGGCGCTGCGGGCCGGCGATGATGAAGTAGAAGACGAGCGGGAAGCCGAGCGAGAAGATGAAGACCCGCTTGTTGCGGATCGAGCGCAGCAGCTCGTACTTGAGATAGGTCGCGGAACTCATGCGGGGGTCTCCTGGTCTTTCGTCAGTTCGAGGAAGGCCTCTTCCAGGCCGGCGCCGGTGACTTCGAAGTCACGCGCGTCGGGGTAGGCCGGCAACATGGCGCGAAGCGCGATGTCGGAGTCGGTGCAGTTGAGGATGACCGTCTCGCCGTGCAGTTCGACGGCCGTGACGCCCGGCAGTCCGCTCAAGGCGGCGACGTCGGCGTTGGGCAGCGTGGCCCGGATCCGCTTGAACCCGGTGGTGGCCTTGATCTCGGTGGCGGGGCCATCGGCGACCACGAGGCCGTGCGCCATCAGGATGATGCGGTCTGCGTAGGCGTCTGCCTCTTCGAGGTAGTGGGTAGCGAACACGACGGTCTTGCCGCGCGAGGCGAACTCCCGCATCGTCGCCCAGAAGTCACGGCGCGACTCGACGTCCATCGCGACGGTCGGCTCGTCGAGCACGAGAAGTTCAGGATTGCTGATCAGGCCGATCGCGAAGCGCAGCCGCTGGGCCTGACCGCCGGAGAGCTTGGTGGTCTGCCGACCTGCGATGTCGTCGATGTGGGTCAGCTTGATGACCTCCTCCACCTCCATCGGGGTGGGGTAGAGGCTCGCGATCATGGCCAGCAGCTCGCGGACGGACAGGTGCTGAACGACCCCGCCGGTCTGAAGCATCGCGCCGATGGCGCCCTTGGCGATCGCCTGCTCGGGGGTCATGCCGAACAAGGACACCGTGCCTGCGTCCGGCGGCAACAGGCCGAGCAGCATGTCGATCGTGGTCGACTTGCCCGCACCGTTCGGCCCGAGCAGGGCCACGGTCTCGCCGGGAGTGATGTCGATGTCGACGCCACGAACTGCCTGGACCGGCCCTTGTGGGGACTTGAAGGTCTTGGTCAGGCCTCGTAGCGATATGCCCGTTGTCGGGCGAGTGGTCAGGTCTGTCGTCATGATCGCTACTTTGCCGTAGCCCGGAAGGATTCTGCAGCGTCATTTCAGGTTGATCGCCCATGACATTCGTCAGGGGATGCGCCACCAATCCGCCTGGGCACCCGTCGATAGGCTGGCGACGTGAACTCCGGCCCCGAGGCGCATACCGAAGACGAGGACGACCTCCCCGAGCAGATGAAGGTGCGTCGTGCCAAGTACGACCGTCTCGTCGGTGATCCGGAGCGGGCGCCGTTCCCGGTGGAGGTCGCCCGGACGACGTCTCTGGCCGCGGTGCGGGCCAAATACCCTGAGCTCGAGGCGGATGCGACCACCGGCGAGCAGGTCGGCGTCACCGGCCGGGTCATCTTCGTCCGCAACACGGGCAAGCTCTGCTTCGCGACGCTCCGCGAGGGCGGCGTCGAACTTCAGGTGATGCTCAGCCAGGACAAGATCGGTGCGGAGTCGCTGTCGGACTGGAAGGCCGACGTCGACCTGGGCGATCTCGTCTTCGCCCACGGCGAGGTCATCTCCTCGCGCCGTGGTGAGCTGTCGGTCCTTGCCGACTCGTGGCGCATCTCAGCCAAGGCGCTTCGCCCGCTGCCGGTGGCACACAAGCCGTTGTCTGAAGAAACGCGAGTGCGCCAACGCTATGTCGATCTGATCGTGCGCCCCGAGGCCCGCGAGATGGTCTACATGCGTGCGGCCGTCATGCGCTCCCTACGCGAGACGTTTCACGACGAGGGCTACGTTGAAGTCGAGACGCCGATCCTGCAGACGATGCATGGCGGTGCGGCGGCTCGGCCCTTCGACACCCACCTCAACGCGTTCGACCTGGACATGTCGCTGCGCATCGCGACCGAACTGTTCCTGAAGCGCTGCGTGGTGGGTGGCATCGACCGCGTCTACGAGATCGGTCAGACGTTTCGCAACGAAGGCGTCGACTCCTCGCACTCGCCGGAGTTCACCTTGCTCGAGGCGTACCAGGCCTACGGCGACTACAACAGCGTCGGGGATCTCACCCGTCGCCTGATCCTCAACGCGGCCGACGCAGTCGGTGTGACCACGCCGGTGACCGCGGACGGTGTGGAGATCGACTTGGCCGGACCGTGGCGCAAGGAGACGGTGCACAACCTCGTCTCCGCAGCCGTGGGCACCGAGGTCACTGCGGACACCGAAGCGCCCGCACTGATCAAACTGGCCGAGCAGCACGATGTGGCGCTTCGCCCGGACTGGACCGCCGGCGAGATCGTGCTCGAGCTCTACGAGAAGCTCGTCGAGCACACGCTCGTCCAGCCGACGATGGTGATGGACTACCCAGCCGACGCCCGCCCGCTCGCGCGCCAGCACCGGGATGATCCCCGGCTGTCCGAGGCGCTCGACCTGGTGATCGGCGGCATCGAGATCGCGCCCGTCTACTCCGAGCTGGTCGATCCGGTCGAGCAGCGTCGTCGTCTGGTCGCGCAGTCATTGGCGGCTGCCAAGGGTGATCCGGAAGCTATGCAGCTCGACGAGGATTTCCTTCGGGCCCTCGAGTACGGCATGCCGCCGAGCGGAGGCATGGGTATGGGCGTTGACCGGCTGCTCATGCTGCTCACCGGTAAGGGCATTCGCGAGACGATCCTGTTCCCGCTGATCAAGCCTCTCTAGCTTTTTCGTTCAACAGAAGGGAGACGGTGATGGCCCAGCGTCACATCGTCCAGCTCATCGACGACATCGATTCGTCGGAGGCGGCGGAGACCATCGTCTTCGGCATCGACGGCGTCACCTATGAGATCGACCTCAACGCCGAGCACGCGGCGGCGTTGCGCGACGCGCTGGCGCTCTACGTGGCGCATGCCCGACGCAGCGCATCGCGAAGCGGGGAACGCTCTGCCTCGCGGCGCGGTGCATCGCCGCGAGTGGACCGCGAGCAGATCGCCGCCATCCGGGAGTGGGCGCGCGCGAACGGTCACACCATCGGCAGCAAGGGCCGGATCCCGTCGCACATCGTCGAGGCGTACAACTCGTCGCGCTGACCCCACAACCGTCGCCTTTGTGCGCGAAACGCGCGCTAGTCGATCTTGGAGCGCGGCGGTTTCGCGCACAAAGCGCTGGGGTTACGCCAGGTGCTCGGCGAAGAATGCCTCGATGCGCTGCCATGCGTCCGCCGCTGCGGCAGGGTTCGGCTTCACGTTCGTGATGCGCATCAGGGGGCGTAGCGGTTTCGGTCCTACCTCGGTGGTGAGGTTGAGGAACGAGTGCCCGACGCCGGGGTAGCTCTTCACGTCATGCTCGATGTCGAGCGTGGTGAGGGCCTTCTCCAGCTTCTTCGGCATCCCGATCATCATCGCGTCGGACCCGCCGTAGCTGGCGACGATCGGGCACGCGCTGGCGAGAGCCTTCTCGGCGTTGCGCGGCACCATGCCGTAGTTGGGCGCGGCGACGTCGAAGCCGCTGGTCGAGGTGACGAGCGCGAACCCGCCGCCCATGCAGAAACCGATCACGCCGACCTTGCCGTTGCAGTTCGGGTCGGCGAGCAGAGCTTGTCTCGATGCCTCGATATCGGCGATCGCCTTGCCCTTACCGGTCGCCATCGCCCGGAACGTCGCCATGATGCACTTCCTGGCGCCGCCGTCGCTGTAGAGATCGGGGCCGAGTGTGAGGTAGCCGGCGGCGGCGAGACGGTCGCACTGCAGTCGCACGTTCTCGTCTAGGCCGAAGGCTTCGTGGATCGCGACGACGCCCGGGAACGGGCCGGCGCCGGAGGGTTCCGCGCGGTACGCCTTCAGCGATGCCGAGCCGTTGGGCACGGCACCGAGGGAGATATCGGGCATGTGGGGCTCCTCACCAAGTGACGCGCCGTGTGCAGGCCGGAACCTACCCTTTCCCGCATGAGTACGCCCCCACGGGCATGTATCGCACGATGTTCAAGAGCAAGATTCATCGAGCGACCGTGACCCAGGCAGATCTGCACTACGTCGGATCGATCACGATCGACGCAGACCTCATGGACGCCGCCGACCTGCTGCCGGGCGAGCAGGTGGCCGTCGTGGACGTCACCAACGGAGCCCGTCTCGAGACGTACGTCATCGAAGGCGACCGCGGCACCGGCGTGATCGGGATCAACGGCGCCGCCGCACACCTCGTGCACACCGGAGACCTGGTGATCATCATCAGCTACGCGACGATGCCGGACGCCGAGGCGAAGGCCTTCATCCCGGCCGTCGTGCACGTGGACTCGGCCAACCGCATCGACCACCTCGGCACTGATCCGTCCTTCCCGGACCGTCTGCCCGCATGAATTCCGGCCACTAGCCGTAAAACGGGCGTTCGCTCTCAGCGGACGGCGCCCGGGGCATTGCCCGCGCCACTCGCTCGTTGAGCAGGTATCCCGCCACGGGCGCCCGCCGCACGTTGCGCGGCGGGACTAGAGTCGAAGGCACGGAATTCAGGGCGCGGAAGGAGCTGTCCGGATGTTCGAGAGGTTCACAGACCGCGCGCGTCGCGTTGTCGTCCTGGCCCAAGAAGAGGCCAGGATGCTCAACCACAACTACATCGGTACCGAGCACATCCTGCTCGGTCTGATCCACGAGGGTGAGGGAGTCGCCGCCAAGGCGCTCGAATCTCTCGGGATCTCTCTCGATGCAGTGCGACAGCAGGTTGAAGAGATCATCGGCCAGGGCCAGCAGGCACCGAGCGGGCACATCCCGTTCACGCCGCGGGCCAAGAAGGTGCTGGAGCTGTCGCTGCGCGAAGCGCTCCAGCTCGGCCATAACTACATCGGCACCGAGCACATCTTGCTCGGCCTGATCCGCGAAGGCGAAGGCGTCGCGGCACAGGTGCTGGTCAAGCTTGGCGCCGATCTGAACAAGGTCCGCCAGCAGGTCATCCAGCTGCTCAACGGCTATCAGAGCAAGGGCGAGGCTGCCGGTGGTCCGGCGTCGGAGGCCACTCCGTCCACGTCGCTCGTGCTCGACCAGTTCGGGCGCAACCTGACGCAGTCCGCGCGCGAGGGCAAGCTCGACCCGGTCATCGGGCGCGAGTCTGTCATCGAGCGTGTGATGCAGGTGCTCTCCCGCCGCACCAAGAACAACCCGGTGCTCATCGGCGAGCCCGGCGTCGGAAAGACGGCCGTGGTCGAGGGTCTTGCCCAGGCGATCGTCAAGGGCGAGGTCCCCGAGACGCTCAAGGATAAGCAGCTCTACACGCTTGACCTCGGCTCGCTGGTCGCCGGCTCCCGCTACCGCGGTGACTTCGAAGAGCGCCTGAAGAAGGTGCTCAAGGAGATCCGCACGCGCGGCGACATCATCTTGTTCATCGACGAGATCCACACGCTCGTCGGTGCCGGTGCCGCCGAGGGCGCTATCGACGCCGCCTCCATCCTGAAGCCGATGCTGGCCCGCGGAGAGCTTCAGACGATCGGCGCGACCACCCTCGACGAATACCGCAAGTACGTCGAGAAGGACGCGGCCCTCGAGCGTCGATTCCAGCCCGTACAGGTTGGCGAGCCGACGGTTGCCCACACCATCGAGATCCTGAAGGGTCTGCGCGACCGGTACGAGGCGCACCACCGCGTCTCGATCACCGACGCAGCGCTGGTTGCCGCCGCTGGCCTAGCGGATCGCTACATCAGCGACCGGTTCCTGCCGGACAAGGCGATCGACCTCATCGATCAGGCTTCCGCACGCGTCCGCCTGCGGGCCAAGACCAAGCCGGTCGACACGAGGGCGATGGA
>Ga0105245_10002375_pt1 | contig 17026 bp, 20 predicted proteins | sample KBSM54metaG_FD_81523 | JGI IMG/M metagenome (GOLD analysis project Ga0105245, IMG submission 81523) | Miscanthus rhizosphere microbial communities from Kellogg Biological Station, Michigan, USA - KBS M5-4 metaG | ecosystem: Host-associated > Plants > Roots > Rhizosphere > Soil | place...
CGGCGGGGATCGCTGCGAAAGCCGTCTGCCTGGGCTCACCCCGACCCGGACACCAGGTCGACACCGTCACGTGTGTCGGGGTCGGTTCCTCGAGACGAGGAAGGCGACAGGTGTCCAGGCGACCGCAGTGGGTACGCACCTCGGGTGATGTCCCGCGCCGCCATCGACACCGCCGTCCTCGACATCGACGGCACCCTGTTGGACTCGGTGTACGCCCACGTGTGGTCCTGGCGTGAGGCGTTCCGCGTGGTCGGCATCGCCGTTCCGGCGTACCAGATCCATCGTGCGATAGGCATGGGCGGCGATCGCCTCGTCGAGGCGGTCACCGCTCCGGCCGTCGAGAGGTCCGTCGGCGACGAGATCCGCGCCTTGCAGTCCGAGCTGTACGCCGACATGTCGACCCACCTGACGCCCACGCCGGGAGCAGGCGACCTGCTCGAGGCCCTCAAGTCCCGGGGCTTGCACGTGGTGCTGGCCAGTTCCGGCTCCCGCGACGACACCGAGAAGGCGCTCGACCTGCTCGAGACACGCTCCTGCGTCGATGCGACGGTCAGCGGGGACGACGCCGATGCCACCAAGCCCGACTCCGAGCCCGTGCGTCGGGCGGTCGACGTCATCGGCGGCAGGCGCGCCGTCGTCGTGGGTGATGCCGTGTGGGACGTGGAGTCCGCCCGACGCTCGGGTTATCCCGCGTGGGGCGTGCTGACCGGCGGCGTCGCCACGTCGGACCTGCTGGACGCCGGAGCCGCGGCTGTGTTCGAAGACCCCGCCGGCGTGGCCGACGGCCTGGACGCAGCACTCCTCGACCTCGAGGCTCGAGGTCCGCGTCCGTGAGCGTGGGCGAAGGCCACCTCGGCGCCGGCAGGTGCGGGCGTGAAGCCCGAGAGTTCCTTGAAGGGACGCAGGCCCGCTGGTGGCGGGGGCGTGGAGGCGATCAACGGTCGCCTCACCGGTCCGCCCCTTGACCAGCCAGTCCTGTGCCGGATGCTCGACCCGGAGACCCCGCCCACCCCAGCTCCTCGAGGATCGCCGCCACGTCCTCCTCGCGCACCAGGGAGTCGACGTCGTGCAGCGGTTCGGGCGAGCCGTGCACCCATGCGCCGTACCCGCCGGCCGGCGCGAACGGGCGGCCCGACTCCTTCAGCGCGACGGCCACATGCTGGAATCCCTCGCGGAGGTCGTCGAGCTGGGCGGCGTTCATGCGCCGTACCCGAACGGCGCCGACCACTCACCTGCGTCATACCCGATGAGCATCACCAGCTCCGCCATGTCCCTGGGTGCATGTTGCCGGCGATGATGCGGGCCGCGGACGGACCGGACCGGGCTGCTGAACGGCACGCGTGCGCGCACGCCTGCCGAAGACGCCGGCCACGTGCGTGGGACTAGTGGTACCAGTAGATGTGCAGCTCGATGGGCAACGGCAACCGGTTGGCTCGGCCCATGAGCGCCCGTTCGACGGCACACTCCGCCTCGTCGAGAGACCGGACCTTGACCGAGAGGCGGCAGGGTTGGACCACGGTGATCAGCCAGCCCTCAGCCGTGCGCTGCGCGCACGCCTCGTAGCGACGTGACCGTGCAGGCTGGGCGCTCTTCATGACCGTCACCTACACGCCTTCCACCATGCCGTCGATCACGCGCCTGGCGAGCACCCGCACCCTGATGTTGAGGGCCTGCGACTGGCAAGCCAGGACTCCGAACGCCTGGTCGCGGTCCAGCCCGTAGTGCTCCATCAGGATGCCGATCGCGATCCCGATGTCCGTCCGGGTGTGCGGGCCTCGCCGAGCTGCCCCACCTGCTCCGCATAGCCGAGCAGGCTTCCGGCTCGGGTCGCGAGCAGCTCCGCGAACTGCGCCGTCGCATGGTCGGAGGCGGCGGTCGTGCAGGCATGGAGATGGTGTCCCGCGCGGTCCTTCCCGTCGACCAGACGGACGGCCGCCCGGGCACGAATCCCGAGCGAGGTAGCGCAACGGGAGTGGCGCGGGAACGTCGTGTCGGCGGCGGAGTCGTTGACCAGGACGAACCGGTCCGAGGGCAGCGCGGCGTAGCAGGGTCCTGCCCGGAGCCGGACCTGCAGGGTGTCGGCCCGCTCCGCAAGGGGGTTGGGTCGCGGCCACGGGCTCCAGCGGTTGCCCGTGCGGCTGGAGGGTGATGCCCGCGAGGTCCGTGCCCGGAACGTTCCCGGCGGCGGCCACCGCGACGGTCTCCAGCGCGGTGCGCAGAGGCGGACCGTGCTGAGATTCAGTCGGATCTGCAGACATCTCGGGCTCGCTCGAGTGGGATACAGCGCTGCTCGGTCTCGACAACGTCGCTCCAGGGTAGGCCCGCAGGTTGGCACCGCCAACCCTCCGCCGGACCAAGAGCCACCACCTGACCCCGGTGTTCCATGACGACCGGAACCTGTTGCTCGGTGGGCGACGCGACCTCGTCCCGCATCCCGACTCGGGGCCGGTTTCGGCTGCCGACGGTTCCCCGCCTGACGAGGTCGGTCAACGCGTTGCGAACAGTGCGCGCCCTGACGACCGGCGTCGACGATGTGGTGGCCGTCGGGTGCCGGCCGACGGAGTGTCGCGGTCCCGATGTTGCCGGTTGCGCCGGTGATGGCGACTCGCATGCTCGCCCCTGTGCCGTGAGATCTGGTGCCCTGCGCCCGTCGCGCGCTCAGGCGGTGACCGCCTTCACCACCTTCCTGAGTGCGCCCGGCTCGCTGGGGCGCCGTGGTGCCTTCGCTCGCTTCTCGATCATCTCCGCACCGATGTCCTGCAGCTGCCTGCGGCCGAGGCCCTCCCGAACCTGCGGGAACCAGTCCTGCTCCTCCTCCTGCATGTGGTGCTCCACGCTTTCGATCAGCACCGTGGTCTTGGCGTCGAAGCGTTCGTCGCTGGGGTCCATGCCGACGAGCTCCAAGACCAGGACGTCGGCGACATGGTGTTCCTCGTAGGACTCGAGCACGTCGTCCTCGAGGTCAGGGAGGAGCTCTCGCACGCGGGGGTACATGACTTCGTTCTCAAGGTAGGTGTGAACCGTGAGCAGCTCGATGATCCGGTCCACGACCCGGCCCTTGCGTACCTCGGCGTTCGTGCCGGCTTCGCGGAACGCCTTGAACGCCTTGCGGATCTCCCGGTGCTCGTCCTTGAGCAGGACGATGGCGTCGGTGGACATGGTGTTCTCCTTGGCTGCGCGGGATCTTGTGCTGCCAGCAGTACCCCGCCCGCGGGAAGGCATGCCTGTCTGACCGGGGCACGGCCCGAACAGGACCGGGCTCCGGCTGCCCGGCGCCCTACCCGGCACCCGAAACGTCGCGGGGGCCCGCTGCGTGACCCACTCCGACGGGGAAGCAGACGTGCCTTTCACGGTGAGACGCCGTTACCGCCATCGAGAAGGCGGCACAATGGGCTTGACCGCCGTTCGCAGCACACGAACGACCCGAGGTTCGTCGTCAACACCGGCACCCCGGACCTCGACACCACGCAGGGCTGGTGGCCCGACGGGCCCTCTGGCCGCGACGGAGCAGTTCCGCCGGCGCCGTGTGGACTGACGGGTGGCCCGTGTACTGGGCGCGACCCCGGGTGCGGAACGCGAAAGGAGATGCGTCATGGTCGAGACAGTCGTGGTCCTGCTCGTGCTGGCGAGCAGTTTCGTCATCGTTCAGTACTGGGTGCCCCGTCACCGACGATGACGCCGAGCATGCCGGCACGAGGCGAGCGCCGTTATCGACGCCCGCCTGATGCCGGCCCGTCCGCAGGGCCGGGCGGAGCAGCTCCCGGGCCGTCATCGCGGGCGAGCTCGGCTCGAAGGTCCCGGTTCTCCCGGCGCAGACGTCGGACCTCTCTGCGGTCTGGTGCCGAGCTGGTCCGGAGGTCGTCGAGCTCATCGGCGAGCTGTCGGGTCTCCTCTCTGAGCTGCAGCACGTGCCCGATGCCGGCGAGGTTCAGTCCTTGCCCGAGGAGGGTGGTGATGGTCGCGATCCGGTCGATGTCGTCGGAGCTGTACCGGCGCGTGCCGCCCTCGGTTCGGAACGGGCTGAGCAGACCACGCTGTTCGTAGATGCGCAGCATCTGCGGGTCGACGCCGCTGAGCTCGGAGGCGACGGAGATCGAGTAGACGGCATGACTGTCTCCGACATCGGGGCCATGGGCGCTCATGGTCGCCTCTCCTGCCGCTCTCGGTCCGGACCGGGCCCCGATGCGCCTCGGACGTGCACCGGACCCGCCACGACCCAGACGCCGTCATCTGCGGTGGTTGCCGCGTTGCCAGCGGTGAACCATCCCGACGTATCCGGCCTCGCCGCTCCAACCACCATGACAACCGGCGAAGCGTGGATTTCCGGGTCTGCCGTCCACGGGCCCTCGTGAGCACGCGGAGTCGAAGGCGTCGAGGGCGTCGAGGGCGTCGAAGGAGGTGTGAGCGAGGCCGCCCGAACGGCGAGCCGGTAGGCGGCATGGAGTGCCCGGAAGTGCTCCGTCGCCTGTGGGTCGGCACTGAGGTCGGGATGGAGCTGCCGCGCCTGTCGCCAGTAGGCGCGCGTGAGCTCTGGGGCCTTCGCGTCGACCGCGACGCCCAGAAGCTTCCGCGCCCGGCGCACCGCCTGCATCGGCGGCTCCTCCTGCTTCTCCGCTGTGTGCATCCGAACGTGCGTCCTCGGTCCGAACAAGGTCCTGGTCATCTCTTGAAACTGTGTCAGACAGAACCCATAATCTCAAACAGTTGGTACAAGTTATCTGTCTCTCCCCTCAGTTCACGGCTGAGGTCAGGTGAGGAGGTGACGACATGCTGATGTGGGCCGGTCCCTCCGGCGCTCACTCGGGCACGGCCTGTGGGCTCTCCGGCGGGAATGCATCACACGGGCCACCGAGCCCGGCCCGCTGCCCGTCAGCGAGCATGCCCCGACGGCATGTCGCCAAGGGCTGACGATCGGCTTCGGGCTGCGCGGCCACTGAGCCCTGGACGGGCGGCCACGGGCTGTGGACGGAGGATCGACGACTTCGCGGCTATGGGCTCACGCCACACCAGGTGGCGGGCTCTCGCGACGCGTCCTCGATGTAGGTGCGGCTTCACGCAGGTCGCACCGGAACCACCGTCCCTGGCGAAGGGTGACGCCGAGGAGAGCCCGTTCACGCGGGCTCTGGGTCGAGTCAGCTCACATGACCGAAGTCAGAGAAGCACCACTCGCAGGTTCAGATCCACTCAGCCAACCCAAGACAAGGAGGCGACCATCATGTTGCTGCGCAGCACCGACCCGTTCCGCGACCTCGATCGGCTCACCCAGCAGGTCATCGGACCGCCCTGGGGCACGACGAACCGACCCGCGGTCATGCCCATGGACGCCTGGCGCGAAGGTGACCGGTTCGTGATCGAGTTCGACCTGCCGGGCATCAGCCCCGAGAGCATCGACCTGGACGTGGAGCGGAACGTGCTCACGGTCAAGGCGGAGAGGGTGGCCCGCAACGGTGACTGGGAGATGCTCGCCACCGAGAGAGTCCGCGGCGCCTTCAGCCGACAGCTCGTCCTCGGCGACAACCTCGACCTCGACCACATCGAGGCCGGCTACCACAACGGCGTACTCCGCCTGACCGTCCCCGTCGCCGAGAAGGCCAAGCCGCGCAAGATCGAGGTCACCGGCGCTACTCAGGAGAACGAAGCCATCGAGGCCTGACCACACAGCGGTCTCGGCACGACGGCATCACGCATGCGGTGAACAGCGCCTCGGCCGGCCCAGCCGGCCGGGGCGCCCAACCGGGTCGACGGCCCACGTGGCCGATGGGTCACCCGCCCGACGGATGGCGACCGTCATCGCCACCTCAGAACCAGGCGCGGGTGTGGCCGGAGCTCACTCGGCTCAGCCGTCCGCCGGCCCACGAGCCTGATGCTCGATGTCGCCACAGCGTGGCTCGAGGAAACCACGATCCGCAAAGGCGCCGGTCGATCGATCATGAACCGCCACGATGCCCCTCCCGGCCGTGGGTGACCTGCTAGGCCGGGCGGGAGCGGTGAGGGCCCATCCGATGGCGACGACGGCCCATCCCCCGAGCACGTCGAGGATCCAGTGGTTGGCGGTTCCGACGACGACCACACCTGTCACGAGGGCGTGCGCCCATCCGGCGACGCGCGAGATCCGACGTCGCCCCCATCGTTGTGCCGCCAGGGCGACCCAGAGTGACCAGCCCGCGTGGAGCGAGGGGAAGGCGGCCAGTTCGTTGGTGAGGCCTCCGAGGCCTCGCGGTGCAGACGCGTCGGTCCCCCACCATCCAGCCGCCGCGTGCAGAGACAGGATGTCGGCGTATCCGCTCAACATCCGGGGTGGCGCGGTCGGGAAGAGGAGATACGCGAAGAGTCCGAGGAGCGTTGCAAGCAGAAGAGCGCGCCTGGTCGGGAGATAGGCGTCGCGGCCCTGCCGGTACAGCCAGTACAAGGCCGCGGGCGTGACCAGGTAGTGGGCCGCGCTGTACCAATAGCAGGAGAGGACGGCGATGGTCCGGTGCGCGAGGAAGAACTCGACGATCGCGTGTTCGCGGTCCAGGTGCAGCCCGGCCTCGATGCGGAGAAGCACACGTGCCCTGTGTACCGCCGGGCGCGGATCTCGGGCGGCGAGCAGCCGCGAGCCGGTGTAGGCGAAGTACAACATCACCACCAGGCCAAGCTCGCTGACCCCGGCCCATCGACTTCGGTGCCTGTGCTGCTGATGATGAGCGCTCGGTACGGCACCGTCCGTGAGGTGGGGAGGGTAACCCTCGCAGTGGGTGCGCACGCCTATCCGCTGTCTGCTCGATGTCGTGTGCCGCGGTGGGGGATGGAGTCTTGAACCTGCGGCGTCGTCCTCCTTGACGAGCCGCGGGGGCCGAATGTGACCTCGAGCGACCTGAGACCGAGGTGACGGCGATGACAGGACGGCGGGGAGGAGCGCGCCTTCCCGCTGGCTGCGCAGTGGAGCTGTGACTGGAATCGGGCCATCGCACCGGTGCATCGGACGCAGGCCCCTTCCGGGCACCGACGGTGCCATGGCCTGGCGACGGCGGCTAGGCCCGGCAGCCGCTGGCCATCGTCGCGGAACACTCCGGGTGTCCTCGCTTCGTCACGTACTCAGGGGACTCCGAGCGTGCGGAGGCTCACCTGACGATCGGGCGGACCCTCTCGTCGTACAGCACGAGGCCACTCGCCATCGGGCGAGTCACCAGGCCCGCAACGTGCCGGCGGTGACCGTCGACGCTCACAACGAGGAAGGCAGAACAACGACATGCGTGACCTTGGAGACCTTGCGGACCGTATCGAGATCGAGGCGCTCCGCGCCGAGTTCACGGACGCCGCCATGATGAACGACCACGAGCGACTCGGATCGCTCTTCACCCCGGACGGCGCAGTGCGCATCCCGGACGCCGGGATCAATGCCGTCGGCCCGGCCCAGATCACCGGAATGGGCGAACGACGAGAGTCACTCGCGGCCTGCTTTGTCCAGAACGGGCACCCCGGCCGGATCGAGATCGACGGCGACACGGCGTCCGGGCGGAGCTACATGTATGAGCTCTTCCGACTGCACGACGGCACCTGTCACGTGAACTACGCCGTCTACCACGACCGGTACCAGCGCACGTCGGACGGGTGGAGATTCGCCGAGCGGGTCTACCAGATCAAGTACCTCGACACCACTCCCCTTCCTGGCGTCGCACCCACCCCTGCCGAGGCAACCGGCCAGAGCGCGTGACCTGTGCCGCCTCGGCCGGGCCCTGCCTCAGCGTGACTCCGATGCCGAGCACTCTGCAGCGAACCACGGGCGCTGACTGCCTGTCGGCCCGAACGCCGCGACCTCCAGAACGCCTGGGAGACGGTGGTAGGCGGGCTGCGTGGAGGGACGCCCGCCGCCGCATCTCCCAGCCGGCGCGCCGTACCCAGAGCCGACATCCGCGCAGCCTGGTCCTCCGCGTCCCACGTGCGCCGAACTGCCCGCACCCGGCCGTGACCGAGACCACCACCCTGCGCCTCACACGACCTGGGACGGACTCGTCAGACACGTGTCACCCACCATTTCCGAACAGGAAGAAGAACACGATGGACCCTCGAGTGAACCTTCTCGCTCACCCGGAGATCGCCAAGAACCTGCGGCAACTGCTCTCGGCAAGGCACATCCCGGACTCGCTGATCCCGACCACCACCCAAGAGCTGTGCCAACTGCGCGCGAGCCAGATCAATGGATGCGGGTTCTGCACGGACATGCACGCCAAGGATGCGGCTCGTGCGGGCGAGAGCACTCTCCGTCTCAACCTGGTCGCCGCGTGGCGCGAGGCCACGGTGTTCACCGACGCCGAGCGCGCTGCCCTGGAGTTGACCGAGCAGGGCACCAGAGTCGCGGACAGTGCTGGCGGTGTCACCGAGGAGGCCTGGCTCAGCGCCGCCAAGCACTACAACGAGGACCAGTTGTGCGCGCTCGTGTTGCTCATCTCGTGGATCAACGCCATGAACAGGCTCAACGTCATCACCCAGCAGCCTGCCGGCGACTACCAGCCCGGCCAGTTCGGCTGACCCGGAGCGACCACAACCAGCAGCCCACAGACGTCACGGCTCTTCGGTGAGTCGGTCGGCCTCCGAGCAACGTGCGCACCGACAGTTGGCTCGGACTGGCTGGTTGCGAGTCGCAGCAGACCCCCAAGGACCAATCGTGAACGCACACGTGTGGATCATGACCTCGAGCCTCGATCCTGGTCGCATCTGCCGCCCGCTCGGCGTCGTCAAGGCCGCGTCGTGACGAACAGATACTCCTCGATCGCGGCACGCATCCGCCGAGGACGACTTCGACTTCTCGAGCTCCATCGGCCGGTTTGAGCACTCCGGCGTCGGTGCCGGTCCGCTCCCGGCCTGGTTGACTCCGCGACCGTAGGGGTGCCTCGGCGGGGGTCCCTGTCCACGCAGGACATGGGCTTCGATCAGCGCCCGTCGGCGTTCGAAGAGGAGCGACTTGCGTGAAGAGGAGCGACTTGCGTGCTCTGCCGGTCTCCGGAACCAGGTGCTGCTTGACGGGGGACCGGCTCCCGAGGGTGCGCCATGCACCGGAGCGGCGCGTGAGCCAACGCCGTCACATCCTCCGGCCCGCACAGTCGGCGCGCCGGCGCCCGAGGCGGGGGATGATCCACAGGCGCCGGCGCTGACCGGAGGACCTGCGGATGAGACGACGCTCACCCCGGCTAGATCAGACAGCCGGCCATTCGTGTGACGAACGCCTGGGGCCGAATGTGAGTCGTATCGGGGAATCCGGCCTCACCCGACCGTCGGCCCGTCGTCCGGCGAGCCGCCTGCGGAGGAGATCCCGGATCGTTCACGCAACCATGGAAGCGCGGACGGTCTCGAGATCACGGTCACGGACTCCGGATCGGCAACCAGACCGAAGACATGTGCCTCCGTCGTGCCCGCTCGGCCACATCTCCAGACGCGCGGTCGGGCGGCGTGACACGCGAAGCCTTGAGGGTGATTCCAGGTGGTACGCCCTCCCAGGCGTGATCTCACAACCCCTTCCACGTCCGAAGCTTCTCGGGGTTGAGGACGATCCAGATGCTCTGGATCCGGCCTTCAGCGACCTCGAACGCGTACACGCCGACGGTCGTCCCCTCGTGGACCGCCACAGGTCCCGGCTCACCATTGACCGTTCGTTCCATCAGATTCACCGTGGCTGGATGCCCAGCGAGATCGATGAGGCGGCCGGCGATCTGCGCTCCCCCTCAACAGGCTGCAGCGCGGCCGTCACGTGTCCACCGCCGTCGGCGACGGCAGTCGCCGAGGGATCGAGCAGGCCGATGAGGGCATCGATGTCCTTGGCCTCCCACGCCTGCTTGAAACTCCGCACGAGCCTTGCCCGCTCGGCCGTCGGCACGGGCGATCGGCTGGGCTCTCCGAATCCGCAGGCGCGCCGAAGTGGCGAGCTGTCGACAGGCTTGAGGCGTGCGACCCACGATGGCAGCGACGTCGGCGGACGGGTGCTCAAAGACGTCGTGGAGCAGGAAGGAAACCCGCTCCGCGGGTGTCATCGACTCAAGGATGACCAGAAATGCCCTGTCGTGCACCTGGCCACTCCGCGGTGTCCGGCAACGGTTAGGGCAGCCACTCGCCGACGTAGCGCTCTCGCCGGGCACGCGCTGAACGGAGCACGTCCAGACAGACCCGTGTCGTGACCGTGTTCAGCCACGCGTCGGGCGAAACGACGGCCGCCTGCTGAGATCGCGATAGCCCGTACCAGTGCGCATCGGCCTTTTGGACAGCATCCTCGGCCTCGGCGAGGGACCGAGGAACCGGTATGCCAGGTTGATCAGCGACCTTGTCCAACCATGAGGGCGCTCGGTTGTCGACCACACGAGGGCGGCGTCCCTCCATCGAGCGAACGGCTGCCTTCGTCCATCGTCTGTGCGGCTCTCGTCGGAGTTGTCCTCATATTTGCGATGCCACGGGCCGAAGTGTGAGCCTCGGACCGACCGCCTGACCTTCCCGGCCGCTGTCTCGTCGTACTGGCAAACACCGGTATCGAAAGGTTTGAGCATGAGTGCATCGTCGATGAGGATCGGCATCATCCTCGGGAGTACCCGCCCCAACCGGGTCGGAGAGCAGGTAGCCCTGTGGGTGGATGGCATCGCTTCCACCCGAAGCGACGCGGAGTTCGAGTTGGTCGATCTTCGCGATCACCCACTCCCACACCTGGACGAGCCGCTCTCGCCGATGCTGGGTCGGTATCAGCACGAGCACACCAGGGACTGGGCCAGCAAGGTGGCCTCCTTCGACGGATTCGTCCTGGTCACACCCGAGTACAACCACGGCCTGTCGTCGGTGATGAAGAACGCCATCGACTACCTGCACGCCGAATGGCGCAACAAGGCGGTCGGGCTCGTTTCCTACGGCATTCTGGGTGGCAGCGGTGCGGCTGCACAGTTGCGGCAGATCTGCGGCCAGCTCGGAATGGCCGACGTCCCTGGACAGGTGGCGCTCATGTTGCGGACCGACTTCGAGAACTACACCGCCTTCAAGCCCAACGAGTACAACCTCGCAGCACTGAACGACATGCTGGACAATCTCACCGCGTGGAGCGCGGCATTGTCGCCCCTCCGTAGCCCCGAAGGGCAGTTGTCGCCAGGGCGAACCGAGCGATCCGCGTAGAGACCCACGTGAGCGGGACAACCGTCAGGCGCCAGCGCCGGCCGGGCCACCCGCGCTGGCCAGGACGAGGCCGGGGCGGAAGACTAGGGCAGCCGGCAGCTGCTGATCACGGATCTCGGCTGCCCGCAGTCCGCGAGCCGCGAGCTTCACGTGCGCGAACTCCGGCCGCGTGGCTGCGAAGACATCAGCCAGTCGATCGGCGAAGGAGCGGTTCCAGTAGCCAAGGTTGGTGACCTGCCCGCCGCCACCGACCCGGCACAGGCCGCCTGTGCTCTCGAAGCAGTAGCCACCGGCATCACTCCAGCGCGGATGCTGCATGGAGATGCGGACGTAGCCGCGTGGGCCCTGCGCACCATGCGCGTGATACTGGGCGCGGCTGAGTAGCGGCTCGGGCCGGAGTGTCGTGTCCGATTCGCAGGACCGGTTCAGCACAGGTGGCGTCAGGCGCCGTTCCAGGGCCGGAGCTTGTCTGGGTTTCGGATCGCCCAGACTCGCTGGATCCGATCGCCCCGGATGTCGAAGGCGAACACCGTTGCGGTGACCCCGTCGTGCCTGGCGACCAACCCGGGCTGCCCGTTGACGGTGCGCTCCGTCAGGGTCACGTCACCTGCCACGTTCGCCAGCTGGACCAGGTAGTGCGCAATCCGCTCGGCGCCCTCGATCGGCATGAGCGAGGCCGGTACGACGCCGCCACCGTCAGCGATGACAGTCGCGTCGGGATCGAGCACGTTGATCAGGGCACCGATGTCCTTGGCCTCCCAGGCCCGCTTGAACTCCTTGATGATCCCGGCCCGCCGAGGAGGTGGCACAGCCGGCGGCCTCGCCTTCTCGATCCGACGCCGGGCCGACGCGGCCAGTTGTCGACACGCCGCCGGCGTCCGGCCCACGATCCGGCCGATCTCAGCGAAGGGATAGCGGAAGACGTCGTGCAGCAGGAAAGACACCCGCTCCGCCGGGGTCATCGAGTCGAGCAACACCATGAAGGCCATGTCAACCGACTCGTCCAACGTGATCCGGTCGACCGGGTCAGGAGCCACGTCGACCCGACCACCCCACTCCGTGCGGTCCGGCAACGGTTCTGGAACCCACTCCCCCACGTAGCGTTCTCGCCGAACCCGCGCGGACCTGAGCACATCCAGACAGATCCGGCTGGTCACCGTCGTCAGCCACGCCCCCGGCGAGCTGATCGCCTCCCGCGCCTCCCCCGACAGGCCGTACCACCGCGCGTACGCCTCCTGGACGGCGTCCTCCGCCTCAGCCAACGAACCCAACGCCCGGTAAGCGATATTGAGCAGCCTCGGACGTTCGTCCATGACCATGCTCGAGCCTGCGTTCTCGGCACGCACACCCGAGTCGAGATGCTCCGCCATCCTCGTCACCTCGGTTCGCCGTACGTTCTGACTGTCGCGGGCCCGCCGTTCGGATACTGATGAGCCGGTGAGCGCTGGCCCGAGTGGTCAGGTCGGGCCGGTTGTGTGATCGAGGTCAGAGGGCTGCTCGAGGAACTCGATCGCCACCATCGGGCACTGCTCGCTCGCCTCGCACGCTGCCTCCTCACCTGCCAGGTCCGCGGAGAGTCGGGTGGAGCGGTGCGGAGAGTTCGCGTGCCGGTTCGTCTCGGGGGTCGTCGACGGCAAGCGCCCAGGACCAGGGCCCCGACACTCATGGCACCCAGCCGCCGGACGCCCCGACGCGGTGGGCAGCGCGGAGTGGGAGTGGCAGCCTTCCGCTCATCGCCCGCTCGAGGGAGCCGGAATGTTGGGCGTGCCGTCTGGGCCGCGCGGATCGCGGAGAGCCCGGGCACCCCGTCGAGCACGGCGAACCGATCGGCCACGGTCAGCCCTCGAGGGCCTTGACGACCGCTGGGAGGCGATGCATCGCCCGCGCGACTGCGAGCCCGTCCATGTAGTCCCTCACGTGCGTGATGCGTCCCCGATGCACGTGCAGAACGAGCACGCTGGGAAGCTCGAAGCGCTCCCCTGTCGCCGCATTGACTCCCACGACGACCTGCTCAATGACCAGCACCTCAGGGTCCTCGCAGCGGTGCACCGCGATCGTCTGCACCTCTTGGGGTCGCGCAGGGCTGGCGTCCCAAGCCGCCCCGTAAGCGGCGCGCAGCTGTTCCCTGCCCTCGTATCGGGCGGGCATGCCGGGGAACAGGAAGGGCAGCTCGTGTACGGCGTCGGGGGCGTACAGGTCGGCGAGCTCGTTCGCGTCCTGATGCACCATGGCCCGCTGGTAGCGGCGCAGGACGTCCAGCGGCGACCTGGAATGCGGAGATCTCGCTGACTGTGGGTGGTTCGTACCGGACATGCCATCCATTGTGATCGTTGATATGTATACTGTCAATATGTCAACGGATCTCGACTACCCGGCGCTGCTCGCGATCGTTCACCGTGTCGACCTGCTCTCCCGGCGTGTGGCCGACCAGCAGCTGTTGGCACACGTGGGCGTGGGACGGTCCACGTTCCTCATCCTCGAGTTGCTCAGCACCACCGATCCCTCCGGCATCTCACAGCGCGCCATAGCTGAGAGCGTCGGACTGACCAAGGCCGCGGTGTCACGCCAACTCGCCATCGCGCAGAAGGAAGGCTGGGTTGTCGCCCAGCAGGCGGCCGAATCACGCCGTGAGAACAAGGTGGCACTGACGGTCACCGGCCGGCACCTGGTCGAGCGCGGCCAAAGGCATCGCCTCCAGGCAGCACAGGCAGCCACGGCCAGCCTCGGATCAGAGGCGATGGTCCGGGCGACGCAGACGCTCACCCAGCTGGCCGGGCTCCTCGAAGAGCGACTTCTCGCATAGCTCTCTCTGCGGTGCTGCGGGGACGGTTCTGACCGTCGTGCAGACCGCCACCATGTGCCGCTCCTCGACGTGTGGGGATGAGCGCGAAGGGCTCACCGACGCCTGCTGGACCAAACGACCAGGAGCTGCTCGGATCGCTGTTCCCGCCCGACCTCGCGGTACGACGCATCCCGGACGCCCCTTCGAAGGCTCGGCCCGGCCCAGCTTCCCGGACCGCCGGCCTCGTGAACCTCCCCCGGGCGTGAGCCAGACCACCCAGGAACGTTCCTCACAAACCACGTGACTACTTCGTCAGACAGGCGTCATGAAGCATCACTCGAACAGGAGCCGACAGTGGACGCTCGCATGAGGACCCGCGCTCCATCCGGAGGTCGACAGGACCCAGCGGCAGCTGACGGCAGCCGGCCACGTCTCGGGCTCCGGTCGCGTTCGGCTCCAGGCTCCAGGAATTCCAGCACAAGGACTCGACCATGAATGCAACTCTGTGGACCGTCGCCTCGATCCTCAGCCTGATGGTGCTCGCAAGCGGCATCGCGAAGCTCGCCCGCTCCAGGCAGAGGCTGATCGAGGGTGGCTACGCGTGGGCTGAAGACTTCTCCGACCCTGCCGTCAAGAACATCGGTCTGCTGGAGGTTCTCGGTGGGCTCGGTCTGGTTCTGCCGGGTCTCTTCGACGTCGCCACCGTCCTGGTGCCCGTTGCCGGCACCGGACTCGCGACCCTCATGCTCGCGGCAGCGGCCACCCACCTTCGCCGCGGTGAGACCAAGGAAGCGGTGACGCCGCTGGTGTTGGCCGCGATCGCCGGCTTCGTCGCCTTCATGCGCTTCGGGACCTACGGGCTCTGAACGAGCGACCGCCCGACCGCCCGACCACGAGGTCATCGCTGACAGGAGGCACTCATGCCCCACACCTCGGTACTCAGTTCAACCATCCACCACCGTGAGGTCGGTGCGGGTGCGCCGGTCGTCTTCTTGCATGGAAACCCGACCTCCTCCTACCTGTGGCGCAAGATCCTCGGCGCCGTCGGCCCAGGGGTGAGAAGTCTGGCGCCCGACCTCATTGGGATGGGCGAGTCCGGTAAGCCCGACGACATCGCCTACACATTCGCCGACCACGCGACCTACCTCGGCGCCTGGATCGAGGCCCTGGGTCTCGACACGATCACTCTCGTCGGCCACGACTGGGGCGGCGCCCTCGCACTGGACTGGGCGGCTCGCCACCCGGACCGGGTCTGCGGCCTGTCGTTCTTCGAGACCATCGTGCGGCCCATGCAATGGGACGACCTTCCAGAGAGTGCGCGTCCGGTGTTCAAGAACTTCCGCGACCGCGGACCCGGCGAGAGGCTGGTGCTGGAGGAGAACGTGTTCATCGAACAGGCGCTTCCCTTCAACATCAAGCACCTCGCCCCTGAGGATCACGAGATCTACCGGGCGCCCTACCCGACGCCTGCCTCTCGTCGGCCGCTCCTCGCCTGGCCGCGCTCCATGCCCATCAGCGGCGAGCCGGCCGACGTCGACGAACGCGTACGCCGGTACGACGAGTGGCTGTCGACCAGCGAAGGCATCCCCAAACTCCATCTGACCTTCCACGACGGGCCCGGCCTGATGGGACCCGCGGTAGCGGCTTGGTGCCGCGACAACATCGTCGACCTGGAGACGGTGGACTGTGGCGACGCGGGACATCACGCGCCCGAAGACCAGCCGGACGCCATCGCCGCCGCGATCTCGAGCTGGCTCGATCGTCACGGTCTGCGGGACACCGGCACCACACCGGGCGGACCGTGATCATGCTCGCGATCCGTCAGCACGAGTTCGGGGGACCGGAACAGCTGCTCATGGAAGAGGTTCCCACGCCTCACCCGGAGCTGGGCCAGGTACTCGTCGCGGTGGAGGCCGCGGGTGTGCACCTTCTGGACACGGTGATCCGCAGCGGGCGCGGTCCCGCGCGCGCAGCGGTTCACTTGCCGATGACACCGGGCCGAGAGGTCGCCGGAGTCGTTCACGAACTCGGCCAGGGCACCGATCCCCGGCTGTTGGGGCAACGCATAGTCGTCGATCTCGGTCCCGGAAGCGGAGGGTACGCCGAGTACGCGCTGGCGACGGAACACGCCCTGCACGTGATCGACGACGCACTGGATCCGGCCGAGGCAGTGGCCGCCGTCGGCACCGGGCGCACCGTCCAGGCGATCGTGGAACTGGCTCGGATCGCCCGAGGCGAGACGGTCGTGATCACGGCAGCCGCTGGTGGCGTGGGAACGTTGCTCGTGCAGGCGGCAACCAACGCGGGAGCGAGCGTCGTCGCACTGGCAGGGAGCGCCAAGAAGACGGCTCATGTGACCGCACTGGGTGCCGGTGCGGCCGTCGACTACTCTGCCCCGGCCTGGTACGACGAGGCGGACGCCGCGGTGACTCACCGCCGCGCCCACCTGTTGCTCGACGGCGTCGGCGGCGAGATCGGCCGGCGGGCACTCGACCTGCTGGGCGTCGGAGGCCGCGCCGTGATGTTCGGCTCAGCGTCGGGGACAACTCTGTCGCTCACGGCCGAGGACATCTATGGCCGTGGCATCACGGTCTCCGCAGCTGTGGGCGCGCGCCTGCTGCGACGCCCCGGAGGTCTCGTGCCGCTCGAGAGGCGTGCGCTGAAAGCCCTCGCTGACCGTTCGCTGGTGCCCTCGATAGGTCAGCGTTTTCCGCTGAGCGCTGCCGCCGCCGCACATCGGGCTATCGAGGCCAGGGGCACGATCGGAAAGACCGTGCTGGAGCCCGGGTGACGTCCCGCCGTGTTGGCCGAGTCACTCGACATCGGATCACGGGCTCTGACCATGCCGTCATGTGTTCGGGCTCGGCCTCCTTCCTGCTGCCGTGGCGTGGTTCCGGGCGAGAGAGGCATGGATCGTTCGGCGAGGTCGCGGCGCTCGACGGTGACCCGGGTCGTGGGTCCCTCGCCTCCACCGGTCCCACGGCGCCCCGATCGGGCAGGGCGGCGGCCGCAAGCCGCCACCGCCTGGCGCGGACGGGTGCGTAGCTGCCCGTGGCCAGGAAGCGGTCCCTGGCCCGGGCCATGGCCGGGTCGCCCCGCTGGTGGCGCGCCGTCCGGTCA
>Ga0105245_10002376_pt1 | contig 17023 bp, 23 predicted proteins | sample KBSM54metaG_FD_81523 | JGI IMG/M metagenome (GOLD analysis project Ga0105245, IMG submission 81523) | Miscanthus rhizosphere microbial communities from Kellogg Biological Station, Michigan, USA - KBS M5-4 metaG | ecosystem: Host-associated > Plants > Roots > Rhizosphere > Soil | place...
CTGCAAGGCGCAGGACAGATGTACGGCATGGCTCCGCAGCAAGATCCTTACTTTGGTTTGCCTCCAACCGGAACACCTCTTGGAACACGACGATATTAACTTATGCCCACAATAACCTTACCCGGTGGACGCCCTGTAGAAGTAGGCGATGATCAGATCGGCCAAGGCATCAATAGCAATTTGACCGGCACAGTGCCCGGCGGCTACAGCCCTGCCTATGGTGGCGTGCCGCAGATCCCTAACCCGATTGCCTCACAGTGGCAGGCGATTGGTGGCGACATCAATTCCTTGCCATCATTGTTCAGCCTCGGGAATGCTTACAACCTTTTCAATTATGATCAGCGGTTGGGGCAGGTGGCGGGCACGCCTGGGTTTGGGAGCGTGCTGTCCAATCTTGGCGGGAATATCCCTCGGGACGTGGCTGACAAGGTGGCGTTGCAAGGCGCACAGCGCGGCATTAGTACGGGATTAACAGGCAGTTCAAACTCTGATGCTTCATTGCTTCGGGCGATGGGCTTAACCTCGCTTGATTTGCAGAAATTAGGGCAGCAACAGTACGGGGATTTGCTCGGTCACTTTCAAGGCGCGGCTCCATTCGACATCTCAAAGTTCCTCGTGACTCCAGAGGATCAGCAAGCGGCGAACACGGCAGCTAACGTCTCTGCCGCTGCCCCTAATCCTCAACAGGCGGCATTGGAGGAATTCAGGAAGCTAATGGAAGCGATTCAGGCGGGCAAAGCTAATAGTGCAGGCGCGGGTGGTGGTGGAATCCCAAGCATTGCAGACTTGCTCAACGGGCTAAAGAACCAGAGCAAGCCTTACGTTGAACCGGGAAACACGGTTTTGAATAGCACGGCTGGAAACCCGCCTCCTCCAAGGAACGACGCGATCATAAATGCTTGGCGCAATCAGTTTGCCAATCCCAATACCACCGGAAGGCCCGACGCGATTACAAATGCTGGCAATCAAGGAATCTTTGGAAGCTCAATGCTTGGAGGATTAGGCACAAGCAACATCCTAAATGGATTAGGATTTGGCAATCCTTTGATGAATCCGGGCGCAGGCGGTGGCTACAATACCTTTGGTAACACATACCCACTTGGGGGTGGCGGAGGAGGAGGAAATCCTGTAATCAACGATCCTTCCGCTCAAGATTATTACAGCGGTGGAGGGGGTCATTCGGTGGAGGATTTGGCTTCCTATTTCGGACTCAGCCCCGAACAAATGATGGAGCTTGAACAAACTTCTGGAGGTGGTGGGGTTGGATTACCGCCCGAAGATGATTTCTGGAATATGATTTCCGGTGGTGGTGGTGGAGACTTTACTGTTCCTGATTTTGGAACAGATCTGCAAAACTCGTTTACAAATATGGGGAATATATTCAACTCCTCCCAAAGCGACCCATACAGCCAATTGGCAGATTTGGAATGGTGGTAATCTATGCCTCAATACTCTTTAAATCCCAATAACTGGATCAAGCCCCCGGACATCACTGGAGCATACGCCAAGGGCTATGGGCTTGGATCGCAGGCCGGTGAAATTCAGGCACGTATCGCCATGGAGCGAGCGAGACTGGATCAGCAAAGCCAACATGCCGCGATGTCATTGGCATTGGAGTCGCAGAAGCAAGAGCGTGACAGCATGGTGGAGCAGCAGAGACTTGAGATTGCCAAGGCGTATCATCAGCAAGAGGCTGAGCTTGGTCATCAAAAGTTGGATCAGGCCGAGCAGATGGTTCAGCAGAAGATTAAGGATGCAGCAGCGCGGTCATTGGCAATGGAGAATTTTAAACAGGCTATTGCGAACAAAGTTGATCCAATTCAAGCCGTATTCCAAAACATTAACGGGCTTCCGGCTGGAATGGGATCGGCTGCTTTAAAGGCTATCACCGGAACTGAAAAAGGAAACGCTTTTACCTTTCTTCAATCTCAACGAGATAAAGCTTACGCTCGCGGAGATACTCAAGCAGGAGATGAATTGGCTGGAAGGGTTCAAAAGCTTTCTGGCACGGATGACCAATCAAGAGCTAAAAGCACACTTCAAAGCATTGCTGCCGCAAAGCTAAGGCACATTGATGCGGAACTGCTCAAGCCTGAGAATAGCGAAGCTCAGGCGAGGAAAAACAAAACCGCATTCGAACGGCGCAAAGCTTTGATTTATGACCGCCTCGATACCGGCAATCAACTAAACGATATTTCAAGCACGTCAACCATTGCAACGCCGGGGGCATCAAGCGCACCCGCTCCAGCAACAGGTTTAAAGATTCTTCCGCTTCCACCAAAAGGCCAGGAGGGAATTGATGGCGGTCTTTATTACACTCCTAAAGGCGTGCTGCAATACAACAAGGAGAAAAAGCAATATCTTCCCCCAACCCCGCAAGCTTCTGCCGAACCTGAGCCATCCGATACCGAGGTTGCTGATTCAGGTATGCCGCCAGAGGAAGATGCGATAGATTCAGAAAATGCCTGAAGGCTATACATTGGATGAGCTGTACGCCCCTGCTCAGGATGAAGGATACTCTCACGACGACCTGATTAATGCCGAGCCACACGAGGGCTATTCTCATAAGGAGCTAATCGACCCGCCTGAACCTCCTAAATTTGAGTCTCCGATTGAACTACCTCCGACACAACCCGGCGAAGTTGGGATGTACGAGAAACCAACGTGGGTGGATGAGTCTGTTGTAAATCTTGGTGACTCGCTCTTTCCTAAAAATGTTGCGCTCAATCCACGGCTAGGTCGCACCGCAGCGCCTGGGACTCTTGCGGCAACAGTTGAAAGCGGCATGTCTCCAGCAATGCAGGGAGTCAGCGAGACGTTGCGCAATGCAGTTAATTCTCTCACCACGCCTCGCAATCTGGCTTACATGGCTGGAAGCATGGGCATGGCTTCAACCGGCGCGGCGGGGAAGCTTTTAGTTTCCGGGCTATGGAGTGCGCTGATGGGCAAGAATGCCATCGAGGATGCTCCGAGAATTGGTGCGGAGCTTGGATCAGAAATGGCAAATCCGGAAAATAAACGGGACACAAAGAAAATCGCCAGCCTTTTAACCCAAGCAGGGATTGATACGTTCATGGCTGCTGCTCCAGCCGTGCATCTTTCGAGCGAAATGGGATTAGGGGATCATCCAACAGACTTAAATACTTTTCGCGCTGAGGCTGCGCAGGAACTGCCCAAGCAGGAAACGCCTAATCAGGAACCAACGCCCACAGTTGAGGGCACACCACCTCAAACAGCGCCCATTCTGGCTGCTTCGCCTATCGTGCCTGAGCCTGTATTTCCAACTGAAGAACGCACTGATCCACTAGCTGGCCCCGGCAGTCCGTCTATTTCCGAAATGGACCCCGATCCCGGCAACCCTGACATCTACGGCATTGCACAGCGAGTTAGAGACGAACGCGCCAAGGCTGGACAGGTGGCGGAAGTGTTCCCCGGCGAAGGAACCACGCCGCAAGATTCTATTCAGCGCGGTCGTGAACTTTTAAGCCAAGATCCAACTACTGCGATCAGGGCAGTTGAAGCATTTGAGTCTGACCCATCCAAAGGCATATCCGCCGATGGTGTTGCTGCTGCCCGCGCCCATGGCGAGGATCTGGCATCTAAGGCGCGTAATATTGAGCAAACCTTTGGAACAAATTCAGATGAATATGCTGCTGCATGGAAGGAATTGTCTAATTGGGACAAGCGCACCAAGCCCATGCAGACTGAATGGCATAAGATTGGCCAAGCGCAGCAAGGCGAAACCGATATAGACACAGGATCTTTTACCGGATTAAATCGGGAGTTTTTCGACAAGACAGGGAAAGACATTCCTCAATCAAAATCAACTAAAGCTAAGGCAATTGCCAAAGAAGTAACGGATGCTGACGTTGCCGCTGAATCAGCCAGAACCCGGCTATTTAACAAGATCAAAGAGGACACAACTACTGCCGAGCAAAAAGCTTTGGACGCAGCCAACAAAACTGTGCGCGAAAACGCAATTCGAGTTGCCGAGGCTGAGTCAAAATATCGCGCTGCTAAATCCATTGAGGATCAATATGCCGCTAAGATTCAAGAGGAGGCTGCGAAAAAGGCAATGGACGAGTCCGTTAAGCGTGCAAAGGATGCCGCTGTTAAAGCTGCTAAGTCTGAGACTGCTGATCGCGTTAAGGAAGCATCTAAACCAAACATTGATTCCATTCAGGCAAAGGCTGCAAAGAAAGCTTTGGATGCAGCGAGCAAGGCGGTGCGTGACAATGCTGTGCGCCTTGCTGATGCCGAAACAAAGCAACGTGTAGCGAAAACGGTTGCCGAAAAGAAACTGGCCCAAGTGGAAGTTGAGCGTGCCAAGAAACGAATTGAACAAGCGAATAAAGAAAAGATTAAGGCTGCTATCGAGGCGGCTAAAGCTGAATCCAAAGAGCGTGTGGCTCGCGCTGATTTGCCGTCTTACGTTTGGTCAAAGGCGAGGGAATATCTTGATAAGGGCATAGATGATTTTGACACGATCAGAAATAAGATCGCTACCGATTTGGGGCTGCCGGTTAGCAAGGTCACGGCTGCGATGGGTAAGGTTAACGGAGCCAAGTTTCTAACGGATGACCTTTGGAAAAAGCAGCAGACTCTCAGGCGATTGGATGGCACGGCAAAACGATGGCTGAAAGAACAACAAGCATCTTTCCTGGGGAGAAATCTTTCAAAGATCCCTCGGTTCATGTTTGGGCTTAAGGTGGCCGGTCATGGATTTGTCGCGCTTGGCACCCATGCTCCCATGGTGGCTTTCCAGCCGCGTTACTGGAAAACATACATCGAGAACTATGCGAAAATGGTTCACATGGTGGGGAGTAAAACTTTTTACGAAACACAAGCTCAGGACTTGATTAGAAGCCGGAACTACAATGTTGCGCGACGTGCCGGACTTGCTAATGACCCTTTCCAGTACGAGGAATATGACAATCCAGATGTGCTTAAACATTTTAGGAAGTTCCTCACTGAACCTGGCAACCGTGGGTACTCGGTGCTTAAGATGCTTCGGCAGGATATGTTTGATCAGCATTGGAATAAGCTTCCAAAGACCTCACAGATCGCAGAAGTCGCTCAGGCTATTTCCGATGGAATCAATCATGCAACAGGCATAACAAAGGCTGGCGCTCCAAAAGGCACCGCTGTTGCTTTGTTCGCGCCAAGGCTTCTGATGTCACGCGCTGCGTGGCTTGCGGTTGATCCGGTAAAATCAGCAGGAACGTTACTGAACTGGAGGAACGCAACAGAGGGAGACAAGTATTTCGCTATCAATCAAATTAAGGAAAAAGCGTGGGTGCTTGGAACCTTGGCTGGATTGTTAGCCGTCAACCAGGGCATTCTCAAAGCGGTTGGAAGCAAGCAGGAAATTAACTTCGACGATCCAATGCACAGCGATTGGCTCAAGTTCAAAGTCGCTGGCATGAATGTTTCTTACGGAAATGCCATGCTCACCATGTCGCGGTTGCCGCTCAGGTTGTGGCAGATCCGGGAGAGCGATGGGGGAAAGTTAAAGAACGTGGTTTACCCGGATGAAAGCTCTTACTCGGTTCTTGGAGAATACGGGCGCAGCCAGTTGAGTCCGTTCGCCAGTCTTGCAACAACCTTGTGGCTCAAGGGTGATTGGCAGAATAGACCATTGCCAAGCTCTGACAGGCCAGTTCCAAAGCGACAACGATTGCAGGGAGTTGAGCCGTACAGTTGGCCGGAGTTTTGGTCGCAGCAAGTTCTACCCATTCCTGCCGAGGAAGCTGTTCGTGAAGTGTGGAAAACGGGAATGGGGATGAGTCCTGAACAAGTTGCACAAATGAGGAAGGCGCTTGCGACAATTGCTGTAATGACGATGACAGGCGCGAGAGTCACCGAGGACACCAATGTTCAGTAACAAAAAGGATCAACGTGCCATTTAAATCCAAAGCGCAGATAAAAAATGTTTCGCCAGCCACGATCCAAAGTGGAATTGCAAGGAGTGGGCGCACGCGACACCCGACACTAAAAAGTTACCGGAGCGCGTAGCACCCAAAGCAACGAGAGATCGCAAAGGATTTTTCAAGTAGCCTTGACACCCATGTTACAACCCTCGTGGTAGTAACCTAGCCCTTAGCTGGTGCCGCCTGTTGCGGTGTTGGCTAAGGGCGTTCCCTAAGCAAGTTTCAGCATGGTGTCTGCCACTGTGTCTAAAAATCCAGACTCTTTAAGCTTTTTAAGCCTTTCGCACAGATCAACAAATTCACGCAATCGATTCACCTCGCCATCGTGATCTTTGTCCATAAAGAATTGCCGCACCTCTCGCAAGTTAGCCATCAACAGTTTTGATTCTGTGTCAAACGCCATCCTAAACATTCTGAATTGCTTGAGGCGTTCGTCGCTTTGCTGGGTAAATTCTATCCATGAAGGTTTCCAATGGTCGCACATCACATCAAGTGCGGCTCTGGCATCCATAGCCTTTGCTACAAGGCGATCCGCTTCCGTAACTGAGATGTCGGCTTTTTTATAAATTCGTCCAGCTAAATCCGCATTTATCTCAGCATCAGATTTTTCTTCCATAATCTGACCTTCTGGCGGAAGTGCTGGATGGTCGCACGTGATTGATTTTACATTGTGGCCTGCCATAGTTTTATTTCCTTTCTTGCGTACGTGATGATTTGATTGTTTTTGGTTTTGTTGCCGAACTTGAGAAGCTTTATTAGGAGGGATCTTATTGCTGATCTTTTCATGTTTTGATTCCGGTGGTGGTTGCGCCCACCATGGGGCTTTTGATGTTACTAGCGCAGCAGTTTTATCAATCGGAGTGCGCAATATATCGCCACCGACAACACGCTGCCTGCATTCTCTTGCAAAATCTGGATGCTTTGGGATGCCTGAGGCAGGAGCAACCTCCTGAGCAATTGGTTCATTTAAGCGAAGGGCTTCAAATGCGTCTCTTAAGGCAAGGAACTTCACTTGGGCATCACCTTCTCAGTCCATTTCCCATTCTTGTATTGCGCCTTGATGAACGTGAATTGTGGAAACATCGAAGCAGCGGTCTTGAGCTTCACAATCGCATCTTCGCGCACAAACGCGCCCTTGGTTTCGACAAGCACCAATGCGCCAGTTGGCAGGCAATATCCAAAATCTGGCGTATATTTGCAGTTATGCGCAAGCCTAAGCGTAATCGCCTGAATCATTATTGGCTGAAATGGGAAACGCTCGCGCAACATTTTCAGGTATCGCTTCTCAGTTTCGTTCAGGGCTTCCTCGGGGGAAAGAATAGACCGGCCCTTGCAATCGCCTTGCATGAGGACTAGCGCATCAGCGACAGACGGTTGCGCTTCCGTGGCCGGTCTAAATTGAGTGACGGGAACCCGCGAGCCTTGCTTGAGCGCCTCGGGATGTTTAGGAGAATAAGCTACTCCATCAATTATTACGTAATTCGCGGTTGCCATTACCTTAACTCACTTGTTCTTGGTTTCATCCAGGCAACGTCTTGATTCCCCGGTGAAGGATAAGTTGAAACTGCTACACCAAACGGTGCCATAGTGCGAGCATCACGCCAACGATGCGCTTCTGAGTGCCCATCAGCAAAGGTGAGGCTTGCAGATTGATTATGAGCAAATGCAGGGAAGCCAGCAAGATTGTCAGGGCTGCTATCTGTCATGACAAACGTAGCGCCAATGATCCCTAAATCCTCACGTTGATCAATGAACACAAACAGGCTTGGCGGCACAGCACAAAGCTTGTGATAAACTTTGAGGTAAGGGTCCCAGGCATTCTCAGAACCGTTGCCGCCCATGTAAGAGTTCATCGCCATGCTGAAACAAACCTGCTCTTTGTTCGTATTGTTGATTGTTGGTGGGCGGAGAGTGACAGAAGGACACTTAAAGATGCCAAGACTATTGCCACAGTATGGCCACATAAGGCTTTTCTTAACGGTTGTGTCAGGGTTCCAAACATTAGGCAGGTTACCGGATGAATAATCCTCGGGTATCCAGTCACGAGAATGAATCAGCCGATCATTGTTGTCATCGCTATACATGCGCCAAGCAAGGGATAATTGCCTCTGATTATTTATACAGGCGATCCCATGCGCCTTGCGCTTCGACTTTGCCAAGGCAGGCAAGAGCATTGCAGCGAGGATTCCAATGATGGTAATGACGACTAGCAATTCGATTAAGGTGAGCGCGGCAGAGAATTTCACTCTGCACTGATTGGGGTTTTGTCCCTGTCCAATCTCGGCAGATCTGGAACTTTCCACAGCCGATTGCGTCTTATTCCGCCACGCGCTCATAAAATTTCATAACTCCATCCATTCCTCAAACGACAAGGCGACAAAGAACCCGCAGATGCACAGGGCAAAGTAGAAGGCGTAGATCATACTCCCTCGTCGCTGTATGGAGTTTTGGTCCAATCGCGTTCTTTTAGATCCCCTTTCTCAAGCGCCTCGTCAATGGCTTCATCCCCCTTCTCAATATCCCGAGCATGATCCGCCTGATCCAGCGCAAGATCCTCATTGGTCTTTGGCAGATCATCTTCGTAAAGCGGATCAAAGGGATAGACCTCGATCAGCGCATCACGCAAGGCGATCAGTTGATCCTTGGTGGCAAACTGTCTGAATTGAATTGCATCCGTGCTAAACGAAAGGCTTGGACTTGGATCTTTAAGTCCACTCTCCTCATCGGTAAGGATTTCAAAGCTTAGGTTCTTGTCAGTGTAGGAGCACATTGTGATGTCAGGTGATCGTATGTTCATATGTTGTTGTTTTTGTTTAGGTTAGTTTAAGCCATGGATGGATTTCGGCATGGCAAGAGTCACAGAGGATTACTAGATTACGCCTCGAATTTATTCCACCGTTTTGAAGCTGGATTATGTGATGCCGATTAAATCCGGGCTGTGAGCATACAAAGCAAGCTGATCCTATCTTTTGCCTACACAGTTTCCGCTTCACCTCGTTGAATACATCTCTCCGCTTGTTCAGCGATTGTTGGTTTTGGTAAGGAATCACCACAAGAGACATTTCCTTCAATGCCTCCATCCTGTCTGGTGAATATCCAACGACAAGCAAGGTAGATTTCCAGCCTCCAAAACGTTTCCAGAAACCAAGGATCAATTCCTTTTGGATTTTATTAGCCCACATATCAGTCAACAATCTTTTTCAAACTTGGTGAATCAGGCGCAGGTGTAGTCAATCCCGCAATCAAATCGTTGTAAGCCTTGGTTAAGGCTACCCCCTTAAGCTTGGTGACGGCTTTGAGGCACTCAGGCAGATCGCCCTTGGTAACGCGCAAGGCCGGTGCGAGTTGCTCAGGCTTACCGCCCAACGCACAGAATCGCGTTATAAGCCCTTCTACGTCTGTCAGGGGGTGTTTGACGCTTCCATCCTGTAAAGACCAGCCAGGGACGAAGGCAGGGTCGTTCTTAGCCCCTTCCTTCATCGCCTTCCAAGTCGATTCCAGCCATTCAGCAGCGGTCTTGTAGCGTTCGCAGAAGATCGCCCTTTGCTCTGGCTTCCATTCGACTACCGGCACCTGCAAAATGTCACGAAAAGCGGGGAGGGTAGCCGATGCCCATTTCTGATGCTCCGCGCAGCTATTGGTTAGTGCTGCCCGGCAGAACATACAATGTTTACCGGGTATCCGTGGCGATTTGGGGTCATTGGACGAAGCGATACGCGCCATCATCTCAACTGCAGCACGGTCCATCTGAGGCTCGTTATAGACGCACAACACCGGCTCGTGGGTGCTCAAAGGCTGAATGATCGCCGTGGCGCATTCAACCAAGGGTTTACCCTGTCGCATTTGATCCCCGCGAAACAGGCATGCAAGATCCCTAAGCTGTAGATTCTCGGTGGCATCATCCACTTCTCCCATGCCGGTCTTATAATCTACTATAAGTGCCTTGGCTCCAGAGTGAAATATCGCATCCGGCTCCCCCGAGTGTTCTAATATTGCCTTGGTTGGACCGTAAAACTTAACCCAAAGCCGCTCTTCGCGGTAAACCTGCATTGGAGGGTGATCGGTGCCGAACCATTCAAGGACCAGCTTTTTCTCAATAGCACGGCAGGCATCGAAGATTTCACGCTCCTTATAACTCAAGGCATTCAGAGCGGCGGTATTGCTGGAGTTCTTCAGGGCAGCATGGATGCGCCTTCCACTTTCAGCGGCTTCACCTGATGGTTGCTCAGGAATGTCCTTTTGGGCTAGGTGTGCCCCAGGGCAGGCGCGATCCCGCGCTGCTGAGGATGCTGATGTCCAATTGCCTCTTGGATTTTCCATATCGAATAAAAAATATGCTAAATTGCTAAGGATTTAAGTGGGTGTTTCTTCTGCTTTTGGCGTAGCGAGTTCTTTAACCCAAAACTCGTCCCATGAGCCACCGGACACCGGCTTGGACCCGCTAATGAGGTTTGGGAGGTGTTGCAATGCCCATCGGTAACTCCGATTTATCTCGAAAACGTCCAGCATTGGACCCGCGACCGAATAAGCGATCTTTCGCGTGCCATCCATCTTAGCAACTTTGCGCCGATCTTCTATGGTGTGGGTCTGGATCGCGCAAGTGCGATCCGAGGTAGGCCAAAACACAGGAGGCTTCATTTGTTTCGTTGTTCGAGCATTGCGTCTGCGATCCGGTACATGTCCTCGGCCAGTTCCATGTCTTTTGGTCGCCTCGCGTCTGCATCTGCGTAATAGGCAAATATCCCGGCTAGGGCTTGCCCCGCAAACCAATCCCGCAAGGTCATACCGGAGTTTCCGCGCCCAACATTGCTCATATACGGGAATGCTGGCCCACCGTCACTTGTTTCAATGTTCATATCTCAAAATGGAATTCCCTGCTTGTCCGCTTCCTTGCGGCAATCGACAATTTTCTGTACGTCGGCCAATACGTCTTTGATGTCAGGACGCCAAAGGGTGAGGAATCCGCCTTGCTCAGCGCGGTAGTGCTTTGGACCTGGGGCAGCGCCCACCCATCCGGTTGCGCATTCAACTTCCCATCCATAGTCTTGGATCTGTTGCTCAGTTGTTTTCATAACTCGTTAATCTTTATGTTTTTCTGCATAATCTGCGTAATCATCCAAGGCTTGTCGAAACTTTTTGTCAGCCTCGCTCGGTGGTCGTTCCTTGCCGTCTCTGCCAGTCCATCCTTTAGGCTCGTAATGACTGACAAACCCCCATAATCGCTTGCGGGCGTCCTCATCATCGTGGCGAGCCTCATACAAACTGCCGATTGTATCAGGGTTTTTCATATAATCATCACGCTTTTGATTTTTTCGAGGCACAGGAACCACGACATCGTACCAAGGCTCGCTCTGAGCATCAGTTAACGGTAACGGCTCTTGCGTTGCCGGTGGTTCATCCTCATCCACAGGATTAAAAGCATCTTCGCTTGGCTCGTTTAGTGGTGGTTTAGGTGCTGCTTTAGGGGCGTTAGTTGGAGCTTTTGACACCCACGCCGGACGATCTGCCTTGTCCGTATCTACCATTTTAGCTATTAACACGCCTAAATCCCTGAATTGCGACTGAGTTGTGGGAATCCAGTGGAGCGGAATATCCAGCAAAGACTCCGATGGCAGGATTGCGCCCGCTTGGATGAAATAGCGTAAAGCACGCTGGATCGCGTCCTGTCCTTCACCATTGATTATCGAGATCATCTTGTCGCGTTGCTCTGGCGTGGCCTCAGTTCGCGCTACGGTGGCACTAGGAGGCGTTTTGATTGCCGGGGCGGGTGCTTGAGTGGGCTTGGAGTCAAAACGCGGTTCCTGGGGCTTGGTGGTGCCTTTGCGCCCCCATTTACCGCCTGCTTGGAAGGCATATTTCGCAATCCATTGCCTTGCGTATTCCGGCTCCCATACCTGCGATCCGCAAGAGAGGCGTTTGCCGCATATCCGGCGCAATGCTTCGGCGGCTGTGCTTTCCAGGGTATCGGAGTAGTTCACCTTTGGGTTGTTGGGCTGATAGGGATGCCCGCCAACGGATTCACCAACATAACACCCTCGAATTACCAGAATGTATTCGCCATACATGGTATTGCCTTCCAGCCAATGCCGCCGACAAATCAGCGCCCATTTACCCGGCTTGATTACCTTGTTGAGCCGGTTGCTCACATGGATATGAGGCAGAAAAATCAGTCCATCGTGAGGACGGATCTCGATCAGTTCATCAGGGAATGGAGCTTGCAAGGCTTCAATCTCAGCCTCGGTTAATTCCAGCGTTGAGGCTTTTTGATAGGCTGGTAGTAAAGCCTCGTTGACCTCAACGGTTCGCAATTCCTGGGCAGTTGGTCGGTTAGCCTCAGTCTTGGCGACTTCGCTCTTATCACGCAACGCGATTGCGTTTGATGGTTCTACAATTTCGGTTTCGATGGCTTGGTTGTTCATAATTATTCGCTTGGTTGGTTCCATTCTTCCCATTGCTTTTCTGCTTCCGTTGTCTGCTCCTTTGGAAAGGCGGCTTGCTTGACCGCCTCGTCAAAAGCCGCGCGATTGTTCGGCCTCAACAGTTCCAAATCTTTCCACATGGAAAACAGATCGGGCATTGACATATTACTCAGGTAATCAAGCGCCTGCTGACCGCAAACCCGTTTACCATCGACGGCAATTGCGCCATTGATGAGGTTGTAAACCCGCTCAACTACTAAAGCTTTATTGAGCCGATCAATCTCTTTTTCGTTAGCAATCGCCCGGGCTTCGACTCTGGCAAGCAGATCGTTCATCCGTTCGGCAATGTTGAGGACGTAATCAACATCCTTCCTGCCCGATTGGATCATGTCGTGGATTTCATTTGTTCTCATAGGCTCTGATTGCAGGTAGTTAACTTCCTCCGTGTGCATCCTTTGTGCCTCGCGCTCATCGCACATAGTATTCTCTATGGTGGAAGTTTTGATGTTCGCCTAAGCGGGTGACAAATCCAGCGCCAACAAGATCATCGATCTGCTCCCAATGAGAGCACCAAAAGATCATTTTGTTGGGATTTGCTTTAATGATTACCGGGCCAGTCTTGGCGTCCAACACAGCAAGCACATACCATTGCCCGGTTTGCGCTGCCTTATAAAAGGCTTCTTTGTCAGCGCATCGCCCTATGCCTGTGGCCATGCTGTCATCTGCCAGCTTAATCCCACAACGAAACGCGCCTTGCACTTGCTCCCAATGCTCGAATGGCAATAGCTGCGCAACGTGATTATAACGATTGACTGCGTAAAAGGTTTTCATAGCTCCCCCAACAATCTCCGCACTTTTGCGCTATCACCGGTTCCTAGTGCGATCAAGGCAAGGTCGATGATTTGCCTCTGGCGTTTAGTGTTCTGCTCCGCAGGATCGTCAACTTTGATTATGCTGCGTTGCGTGCAAAAGGTTGCATGATGGAGTTGCATCAATTCCAAGGCATTACTTGCGGCCTCGTTTGCCAGTTCTAAATCTGAGCGGGTGATCGAGGCGATTTGCCTGGATTCATCTTTTGCGAGTCTTTGAAAGAATTTGTCCGATGGTGTTTTCATGCGTGCCAATGGTGAGTAGGTTGATAACTTGGAAGCTGCTCGACAAAGCCAGCGGCCTTTTTGCTGCTCAACCATAAATCAGCCCTGTTATTCAGTGCGCCTAGCCTGTCAATAAAACGGCGTGGCGTGGCGTCGTTGAAGTCGTGCAAATACAACTCAAACATGCCTTCGCCGTAAAAATACAGCGTGACTCGGCAATAGTTGCCGAGACTGTCCCATAGCTTACGGTCTGCAATTGGTTCTGTTTTAGTTATCATAGGTTTTATGGTTGAATGACTACGATTGCGGTATTTACGTTTGTTCCTGATTCTTTGAATGAGCCGGGTTCAAGGTCGATCCATGTTTCAGCGATTGGCTCTAATGCTTCGCGCTGTTTTGGGCCATTGGCGCAAATCGACACAAGGCGACCTCCCGGCTTTAAAAACGTCAAAGCGTGCTTGATATGTTTGATGTCATCGCCCATTGAAAAAGGCGGGTTCATAATCACTCGATCAAAGTTGTGGCAACTTCGGCAGGTTAAAAAGTCAGCGGTGAATGTTCGGACCTTTAAGCTCCCCAATTGCGGGTTTGTGTCGATTGCTGTTATGTCGCGCTCAAATATGCCGTGAGCCATTGCAGTCTTGATCAGTCTGCCAGTCCCGCAGCTAGGCTCTAAAAGCTTCTGACCGGAGACAAGATCCGCCATCTCACATACTCGCTGAGCAACGCCGTAAGGGGTATAAAAGGTTTGATTAGTTTGCTGCGCGTTGATCACTTCCACTGTATCATCTGAGATGTTTAGCGTTTCTTTAACATCATGGGGGAAAATGTGACATCGTGCTTTGCGATTCCATTTGCCGCCTGCTGCCTCGATTGCCTTAGCTACTCTGGCGTAATCTTCTCGCGGCAATTGTTCCGGCAAGGTGAGATGGCACCCGCAAATAACGGAGCGCATCAAGACATCTCGGATCATGTCATCTAATGCAACGGTTTTAATTCTCATAAGTTATGCTGGTAAAAATGATCCACGCACGCCGCTTACTTTTCGGCTTCCGTATTTTTGCCTTATCTGCTCAAGTGTTTTTTTGGCGCGTGACGGGCAAGCTGCTTCGGGTGTGTGGAAGTACCAAGCGCGTTTCTTGCTCGCAAACCAGAAGCCAGCCTGCTTCAAAGCGCCGCGAGCCGAATAAGTGTCACCCGTAACCCATATCCACTTGCCGACTAATTCGATCACAATGCCTTTAAGGGCGATTATTTCAGCAACCTTAGCAGCGACCTCCATTTCCATGATCACGGCCTCCTCAGCCTCATCCTCGCTCATGGTCTGATTGAATTTTTGGCGTAACCTGTCCTCATAGGCAAGGTTCACAGCCTTCATCGTTTCCTCCATGCCACCAAGATCGGGATGATGGATCTTGCATAGATCCCGATAGCGTGTCTTTACTTCCGCTTCTGTAAAACAATCTGCGAACCAGTTCATATTGATTCAATTAAAAACCCCGGCTTGATGGGGTGGAATATTGAAACGAGGGAGAAAGGGGCACTCGTTCCAAGACCATGCAAGCCGGGGAAAGGTTTTGTTCGTGTTGTTCTCATTGCGTATTCCACAGCGCAAAGGGTAATAGTATCACTATAGGCTCGAATACGATCTTGCCCATCGTCACAACATCGCTGCAACGCATGACCTCAGAAAAACCAGACTTGTCAGTTTTATCCCTGCAATCTCCGATAGTTCTAGCAAGGTATGATTTGCCAGAATGTGTGTCTGTAATCTTAACAGCAGTATTTGTTTTCATAATGTTTATTCCACTTAACATTGTCAATCTGCCACACTTGCGGAAGTATGGCAAGGATTTATTTTGATTATCTTTGTGACGCTGAGATGATTGAATCTGCAATTTCGCCAACAGCTTGTGAAGCCAGTTCCGCGCAATTAGAACGGCGATAAAGATAAACCACGCCCCAATGATGATGCCCATAAGCGCCGCCAGTGTAAGAGTTATCCCCGGTCTGATAGCTCCAATTTAATTCTCCTGTTTCATTGTCGGGTGTTGCTCCAATGGTAACGCACATTCCCGGGCAATCATCATCGCAAAGAACACGCCAAAGCAAAGGGGGAAGTATGAAAACAGATGAACAATTGACGGACATTCTGCAAGTTGAGCTATTGCGTCAAGGTTGCTCACCATTGAATTACGAATGGTTGAATGGTGAGGCTTGGTACTACGGCGAGCCAATTGCAGGCAGAGCAACCGAGAGAGAACAAAAGGCAGTATTGGCAACTCACCGGCAACAATTCGACCCGCACGCGCCTTTTCCCGGCAGCATTGGAAAGCATTAAATCCAGCCAAACACCCCATTAACCCGGTAATCTTAGGTGATTATCGGGTTTTATTATGCCCAGGATTGATTATGAGAGGCTTTTATCGGTTGACCGCATAGATTGTATGGTTTATTTCGGAGAATGGCCCAAACAGCCGAAAGCGCCCCAATCATGGCAGTTTTCCCCAATGCCAAGGTCAGCCAGGAACGCTCTGACCAGACAAAGAAGGGAATACGCCAAACACTCCAACAAGCCGTTGACCTTCAACAAATCGCGTTCAAAGCCGCTCAGGCTATTGAGAAGGCGAGTTGTCCTGAGGAGTTGGAGCTAGCTCAGGCACGCGCTAAAGCCGTCTATGATGCAACTAAATCATGGGATATTAGTGTAGATCGCGTGCGTATCATCCGAGGCAAACCAATGCCCGGCTCACTACGTCCTGAATCAAAGTCAAAGCCTAAGAAAGCTCAGCCTTCCACATTCACTGAGCAGTAAGGAATCTCTTTTAGCTCACGACCGTCCCCACGGTGTCCACCCGGGGGAGGGTCACGCATGGAGGATTGGAGGGTTTGAGTCCCTTGTCTGTACGAGTATGTATTTCTGGATCACGAAGTCCCTTGTCTGTACAAGAACCACATTCTGGATCGTGAGGTCTTTTTCTTTCATAAACTCTGCGTGTTCTTCTTCCTCTTCCTGTGTTGACTTTCTTTGACATTCCTTGACAGGGGTTTGGGGCTTGGTAACATTGGGCATGTATGCAAAAGTGTTCAATCAGATTTTCGATAGTTCGATTGCAGAAAACTACGAGGTGCGACATTTCTTTGAGGACATGTTGAAGCTTGCGGACATCGAGGGAGTGGTGGATATGACACCTGAGGCGATTAGTCGTCGCATCAATTTGCCAATGGAAAAGGTGATGTTTGGATTGGGGGAACTTTCAAAGCCTGACCCCAGGAGCAGGTCGCATGAACATGAGGGACGCAGGATTTTACCGATAGACAGCCATCGGGATTGGGGATGGATGATTGTCAATTACAAGCATTATCGACAAATCAGGGATGAAGAGGCGAGGCGCACGTATTTCAGGGACGCAAAGAGGCGGGAGAGAAGCAAGAAACCAAAGAAATCTGCCAAATCAATTCGGGCTAAAAACGAAGCAAGGGAGGCAAGGTTCGAGGCAGCGGAACGGAATGGAGACAGCGCCCTTGCTGACAGAATAGCAGCAGAGGATTTGTAAAGCTGGTTGGGTGATTAATGCTC